>Ga0209081_1000500_pt1 | contig 23428 bp, 23 predicted proteins | sample GOMGulsemesocosm_4_FD_184636 | JGI IMG/M metagenome (GOLD analysis project Ga0209081, IMG submission 184636) | Methane-oxidizing microbial communities from mesocosms in the Gulf of Mexico - GOM15B Gulf of Mexico (SPAdes) (version 2) | ecosystem: Environmental > Aquatic > Marine > Cold seeps... | reverse complement strand
GCCAACTTGAGTTACGATAATAAACTCTTCGTCACCTTTAACTTCACTTTTCTCAGCGACTTCGTCAGCGGCTGTTTCAAGTTTCAGAATATCATTAAGATGGATCAGTGGAAGAAGTCTATCGCGCAGCCTGAGGACTGGCGCTTCATTAATCAATTCGATTGTGTTGTCACTGCGCCCATCAGTTGATGCGCGAACAAGTTCAACAACACTGATTTGTGGGACAGCAAAACGCTCGCCGGCACATTCAACAATCAATGCAGAAACGATTGCCAGAGTGAGCGGGATCTTGATGGTAAAGACTGAGCCCTTACCTTCTTCAGATTTCAACTCAACAGTGCCGCCAATTTTCTCAATGTTGGAGCGAACAACATCCATACCCACGCCGCGTCCGGAAACATTCGTTACTTTTTCAGCAGTAGAGAAACCGGGACGCATAATGAAATTCTGAATTTGCTGGGTGCCCATGGCCTCCAATTCAGATTCAGTTGCCAAGCCATTTTCAAGGACTTTAGCTTTAATTTTGTCACTGTTCAGACCACGGCCATCATCTGTAATCGTAATGATGATATGTCCGCCTTCATGATATGCATCGAGAATAACCCGGCCGGTTTCCTTTTTGCCCGCAGCCAAACGATCGGCGGGAGTTTCAAGGCCATGATCGGCTGAGTTTCGAACCATATGCGTCAAAGGATCTTTAATCATTTCCAGAACTTGACGATCAAGTTCCGTTTCCGCACCATGCATCACCAAATCAATTTTCTTGTTAAGGTCGTGGCTCAAATCCCGAATAATACGCGGCAATTTCGACCAAGCGTTTCCGATCGGTTGCATGCGGGTTTTCATCAAGCCTTCTTGTAACTCAGTTGTTACGTGGCTCAGGCGCTGCAGGGGAACAGTAAACTCATTGTCATCCATTCCTCGAACCATCTGAAGTAACTGGTTCCGTGTCAATACCAACTCACTGACCATAGTCATGAGATCTTCAAGCAATTCGACATTTACGCGAATACTTTGATTTGCGAGAGATGTTTCTTTTGGCGCTTGATCCGTGACAGGCGCTTTCTTTTTATCAGCCTTGGGTATTGTGGCAACAGCAGCCTCTACAATCGGCTCAGCTTCCAAAACCGGCGCTTCGAAATCATCTGGTCCAGGCGCTGAGTTAAATGCGGCTTCTAAATCAGCCTCACTGACTTCACCAGGCCTTACTTCTGTGGAAATAATTGGCTCAATGGGAGCATCTTCTCCCGGCCCATCAGCAGCAGCAAATGCAGCTTCTAAATCAGCCTCAGTGACTTCGTTGACAAGTCCAACAACATTGGAAGCATCCCCGGATGTGGCGGAAGACGTTCCATATGCAACATCATTCAGGCGCGCAATCAAATTTGCATCGTTGCCATCAGGTTCTTCTTCTGTTTGTTCTAACGATTCCAGAAGCTCTTTGATAACGTCCATTGCTTCCAAAATAATTGTAACAACGTCCGCATCGACATCTAATTCTTTATCACGGATTTTACCGAGAACATTCTCACCGGCATGGGCAACCGCTTCCAACCGAGGTAATCCTAGAAATCCACATGTTCCCTTAATGGTATGAACAAGGCGGAAAATGTTATCAATTTGACTACCATCATCTGGGTTCTGTTCAAGGGCTACTAGTGCCGCATCCACAATCCCGATATTCTCGTTGGTCTCAGTTAAAAACTCACTTAACAGATCATCCATGGCGTTGCTTTCTCCCCGCACTTGCAGGCTCACATAATAAATGAACTCATGCCATCCAATTGCCACAGAATGCGCCAAAGAGGTTAACAAGCAGTTACGGTTAATGGGAGGAACAACAGAAACTGAAAAGTTAGTAAAATTTTATTCAAAACACAGGTATAACTAGGAAAGCATATGAACTTATTGATTTGCAACGGAGGGAATACCTCAAAAAATACTCCCGCAATCAGCCATAGAAGCAGAAAAATTACATCGACTTAGCATTAATAACAGTGATGTCTTCTTCCATTTTTGAGATGGAGATATCGAAGTTATTATTGGCACAAATTGCCATCAGGTATTGCGCGCCAACATTTTGAGCCGTGAGCTGATCTTCATCATATCCCTCAAGCAATGTCTTCATGACATCTTCACGCAAACCGGCTCGCGGGCCGCTGGCATGAAACTCAAAATCCCATCTATTTTCACTTACATTGCCTGAAATTGTAAGTTTGCCGCCCCTTGGTAAGGCACTTGCCGAAATGGTTGCCAAGTTGCAAAGAACTTTGATCCCATCTTTCGACATATTCTCAGCACCACCTGCGTCATCGGGCCAATCCAATTCAACTTTTCCATAAGACATATGTGTTCGGCATAACGTTCGTGCATCACGAAGAGACACATCCGCACCCATGCCGCTCGCAAGGCCGAAAGCCAAACGATAAAACTGTAAGCGTGCAGCTGCTTCACCAGCACTTTGACTTATCAAAGCGACGGCCTGATCGCGCATATCAGCATTACTTTCATCCTGCAAAAGTTCAATACCGTTATTGACGGCACCCACAGGACCAATAATGTCATGACAAAGCTTTGAGCTCATCAAGGCCGTAAGTTTTAGATCTATCATTGTCTTCCAAACTATCATTGTTGCATTTATAGATGCGTAGGAACTTTTTTTGTCCTGTACGAAACATTTTGCTACACTCTACCCCTAACAATCAACCAAGCGATCCAATTATGATGACGTTTTTTTCTCCGGGCCAGTATGTCCGCCACACTCGAGAGCCCGACTGGGGCTTGGGACAAGTCCAATCTGCTGTCGTCGACCGCATTACTGTTAATTTCGAGCATGCCGGAAAACAGCTAATTATTGGCGGACTTGAACTAGTTCGTGTAACCGAAAAAGAGATAGTTGAGTCTCGTGAACGGTCCACTAAGGGTAAGTAGATATGACTTCTTCCACCTCATTCATCCAAACACCAAAGGCTCCAGGCAAGGCCAGAAAATCCGGCAAAGGCCGTTTTCATGCCCGCGGCCGACAAGTCGAACCATCTGCCCGCTCGGCCGTTGATGGTTTACTGGATGGACGTGGATTGGAGCGAGATCAGCTTATTGAGAATTTGCATATTCTTCAGGATAAGTTCGGCCAACTTCAGAAAAACCACTTGGCAGCCCTTGCAGACTTAATGCGGCTGTCACAGGCAGAAGTGTATGAGGTAGCCACATTCTATCATAATTTCAGTGTGGTCGAAGATGACGCACCTGCCCCGCCTATTACTGTGAAGGTATGCGATAGTCTATCTTGTTGCCTTGCGGGCAGTGAAGCGCTTACAAGCGCTCTTAAAAAAAGAGCCTCTTCCGGCGTCAAAGTCACCCATGGCGCTTGCATGGGAAGATGCGACACCGCACCAGTTGTCCGCATTGGTGACACATACATTGAACATGCAACTGTGGAACAAACACTTACCGTTTTGGATGGAAGGGAAACCGGAGAGCTCCCGCCCTCCACCATATCAACCACGGCGCTGCCATTTGATGAATACTGTAATTCCGGCGGCTTTTCATATTTAAAACGACTACAAGAAAACACCGACTTAATACCTGAGTTTATCGGCAAACTTAAAGATAGTGGTCACCGCGGCCTCGGCGGTGCCGGTTTCCCTCATGCCATGAAAATCACCTCTGTGAGATCAGTCCCCGGCCCTCGTTATATGGCTGTAAACGCAGACGAAAGTGAGCCCGGCACGTTCAAAGACAGATATTACATGAACAGCAACCCCTTTCAATTCTTGGAAGGCATGCTAATCGGAGCCGAGCTTGTTGATGCTGAGGAGATTTTTATTTTCCTCCGCGATGAATATCCTGATACCGCAGCAATTTTGCGCGATGCGATTTCTACCATTGAAAAAACGGGCCTGAACAATGGACGTAGAATTTCAATGAGGCGCGGCGCGGGGGCGTATATTTGCGGCGAAGAAAGCGCGATGCTGGAAAGCTTGGAAGGAAAACGGGCTATTCCCCGACAGAAACCTCCCTTTCCAGCACATGTTGGTTTGTTTGGAAAACCAACACTTATCAATAATATTGAAACTTTGTACTGGCTTCCAGAAATTTTGGAAAAAGGAGCCGATTGGTACAAAACAGACGGCAGAAATGGATCAACCGGTTTTCGAACCTTCTCTCTGTCCGGCCATGTGAACAGTCCAGGCGTTTATTTAACCCCTGCGGGCATTACAGCATCAGAACTCATCAATGAGTTTGGCGGCGGCATGAAAGAAGGACATCAATTCAAAGCCTATCTTCCAGGCGGTGCTTCAGGGGGAATTTTACCTGCAAATATGGCCGATATCCCACTGGATTTTGGATCTCTTGAAAAACACGGCTGCTTCATTGGATCGGCTGCTGTCATCGTGTTGTCTGACCAAGATGACTTTAAAGAGGTCGGAAGAAACCTAATGCGCTTTTTCGAAGATGAAAGCTGCGGCCAATGCACACCTTGTCGGTCAGGAACTGAAAAAGCGGTAACGATTATGAACGGAGACCATTGGGATCTCGATCTGCTTCAAGACCTCAGTGATGTCATGCAGGATGCGTCCATTTGTGGATTAGGTCAGGCCGCGCCGAACGGGTTGCTAGGACTAATGAAATATTTCCCGGAGGAATTAACATGAGCGAGACTATTTCCTTCACCTTGAACGGCGAACAAATCCATACCGATGGCAGTCAATCAATTTGGGAAATTGCAAAAGACGCAGGAACAACAATTCCGCATCTTTGCTACTCAGACCGATCTGGTTTTCGTGCCGACGGTAATTGCCGCGCTTGCATGGTCGAAATTGAAGGCGAGCGAGTTCTCGCACCAAGTTGTATGCGCAAACCTACGGACGGGATGGTGGTCAATTCGGCATCTGAGCGCGCTACAAAAGCCCAGAAAATGGTGATTGAACTACTCGTCTCCGATCAACCTGCCCAAGAAGAAAGTCCTGATCCTGACAGTCATTTTTGGGATATTGCGACGTCTTTAGAGCAAACGACAAGCCGGTTTAACAAAAGAACCTCAAATTATGCGGCTGATATCTCGCACCCTGCAATGGCTGTCGACCTTGAGGCTTGCATCAATTGCGATTTATGCGTCCGCGCCTGCCGCGAAGTGCAAGTAAATGACGTAATTGGTATGGCTGGCCGAGGCGCAGATGCCAAAATCATTTTTGATTTTGACGATGATATGGAAAGCAGCAGTTGCGTTGCATGCGGAGAATGCGTTCAAGCCTGCCCCACCGGTGCGCTTCTTGAAAAATCATGGATGTCAGCTTCGAAAATTGACCGAAAAGTTGACAGCATATGCCCGTTTTGCGGTGTCGGATGCCAACTGACCTATAACGTGGCGAACGACAAAATTATCTCTGTGGACGGGCGAGATGGCCCGGCCAACGAAGAACGACTATGCGTTAAGGGACGTTTTGGATTTGATTACATCCATAATGTTGAGCGGTTGACCAAACCTCTCATTCGAAAAGACGGCATCGCCAAAAGTGATATCAGCGACCTTGACCCTGCAAACCCACTCACCCATTTCCGTGAAGCAACATGGGACGAGGCGTTAGAGGTTGCAGCTAACGGTCTTAAAAAGGTGAAAGCAGAAAAAGGCCCTCACGGCCTTGCTGGATTTGGATCTGCAAAAGGATCAAACGAAGAGGCTTACCTGTTTCAAAAACTCATCCGCACAGGGTTTGAGACCAACAATGTGGATCATTGCACCCGCCTTTGTCATGCATCGTCTGTGGCAGCTTTGCTTGAAACCGTTGGATCGGGTGCTGTGTCCGCTCCCTTCAATGAAGCTGAAAATGCTGATGTCATTATCATCATTGGGGCAAACCCGGCGGTCAATCATCCCGTTGCCGCGACGTTCTTCAAGAATGCCGCGAAGAAAGGCACCAAACTGATCATTATTGATCCACGCAAACAAAACCTAACACGCCACGCCACCTACCATTTACAAGAAAAACCGGGATCAGACGTTGCGCTACTCAATTCCATAATGCATGTCATCGCAGAAGAAAACCTGACGAACCTCGCCTACATTGAAAATTCCACTGAAGATTATGAGGCACTGAAAGAACACTTAAAAGGGTTCTCGCCAGAAGCCATGGCACCCAAAACAGGAATTGATCCGACGACTATAAAAGAAGTCGCCCGGTTATTTGCAACGGCAAATGCCAGTATCATTTTTTGGGGTATGGGGATCAGTCAGCATGTTCACGGCACAGATAATTCTCGGTGCCTGATCTCCCTAGCCATGATGACCGGACAAATCGGCCGACCCGGAACCGGCCTGCATCCACTGCGCGGACAAAACAATGTCCAAGGCGCATCTGATGTTGCCTTGATCCCCATGTTCTTACCGGATTATCAGTCTGTTGAAGACCCTGAAATTCGGGCCAAATTTGAAGAATTCTGGGGAGCGACGATTGATCCAAACAAAGGTCTAACCGTTGTTGAAATCACAGAAGATATTCATGAGGGAAATATTCGCGGCATGTATATCATGGGCGAGAACCCAGCCATGTCCGATCCAAATGTGACCCATGCCAGAGAAGCTCTTTGCATGCTGGATACTTTAGTTGTTCAAGATCTTTTCCTGACAGAAACAGCCGCCTACGCCGATGTTGTTTTACCGGCGTCTGCATGGCCTGAAAAAGATGGGACTGTCACCAATACTAATCGGCAGGTCCAAATGGGACGAGCAGCAGTCGCCCCTCCCGGTGATGCAAAGCAGGATTTATGGATTATTCAAGAGATTGCTAATCGGTTTGAACTCAATTGGAGCTACACACATCCTTCCGAAGTATTTACGGAAATGACCAAGGTTATGAGTAGCATTGAGGGCATGACGTGGGAGCGGTTGGAGCAAGAAAACGTAATTACATATCCTTGCAAATCCCAAGACGATAAAGGGCAAGCTCTGTTGTTTACCGATAGCTTCCCAACGGCATCAGGACGCGGAAAGTTTGTACCCGCCGAACTCATTTCCCCTGACGAAGTTCCAGATAAAGACTATCCGATCATTCTCACAACTGGCCGATTACTCGAACATTGGCATACGGGCTCTATGACCCGCCGGGCAACTGTTTTGGATGCAGTAGAATCCGAGCCAACAGTGCAGATGTCTCCTGCGATGATGGAGGACTTACAAGTCTCGTCAGGTGAGTTTGTCAATGTACAGTCTCGGCGCGGAATGCTTCGGATCAAAGTCCGTGCAGATGGTGCTATTCAGCAAGGTATGATCTTTATTCCGTTTTGTTTTGCAGAAGCAGCCGCCAATATTCTTACGAACGACGCACTTGATCCATTTGGAAAAATTGCAGAAGTGAAATACTGTGCTGTTCAAGTTGAAAAAGTGCTTTAGTTTTAGGTAGAAGTTTATTAATGACACTCGAAAAATCGAAAAAAATTGGCGTCCTGCAAACCGGGCGAATTACCGGAAATCTTAACCAAAATTTCGGTGAATACCCTGAAATGTTCATGGATCTTCTTGGTCGTGATGTATTTTCTTATGACGTATATCCCGTTGTGGACGGCGTTATTCCGGCTTCACCAAATGACTGCGACGGATGGATTATCACAGGTTCCGTTCACGGCGTATATGAAGAGCACAGCTGGATCAAACCTTTGGAAGGCTTCATCCGTAGCTTGATTGAAAGTGGCGTTCCAACAATGGGAATCTGTTTTGGCCATCAAATCATGGCACAGGCCATGGGCGGCCGGGTTGAAAAGCATCCCTCAGGCTGGGGGATTGGCGTTCACGAATACAACGATTTGGAAACTGGCGACAAAGCAAGATTGCTCGCCTTCCATCAGGACCAAGTCATGGAGCCCCCTAAAGACAGTACAACAACACATACGTCGGATTTCTGCCAGCATGCAGGCCTCCGATATTCAGACACCTGCTTCTCGTTGCAACCACACCCCGAACACACACTTGAATTCAGCCGTGCGCTGCTAGAAGCGCGGCGCGGAAGGGTCATTCCAGAAGGCGTGGCCGATACCGCCCTTGAGACGTTGGATAACGCCAATACTCATGTTGAATATGCAGAGCGGTTACGAAGCTTCTTTCTTCAAAACTAAATCCGCATCTTTCTGTCGTTTTCGTTCCCGGTAGAAGGTGTAAGTGCCGGTAACAACAACAACTGTACTGCCAACGATGGTCCATGCATCTGGGATATCACCAAAGACGATAACACCAAGTGCAATAGACCATAAAAGGATGGTGTAGCGAAACGGGGAGACGAAACCAATATCTCCCGTTCGCATGGCGCTCACACTCAAAATATACCCAACAATCACGAATAGTGATGCAGCCACCAATATAGATGTATTTTCCACAGTTACAGGCCGCCATTCTATAAACGGTAGAAGGCACGCAGACGTCACCATAATCCCAAGAGATGTCACGAAGGAAACCATGGACGATGGAATTGTTTTCGAGATTTTCCGAGTAGTTAAATCTCTGCAGACAAAGAGGACCACAGCCCCGAGCGCAAAGAACGAGAAGGAATTAAATCCCTCTGTCCCCGGACGGACAATGATTAAAACGCCGGAGAAGCCAATAAGCACAGCCACGTACCTGCGCCAACCCACATCTTCTTTCAGGAAAAGAGCCGCTCCTAATGTTATGGCAAGCGGCATGGATTGTAATATGGCCGTGGCGTTGGCAAGGGGCATATTAAAAATAGAATAGAGGAATAAATAGGCGCCAATAATTTCGCCAACCATTCTAAAGCCGATAAGTTTCCAATCTCGTAGCGAGATATCAACTTGGAAGGCCTTTTGCCGCCAAGCAAAAATCAACAACAAGACACTGGTAAAGATTGAGCGAATAAAGATTGTCTGAACTAGCGTAAAATGCTCAGACGATGACTTAATAAGCGCATCATTTATACCAAATGCCGCCATACAGGTTGCCATGAAAAAGGCACCCCGCATATTTTCGGAAAGATTTTTAACCATCCCACTCTTGTGTTATAGAAATAGAAAAAGGGCAATGGTTTTTATTTTAGGCCCCGCCCTTTATGTGCTTAAGTTCGCTGCCCTCGTTTATCATCCTAGAAGGACTGCCCGATGCCGCTTTCAACAATCGCCTTTGACGCAGACGATACACTTTGGGAGAATGAGCATATCTTTGTGCTCACTCAGGAACGGTTTACGGATTTTCTAAAAGATTATGCCCCTGCAGAGAGTTTGTATAAATCCCTACTCGATACAGAATGGAAGAACCTTCAGTATTATGGGTATGGTATCAAAGGCTTCACACTGTCGATGATTGAAACCGCCATCGAAGTCACCCGCGGCGAAGTACCTGCATCCGTCATACAAGAGATCCTGAACGCTGGCCGGGAAATGAAAGATCATCCTGCAACCTTGCTTCCAAACGTGGAAGAGGTTCTACAGGAGCTTAAAGATCAATACCGAATTGTTATGGTCACAAAGGGCGATTTATTCGATCAGGAACGAAAGCTCGCGCAATCAGGCCTTGGTGACTTTTTTGACGCCATTGAAATCGTCAGTGACAAGACTGAGAAAACCTACCAGCGGATTTTTGACCAATTCGGAGATGGAGCTGCGCGAAGTATGATGATCGGGAACTCTCTCAAATCAGACGTCATACCAGCGATTGAAGCCGGCGCATGGGGCGTCTATATTCCGTCCAGTTTTGACTGGGCCGTAGAGCGCGCGGATGCGCCCGTGCAGAATGCTCGGTTTAGGCAACTGGATGAAATTTCAAAACTTCCAAGTTTAATAAAAAATATATTTTCTTAGCGTTTGGCAGTCACTTCGATTTCAATCTTCATGTCGTCATTCATTAGACGCGTCTCGATCATAGTTGCTGCTGGCTTTGCTATATCAAATGCTGCCCGTAGTGCAGGCCAACAGGCCTCGAATTCACTGCGATCAGGCAGATAATAACAAACGCGGACAACCTTATTTAAAGACGAGCCCGCGTCTTCCAACACATCTTTGATGTTCTGCAAGCATTGAGTTGCTTGAGCCAGCACCCCATCGGCCATGGTCATGGTCGCGTAATCCATGCCCGTCGTTCCCGAAACAAACACATAGTTTTCGTCCACGACAGCGCGAGAGTATCCTATTTCAGCTTCGAATGTAGATCCTGAGGAGATATGCCGAACCATTTTTAAATCCTGTAGATAGCAATTGAGACAAGGCCTAAAAATACAGGAAAAGGTCAGCAAATAAAAGAAAAGACGCTACGATATTTAAGATCCGTAACGTCTTATTATAAATCAGCTTTCGCGGATCATATTTACGATGCCGGAGAAATCGGCCAATTGGCCATCACCGGACACATATTTTTCGTAAAGTTCAGTCGCAGCTTTACCAAGCGTCGTATCTGCATCAAACCCTTCTGCCGCAGATTGCGACAAATTAAGGTCTTTGAGCATGTTCTGCGCAGAGAAACCTGGCTTATAATCGTTATTCGCAGGTGACGTCGGAACGGGTCCGGGTACTGGACAATAGCTTGTCAATGACCAACACTGACCTGACGCGGTAGAGGCAATATCATACAAAGTCTGGTGTTCAAGACCGAGTTTTTCGCCAAGAACAAAAGCTTCTGAAACGGCGATCATGGAAATTCCCAAGATCATATTGTTGCAAATTTTTGCCGCCTGCCCATTGCCAGAAGCGCCCGTATGAACGATATTTTTGCCCATAACTTCTAAGACAGGTTTTGCAGCTTCGAATGCGCCCGCTGGTCCGCCAACCATAAAGGTAAGTGTTCCCGCAGAAGCACCGCCAACACCGCCGCTTACCGGAGCGTCAACCATCATCATACCTTTAGTTGCAGCCGCATCAGCAACTTCACGCGCTGTGGCAACATCGATAGTGGAACAATCAATAAACAAACTTCCCTCAGCTGCAGCAGCCAATGCGCCCGCATCACCAAGGTAGACGCCGCGAACATGATCCCCTTTTGGCAACATGCTAACAACAATATTTACGCCTGCGGCAGCTTCAGACGCAGTAGATGCAGCTTCACCGCCCGCATCAACGCAAATTTGAACAGCGTCTGCAGATAAATCGAAAACTTTGACGTCATGTCCGGCTTTTAGCAGATTGAGGGCCATAGGGCCGCCCATGTTGCCAACACCGATAAATCCAATTTTAGCCATTTCTTCCTCCGTTAAAGAAAAACGCCCCGGAAAACCGGGGCGTTTAATCTCAATTGATTACTTGTGAGTTGGCATCACAAATTCAGCACCGGCTTTAATTGAATCGGGCCAGCGTGAAGTTACTGTTTTCACTTTCGTGTAGAAGCGAACACCTTCTGGGCCATGTTGGTTATGATCGCCAAATGCAGACGCTTTCCAACCACCGAAGCTGTGGAATGCGAGCGGCACAGGGATCGGAACATTCACGCCAACCATGCCAACTTCAACATTGTTAGAGAAGGCACGGGCTGCATCGCCGTTACGGGTAAAGATTGTTGTCCCGTTACCAAATTCGTGATCATCAACCATCTTGATGGCTTCACCGAAATCTTTCGCACGAACCATAGACAGAACAGGACCGAAGATTTCTTCTTTGTAGATGCGCATGTCAGTTGTCACGTTATCAAACAAGCAACCGCCCATGTAGAAGCCATTTTCATAGCCCTGCAAGGAAAGATCGCGGCCATCAACAACAAGGTTCGCACCTTCTTCGATACCAAGATCAACATAGCCTTTAACTTTGGCAAGATGTTCCGCTGTAACCAGTGGGCCCATGTCGCCATCGGCAGCACTTGGTCCAACTTTCAATGCACGCACGCGAGGTGCAAGCAATTCAGCTAACTGATCACCAGCATCGCCAACTGCAACCGCAACTGAAATCGCCATGCAACGTTCGCCTGCTGAGCCATAACCAGCACCGATAAGCGCATCAGCAGCTTTTTCCATGTCCGCATCTGGCATAATAACCATGTGGTTTTTAGCGCCGCCCATTGCTTGAACGCGTTTTCCAGCATCAGCTGCTTTTGCGTAAACATAACGTGCAATCGGAGTGGAACCCACAAAGCTGATAGCTTTAACGCGTGTATCGTCAAGCAATGTGTCCACAGCAAGTTTGTCACCATTGATAACGTTCAAAACGCCTTTTGGTGCGCCAGCTTCCAACATCAATTCTGCAAGACGCAGTGGCAATGACGGATCTTTTTCAGATGGTTTTAGAACAAATGTGTTACCGCATGCGATGGCAACGGCAAACATCCACATTGGAACCATGGCTGGGAAGTTGAACGGTGTAATACCGGACACAACACCCAAAGGCTTCCGCATGGAGTACATGTCGATACCAGATGATACGTTGTCGGAGAACTCACCTTTAAGAAGATGCGGAATGCCACAGGCAAATTCAACGACTTCAAGGCCCCGAATAATAGAGCCTTTAGCATCTGAATGAACTTTACCATGCTCACTTGCTAGCAGGGCAGCAAGTTCTTCAATGTTGTCTTCAACCAGCTGTTTATATTTAAACATCACACGGGCACGTGTGATTGGTGATGTTGCAGCCCAACCTGGGAATGCCGCTTGCGAACTTGCAATGGCATCACCCACTTCTGCAGCAGTCGCAAGTGGTGTGTTGCCTGACTGCTCGCCAGTACTAGGGTTATAAACCGGGCTAAATTTACCGGATGTACCGTCAACGTATTTACCGTCGATAAAATGTTTAATCTGGGTTGTCATCTATTTCGCTCCCCGAAATGTAATTCAATGGCCGTAACTTTACATGGGTATAAATGCAAAGTAATTAGATAAGATTGCACAATACGTGTGCAATTTTACACATAGGTGCAAAACGATGTTTGACTGGAACGATATTCGCTTTTTTCTGGAACTCAGCCGCAAAGGCCGTTTGACGGAAGTTGCCAAGGCCTTGAAGGTTGACCACACAACCGTTAGTCGCCGAATTTCAACATTGGAACAACAGCTTGATGCAAAATTATTTGAAAGCACTACCCGCGGATACGTTCTAACGCAGGCGGGAGAGCAACTTCTAACGCAAGCAGAATCCATGGAAAGTGCTTCGGCAACAATCCTCGATAACATCGGCGGTGCGAACCGAAATTTGACGGGAGTTGTCAGACTTGGGGTGCCGGAAGGCTTTGGAAGTCAGTTTTTATCGCAAGATATGCCATTATTTCAAGAGCTCCACCCTGAAATTGAACTTGAATTCGTGGCAAACGATCGCTTCGTCAGTCTATCGAAACGAGAAGCCGACTTATCCATAACGTTAGAGCGCCCTCGTTCTGGCCGCCTCGTCTCCAAAAAATTAACCGATTACACACTCCGGCTTTATGCTAGCCGTAGCTATTTGAAAAAAAACACGCCGATTCACTGTATGAATGATTTAAAGGACCATAATTTCATTTCATACATTGATGAATTGGTTCCTGATCCACAAATGCTGTATTTAAGTGAGTTTGTTTCAAATCCAAATGTGACCCTTAAAAGCTCCAGTATTGTGTTTCAATTTCAAGCGACGCTGGCGGGCGCAGGGGTCAGCATAATGCATTGCTTTGTCGCAGACGAGCATCCAGAACTCATTTGCATTTTACCTGAAGAGATTGAAGTCAAACGAACCTTTTGGCTCAACACGCCTGAAGACATCCACGATCTAGCTCGGATCAAAGCGGTATCGCAGTTTCTGGGAAGCCGTGTTGAAAGCCGAAAGAAATCACTTCTTGGTATTCCAATATAAAGAATTTTAAAAAAAGAAATTCGCCCTTAGGGTTTTATTCAACCTTTTATTTTAGATTTTTCTGATGAACAATAAAGGTAGTCCTGCTTTAAGGTAATTGAAATGTTACAAATCGCCGTTGAAAAAGTCTGTGATGTTATCGTCAACTCTCTTGCTTTAAACGCAACGGTAGAAGTTGGCGGCGACGACTTTTCGCAACTTCCCGAGATCAGCGACGACCTTGAATTTGCCCCTCCGCCACAAGATAAATACCTTGAACTTCGTCGTGTCATTGACAAATTTAATGAAGAAGAACGCCAAAATCTAGTTGTCTTAGCGTGGATTGGCCGCGGAACGTTTTCTCTAGATGAATGGGAAGAAGCCATGGAGGAAGCGAAAAACCTTAGCGCCAATCACATCCCAGAATATCTTGTAAACATGGCGCAGCTTGGCGATTATCTGGAAATCGGATTGTCGGAACTAGGTTTTTCCTCAGAAGGCTTCGAAACTGGAAACCGCTAACCTTCTGCGTTTTCCATTCGGACCCTCGCCACCTCAAGATCTTCTGGCGTATTCACATTAAAAAACGGATCTCCTTCGGCATCGGTCCAGCGCACGCTATTTAAGCTGTATCTCTCCGCAAAAATCAGGATTTTACGTAAATCTTCTCCAACAAGTGCCGCCCGCATTTGAGCCGCCAGCGACAAAGGCCAAAGCGATACCACCGGGTGAACACGTTCTTTGGAATAAGCCATAACGATAGAGTGTGGGCTTGCTGTCAATCCCGTTTCCAGCCTTTTCACAAGATCACTTGGAATAAACGGTGCGTCGGCTGGGATGCTCAACATATGTGTCGCGGTACACCCCTTGTCCCTGAAATATTCCAATCCTGTCAAAATACCTGCAAGTGGTCCCTGCCCTTCATCCACGGCATCGCACACGACAGGCCAGCTTGCATCTTCGATCGCGACATTACTGTTAATAAGGACTTCAGTAACTTGCGGCTCAATCCGATGAAGAATGTGATTTAATAAGGATTTTCCGGCGATTTGTTTGAGGAATTTGTCACCATCTCCCATTCGCCTCGATTGGCCGCCAGCTAGAATTATACAGGGGAATTTAGGGGTACTCATTACCTAGCAGCCTTTCGCTGAAACTTTTTATCTTCATCTTCGATTTTGTTTGGGTCCGCATCAAATATCAGACGATCCATGCCGGATAAACATTGAAAACGTTTTCCCTTAGCCCGCCCAATGAGTGTTAAACCGGCCTTGCATGCCAGATCAACCCCCCATGCGGTAAATCCACTTCGGGAGATCAAAATCGGAATTTGCATCTGAACCGTTTTGATCACCATCTCTGAAGTCAGCCGACCCGTCGTATAGAAGATTTTCTTCTCTGGTCCAATCTTATTTACCCACATGAAACCTGCGATTTTATCAATAGCATTATGGCGCCCAACATCTTCCATGTAGACAAGGGGCCGATCTTCTTCGCAAAGGACACATCCGTGAATAGCTCCTGTTTTTAAATAAAGAGATGGCGAGCTATTGATTTTCTTCGATAAACTATAGATCCAGGAGGTCCTAATTTTTGCATCATCGTCCAGCTTTATGTCATCGAACTTCTCCATGACATCGCCGAAAACAGTCCCTTGAGCACAGCCTGAAGTTTGAGTTTTCTTTCTTAATTTGTCTTCAAAGTTAGTCTCTTCCGGCGTACGGACAACCACAACACCCAAATCTTCATCAACATCCACACCTGAAATTTCGGCATCCGCCTGCAGCATATTTTGGTTGAGCAAATACCCGATAGCCAAATACTCTGCATAATCGCCAATTGTCATCATGGTGACCACTTCTTGTTTGTTCAAAAACAAGGTTAGTGGCTTTTCCACAACCACGGGCAAGTCAACAGGATTCCCATTTTGATCAATACCGCTTGCAACCTCTGACAGGCCGGTGGCATCTGGATCGGGAGCGATTTCAAATTCTTTCATGGGCCACTATTGCGCGGCAACATCCCATTGTAAAGCAGTGCAATAAAGGGAGTGACAGATTAGCCAAATCAGCTATTCTTTCGCCAAACAAACAGCCTTATCAGGGAATCCATATGACACTCGATCGCGTAGCACTTACGACAGCCATTACAGATATTGCCATTGAAGCAGGTGATATCATTCTTGAAGTTTATAATCGTGATTTTGATGTCAATACAAAGGGCGATTCCTCTCCCGTGACTGAGGCAGATGTGGCCGCCGAAGAAATTATCTTGAAAGGCCTTCTGGCTTTAACACCAGACATTCCTGTTCTTGCAGAGGAAAGCGTTGATGCTGGACGTATTCCAGATTTATCGGGCGGCATATTTTGGCTGGTTGATCCTCTAGACGGTACAAAAGAATTTATCCATAAGCGCGGTGAGTTTACGGTGAATATTGCCCTAATTGAAAATGGTAAGCCGACCATTGGCGTTATCCATGTGCCCGCGAAAAACACGACCTATTATGCTTCTGGCCCTGGGGAGGCTTGGATTGTTGAGCCAGATGTCGAAGCCCGAAAAATACAAGTTCGCAGCGCCCCTGAAGAAGGTTTGACAGTTGTCGCAAGTCGCTCTCACAGAACACCTGAAACAGATGATTATATCGCGAAATACAATGTGGCAGATTTGATCTCGGCTGGATCATCTTTAAAATTATGCCTAGTGGCTGAAGGTAAGGCTGATTTATATCCCCGCCTTGGGCGGACTATGGAATGGGATATCGGCGCGGGCCAAGCCATTTTGGAAGCCGCTGGTGGCCGCGTAGAGACACTGGATGGCGCTCCGCTTGGATATGCTAAAGACGGCCATGACAATCCGTTTTTTGTTGCCAAGGGAAAGATCTAAATCTTTCCCCCAGCATTTAGTTAATTACAGGCATTCCTGAAATTTAACGGGCTGACCGGCGGATGGGCCGATCAGTTCGCCGTCGCGCATCACTTGGCGACCGCGAATAATTGTCCCCACAGGCCAACCCTTTACCGTTTTACCAGCAAACGGTGTCCAGCCACATTTGGACTCGATCCAGTCTTCCGTGATCTCTTGGCTACGGTTCATGTCGACTATGGTCAAGTCTCCGTCAAAACCAACACCAATCCGCCCCTTACCTGCGATACCGTAAATCCGCGCGGGTCCAGCAGAAGTTAGATCAACCACATGTTCAAGGGACAATTCACCTTTGTTGCAATGATCCAGCATCAAAGGAAGCAGCGTCTGAACACCCGGCATCCCTGATGGGCTTTCTGGATAAGGTCTTTCTTTTTCTTCACGTGTATGAGGTGCGTGATCGGATCCGATCACATCAACGACCCCATCTCTCAAAGCTTGCCATAATCCAAGGCGATGTTCTTCCCCTCGAATTGGCGGGTTCATTTGCGCAAAACTACCAAGCTCTTCGTAACATTCAGGGGCGGACAGCGTTAGATGCTGCGGCGTTGCCTCCACAGTTGCGATGTCTTTATATTGCGCAAGCAGTTCCATTTCTTGTTTTGTCGTAATGTGTAAAACGTGAATACGCCGGCCTGTCTCACGGGCAATGGCCAACACACGCTGTGTCGCTTTGTAGGCAACTTCCTCATCGCGCCAGATCGGATGATTTAACACCGTATCCTTTGCCAGATGACGGCGTTCTATCAGGCGCGGCTCGTCCTCGGCATGGATCGCAACACGGCGAGACCCTGCCTTAAAAACCCGGCGAATATCAGCATCATTATCAACAAGCAGGCTTCCCGTGGAAGAACCCATAAACAATTTAACGCCAGAGACACCTTCTTCACGTTCCAACATCGCAAGTTCTGATACATTTTCAGCTGCAGCACCTATAAAGAAGGCAAAATCTGTCCACGCCTTTGCACGGCCCCGTCGCACTTTATCTGCCATATCAGCGGCAGTTAAAGTTAATGGATTTGTGTTCGGCATTTCGAAGATCGCAGTTACACCGCCTTGGGCAGCGGCAGCGGTTCCTGTCGCCAAATCTTCCTTATATTCAAGTCCCGGCTCGCGAAAATGAACTTGTGTGTCAATGACCCCCGGTAACACATGAAGGCCCGTTGCATCGATAACTTCCTTGGCATCCACATTGCTAAGGTTACCGATGGCAATAATTTTCTCGTCCTTAATGGCGATATCCGCAACCATCGTACCGCGGTGGGATACGACAGTACCGTTTTTAACGTACAGATCTGCTTGCATATTTTTTCGAGCCTCCGTGAAAAGATGCCCATTCTTAACCTGCAATTGAGCCATTGCCAAGACTTGAGCGCTTGCAACTTCTATTCTGAATGATAGGGTACCCTCAACCTAGCCCATATTCAGCAAAATGAAACAAATGCCCCTAACAAATATAGCCCCTCTGATCAATCGATCACTCTTGCGCCTTGTCGGTGCAGATACCGTAGATTTTTTACAAAACCTCGTCAGCAATGATCTGAAAACTCTTGCCAATCAGAAAGTTGTCTATTCAGCATTACTGACACCGCAGGGGAAGTTTTTGCACGATTTCTTTGTGATCAAATGGGACGATGACATCTATCTTGATTGCTTGACAAGTCGGCTTCCCGATCTCACTAAACGGCTGACTATGTATAAATTACGTGCTGACGTTACCCTAAGCGATGCCAGTGGAGAGTTTGATTTATATGCGGCATTTGGATCCGCACCGAGTGAGTACCCAAATGAGCTTGGAGGAATGAGTAAGAATAGCGACGGTGTTATTTATGCCGACCCCAGACTAAAATCCTTGGGTCACAGAATTGTGTCAAGAAAAGGCTCTAGTTTGAAGGCCCTCATCCCAAACAGTGCTGATGTGGCGTTTTCTGCGTATACGGCCCACCGCTTATCGCTGGGCGTGCCAGAAGGCGGCACAGATATCATTCCGGAAAAGAATTTCTTGCTTGAAGCAAATTTCGAAGAATTGAACGGCGTCAGCTTTTCGAAAGGATGTTATGTTGGACAAGAATTGACCGCACGGACTAAATACCGGGCAAAAATCAAAAAACGCCTTTTTAGTTTCCATCATGACGGTGATGATCTTGAAGTTGGCGACAGTATATCACTTGACGATGTCGAAATTGCAGTCGTCGCGGCCTTCCAAGCCCCATATGGCCTTGCTTTCACCCGTCTGAAAAATTGGGAAAATTCGAGCAATGGGTCAAGTTTGACCACATCTTCAAATATTACAATCACCAAACCAGATTACGTCATCCTTCCCGATCTTACGGACTAAGAGCCTTGTGTCATTTGTTCAAATACCGTAAGTAAGAACAAAGCATGAACCATTGAAGGGTGCCAGAAATGACGGATTTTACGAACTTAGGCGTTGATGGCATACACCGCTGCACATGGTGCGGGGATGATCCGTTTTACCAAGCCTATCATGATGAAGAGTGGGGCGTCCCCATTTATGACGGTCGGGCACTCTATGAGAAACTTATCCTTGATGGATTTCAAGCCGGCCTCTCTTGGATAACCATACTGAAAAAGCGCGATAATTTTATTCAAGCGTTTGATCAGTTTAATCCTGAATTGATTGCGCGGTACGACGACGCCAAAATCGAACAGCTTATGCAAGACAAAGGCATTGTTCGAAACCGCTCCAAGATTATGGGAACCATTGCAGGTGCGCAGTTGTTTTTGGAAATCGAAGAAAAAGAAGATGGTTTCTCGAAACTCCTATGGAATTATTTGGACGGCGAAGTTCTCCAAAACAATTGGGAGAGCAAGGAACAAGTGCCCGTAGCAACTGAACTCAGCAAACAAATATCTAAAGATTTAAAATCTCGTGGGTTTAAGTTTGTCGGCCCCACAATTGTTTATGCCTTTATGCAAGCGGTCGGAATGATCAACGATCATCAAAAGAATTGCTTTCGCCATAGCCAATTAAAATAGAGGAGCCGGTGACATGTGGCAAAATCAAGCGTCCATGGCGAAATATTATATGGATAAATACGGCGATCAGGTGTTAGATAAGCTTGAGTTGGACGCCAAATATTGCGAGCAGAAAAATGATTTACCGCGCCGTAATAGGCTGCTTCGTATAAGAGATCAAATCTTGCTAGATGGTCAATCGTTCACAAGTTGAGATAGTAGGAATGAACCATGTCCCCACGCCTAAAAGCCGAAATTTGGGTAAAAGCCCACATTCGGACCTGCAGCTTTATGAACGTACCCGTTTTCGTGGTTCGGCGCGGCGACGACACTGCAGGAACCGTATTAATTAAAATTAACCGGTTAAATAGTAAATTTAGAGTTCTTACGCCAACAACTGACTTCGAAACCGGCGGGCGGCAATGGCTGCAAGCAACTGGCACCGATTGGGTAGAGGAAGAAATCGCGGATACTTATATTGAAAAACAAATCAGTTTTGATCGCGATATTTGGGTCATTGAAATTGAAGATGCTGAAGGCCGTCATTTTCTCCAAGACAAAGTTGTCGCTTAAAAGTTATTTTGGCGCGATAGCCGCCAATCTTTTCTCAAGGGCTTTATCAAGCTCTTCGCGTCGTGATGATACATCTAGGAGCCAGTCATAACGGCTTTGAACATGCTGAGAAATCATGCGTGAACGTCTCACATATTCTCTGCCTTTAATTTGCCTCGCAAGCCTATTATCCTTCTCTTCAATCAGCACTTTCAAACCAATCATGAACTGATCTGGAGTCTCGCAAATTACGGCAAACTCTCCAAGGGGGTCTGCCGCCTTATAGACAAGGGAGCTAGCAAGCGGGACGGCGCCACACCCTGCAGCCTCCACCAATTTCAAATCAGACTTTGTCCGATTAAATACTGTATCTAACAAGGGCATTAGTGATACATCCGCGGCCATTAAATGCTTTTTGTATTCTTCATAAGAGCAGCGCGGTGTAAATTCCTTATTGTCGGTTTCCAGCACATCAAAAAACTCCTGATCCATAATCACATCAAAATGAAAACTGCCCATAACAGTTGACAGCATTTTATTAATCATGGGCATAATTGGCCGCCAATCAGCCCGCCGGTTCAATGCGCCAAAGAAGATACGGCAAACCGGCGATGGTTCGGACAAATCTCTATCTGGAAAAACATCAAGCTGGTTTGGAAAAACAGCAACTTCAGGGTTAAATGCCGAAAATAGATGAGCCAGTTCATCATTTGTAGTTTGGATCGCATGAACACCGGCGAAGGAAAGAAAACTATTCTTTTCAATTTTTGGCCAAGGTGAATAATGGTCATCAAATTCTGTAACGATTAGATATCCAGCACGGCGAAGGCTTTGAATGTGGGCAAGCGACTTCTCGAACGATAGAACTGGTCTGTGCCACAGAAATATTTTCCGAAGATCCTTGTGCCCTTGCACAACTTTTTGGCCCCGCTGGATATGACAAAGCACCCCGGGCATACTCGACAAAGCGCCCAAAGGTTCCCCAATCCGGACATCATTCACCCCGCCAATCGGCTTCAGAACTTGGGCTTGAATACGCAATTGAGGAACAACATCAGTATTAAGGCATAACAGAAATCGAGATGATTTTATGGCCGAAGATAACTGATCAAGCTCAGAGGCCATGCTGGGAGTTACTTCTTTTTGATGCTGCAGCCATCTTGAAAATACAGCCACATCATCGCGAGCAAGCCGTTCAATCCGAAAGCCGGCGTCCGTTATATTACGTCTAAGAGCCTGGGAATATGCCTGCGTTTTAGTAATCAGCGCTTTAATAAAACTAACCGGGAATGCTTTCCCCTTGCCCAACTGTTTCTCCAACCGAAGAAAAAAGAACGGGTTCAGAATTTCAGCGATAATCAGGCCATCTTCGCTCAAAACACTGCCCAACGCATCCAAATCGCTTTTCAAATCTTGATCTTTGAACATTTGGCCTGCCAGTACCACAGCATCGTATTCGTCAACGAAATCAATTTGATCCGCAATATGTAGTTTCAGCCGTTTTAGATTTGGAAACCGTTCTTGATGGCAATTTGGAGATAAGCGCCTAAAGGCAGTGCCAATATGTACCGCCTCTATTCCAACGAGGGCTATTCTGCCTGCGTTCCGCGGAATTAATTTCAAGCAAGACATTTCTCTAGGTTTTAGGGGCACGACTGGCTTCATTAGTCTTCTGCTTTTTCAAATTTCTTCGAGTAGGTGGCTTTAGTTTATGGCGAAAATGATTAAAACATTCTATCTTTGAAATAACAAACCAACACGGATAGTTGGATTTTTATAAAAGGTAGGCGAGTAGTATAGATGCAACAATATCTGGATCTCCTAAATACGGTCCGAAAAACAGGAAACTTCAAAGGCGATCGTACTGGCACGGGCACATACAGCCTGTTTGGGCATCAAATTCGATTTGACCTGTCGCAAGGGTTTCCCATGCTCACCACGAAAAAATTGCATTTAAAATCCATTATTCACGAACTCCTGTGGTTTCTTGCAGGAGATACGAACATTAAGTACCTCAAAGATAATGGAGTTCGCATTTGGGACGATTGGGCGGATGAGAACGGTGACTTGGGCCCGGTTTATGGCTATCAGTGGCGATCTTGGCCGGCGCCAAACGGCGAACATATTGATCAAATTTCAAATCTAGTTGCTCAGATCAAAGCCAACCCAAATTCAAGACGTCATATTGTAACAGCGTGGAATCCCTCCGAAGTAGACAATATGGCGCTGCCTCCCTGCCATTGCCTTTTCCAATTCTATGTGGCCGACGGTAAGTTATCTTGCCAACTCTACCAACGTAGCGCCGATGTGTTTCTAGGTGTTCCCTTTAACATTGCCTCCTATGCGCTTCTCACAATGATGATGGCGCAAGTGTGTGACTTAGAGGTTGGAGATTTTGTCCATAGTTTTGGGGATGTCCATCTTTACGCAAATCATGTTGAGCAAGCAGACCTCCAGCTATCTCGCACATCCGGCGCCCTTCCAACAATGACTATTAATCCTGATATTCGAAATATCTTTGATTTTAAATTCGATGATTTTTCGCTTGAAAATTATCAAGCTTTGCCGAGCATTCCAGCTCCAATAGCAGTGTAGGGAGACAACAATGCTAGTGAGCGGAATTTTGGCTGTCTCTGAGAATAATGTCATCGGATCTGAAAATGACATTCCCTGGCGTCTATCTAATGACTTGAAATGGTTTAAAAAAAACACCCTGAACAAGCCCATGATTATGGGACGAAAAACATTTCAGTCCCTTCCAGGCTTGCTGCCCAATCGCACTCATATTGTGCTGACGAGAGACCCGTCTTTTAGCGCAGAAAATGTAGTGATTGCCCACACGGTATCAGAAGCCCTTACCCTTGCGGAATCCGATGCAACTGCTAAGAGCCAAGATGAGATTATGATCATCGGTGGCGGCGAAATTTACAAATTATTTGGTGATCAGATCGGGCGTTTCTATATTACACGTGTCCATACATCCGTAGACGGTGACACCTATTTTGAGCCATTGGATGACGACCACTGGAGCCAATCTTTTAGCGCTAAAAATGAAGCCTCAGCTAAGGATCAATTTAATCATACTTTCTGCATATATGAGCGCCTGAACGAAAACTAACGCTAATACCATTTCACCCCTTCCAATATGGCAGACAAATGTCTATATTGAAGGTGTTGGGCAACCAACTATAGCGATAAACGTTTCGTGGAATAAACGTTGCGGACCCGGGGGCGGTACCCGGCGCCTCCACCATTTCTA
>Ga0209081_1000497_pt1 | contig 23484 bp, 22 predicted proteins | sample GOMGulsemesocosm_4_FD_184636 | JGI IMG/M metagenome (GOLD analysis project Ga0209081, IMG submission 184636) | Methane-oxidizing microbial communities from mesocosms in the Gulf of Mexico - GOM15B Gulf of Mexico (SPAdes) (version 2) | ecosystem: Environmental > Aquatic > Marine > Cold seeps... | reverse complement strand
TGTGCAAACCAGCGGCAGAGGAGTTGGGTTCTGGCCAGACATAGCCAATGATGAGGAGCTTGTTCATACGGTGTCCGTCGCGCTGACTCGGGGTACTTACGCTAAAAGGGTTGGGCTATCTTTTCTACTGTCAGAACGACTGGGCTATTTATTTTGATGCCAGAAGGGCTGGGCTATTTATTCTGGTGCCAAAAAGGTTGGCCAATGGTCGGTGTACTGGGGCTGGCGGTATCGCGGGTGACCATAAGGCCCGCCTCATATGCTTGCCGCCCGGCGTTAATCGCGCCGGCAAACGCCTGGGCCATAAGGGCTGGTTTTTGCGCCTTGGCGACAGCCGTGTTGAGCAGTATACCGTCAAAGCCCATTTCCATGGCTTCCATCGCTTGCGAGGGTTTGCCCAAACCGGCATCGATGATCAGCGGTGTATTCGGCAAGCGCTCGCGCAGTGTGCGCAGGTTGTACTTGTTCATCAGGCCTTGGCCGGTGCCAATCGGTGAGCCCCAGGGCATGAGGGCTTCACAGCCGACATCCAACAGTTTTTTTGCGACGATGAGATCGTCGGTGGTGTAAGGCAGGACTTTAAAACCTTCTTTAATCAGCACCGCGGCGGCCTCAACCAAACCATAGGGGTCGGGCTGTAAATTGTAATCGTCGCCAATGACTTCCAGTTTTATCCAGGGCGTGTCAAAAATTTCCCGTGACATTTCGGCCAAGGTGATGGCTTCTTTGGCGGACTTACAGCCCGCCGTGTTGGGCAGTAGATGACAGCGGGTGTCTTTGATGTAATCCCAGATGGCGGCGCCGTCTCGCTCGTTGGGGTTTTGGCGACGCAGGCCCAGTGTCACTATGTTGCACTCGGACGCTTCAATGGCGTCGCGCATAATTTGTGGCGACGGGTAGAGCGCGGTGCCGAGTAGAAAACGACTGTTAAAGGTTTCACCGTAGAGGGTGAGCATTGAGCTGTTCATAGGCATAGGCTTGGATGAAGGTTTTGGCATAGGTGAATATTATTAGTGGCGCTGACACCTAGAAAAGTCAGCAGGTAATTGTCAGTCAGTAGACAAAACTAGCCACCCCCGACAGGGGTGACGACATCAATCTGGTCGCCGTCATCAATAGTCGTATCACTGTAGCGTGAGCGCGGGACAAAGTCGCCATTGATGGCGGTGGCCACTTTTTTATCGCTCAGGCCCCACTGCTGCAACGCGTGTTGCAGCGATTGTCCGCTCTCGAGTGCCTCGGTATTTCCATTGAGGCTGACGGTGATGGCATCACTCATAACATTACTAATCTTTTCATGTGTTTGTTTGGGGCTGGAGCAATCCAGATTTGAAATGGCTGTGTTGCAGTATTGGTTGCAGCGCTTGATCGAGCAGCGCCGGTGCCAACAGGTAACCGTGTCGATAGAGACCATTGACGGAGATCAGCGGGATGACGTGATCGGGTGTGTTTAATGGGCGCTCCGTTATCTTCGGCAGGTTATCCATAAACGCAGGGCGCAGGTTGACGTCTGTCTCAATGATTCGGGCTTCGGAGAACGCGGGGTTAAGCGTATAGAGTGCGCTGGATAATTCCATCGACGACTGCAAACTGATCGGGCTTTTGTCTTCACTTTCAATTTCGGTAGCGCCAATAATAAATTGGCCGTTTGGCTTGGGCACGATGTAGAGCTTGTAGCGCGGGTGCATCAAGCGCACCGGTCGCTGCAATTGTACCTCTGGGCACTCTACCCACATGACCTCACCGCGCACACCGCGCAGCTTTGCTGGTGATTCCGTTACGGCACTTTTTATATCTTGCTTCGCGCCCATGCCGCGGCAATCGAGAATCCAGTCCGCTTGGAGTTTGGTTTTGCCGCTTTCGATATCAGTCAGTTCGATGGCTGTATGCTCAAGGCACTGGCCGCCGAGTACTTCGATACGCCGCAATAAATTATCCAGCAGCTGGCGGTTATCCAGGTGCGCTTCATCCGGCAGGTAGAGGCCTTCACGGAAGTGGCTCAGCTGTGGTTCCAGTTCGGTGATTTGAGCTTGATCGAGCCATTGGCTGGCCTGCTCTTGACCGAGCTTGCCTTCGAGGTCACGGTAAAACTGTTCGAGCTCAAACTTATCCTGCGGATGGGCAATCACCAGACTGCCGTTGGCTTGATAGTTGATGGTGGGGGCTTGGGGCAGGGCCTTATTAAGCTCTGTTATCCAGCTGGGCCAGAGTTCGAGGCTGCGCATACCCAGATCAAAAACCAGTGGCTCGGACGCCACCACTTCACTGAGTGGAGAGATCATGGCGGCTGCGGTGTGGGCCGCGGCGGCTGAGGGTGCAAAGGCGCCGGCTTCATATAGGTTTACTTGATGGCCGGCTTCGAGCAATCGCCAAGCGCTGAGGCGGCCGAGTAAACCGGCGCCTAGGATGCTGATGCGATTGGGTTGCCTGGTGGCTGTGTGTCCCGCGCTCATGTTTGCTCTCGGTGCTTGCGGCCTAAAATTTGACCGAACAAGAAATCCTGGCTGATGAGCTGGTCGAAGGGGGAAGGCGGTGTTGCGAAGCGCAACGTGATGCTAGAGCCTCCTTGTTCCCTCCGCAGGCATCAACCTGATCAGGTTCAACGGGTTTTGGCTAGCAATCTCAGCGCTGATGATGAGGGTAAGCGTTGCTTACTTCAGCGATCAGGGCACCCCGACAAGAATAGCCGCAGTCTACTGCGCCACTCTGTTAGCGGCAAGTGGGGCTATGTCGCATTGGCGGCTTTAGATCAACTTTTTAAGCCTTAACAGACTCAACCTGGCTGTGGACCTCCCCTTCGAGCAAGCGCGTGGTTAACTTATCCCCAGGCTGAAGCTCGGCGGCTCTGTGGATAACCTTGCCCTGTGCGTTGCGGGTGATGGAGTAGCCGCGTTGTAAGGTACTCAGTGGGCTGACGCTGTTGAGCAGCGCGGCCTGCTGCTCAAAACGCTGCCGTTTTGTTGCCAGCTGTTGCTTAATTTGGCGCTGCGCTCGGGTTTGCAGTTGCGAGAGTTTTTCGCTCAGCCGTTGTAAGCGCTGCTGTGGGTGCAGAGCTTGCTGGCGCGTTTTAATATTTTTCAGGTTGGCTTGTTGTTGTTGCAGGTGGTTTAGCATCGCGCGGTTGAGGCGTATTTCTAGGCTGTCGAGCTGCTGCGCTTGGGCCTGCAGCTTGTCGCCAGGGTGTTGCAGTCTTGCGCGTAAGTGCTCGAGACGTTCGTGGTTGTACCGCAGTTTACGGTCTAGGGCTTGCTTGAGCTGCAGTCCGAAACCGCTGAACTGTTGTGCCAGCGCTTCGCCATCGGGCGTGGCTATTTCTGCCGCGGCCGATGGCGTGGGCGCACGCATATCAGCGACATAGTCGGCGATAGTGAGGTCGACTTCGTGGCCCACGGCGCTGATGATCGGTATACGACTGCTGAACATCGCCCGGGCAACAGACTCTTCGTTAAATGGCCAGAGGTCTTCCAGCGAACCGCCACCGCGGCCGACGATTAATAGATCGCAGTCGCTGAGGCGGTTGGCCGTAGCCAGTGCTTTTACGATCTGAGGCGCGGCGTCTGCCCCCTGCACGGCGACGGGGAAAATAGACACCGGCAGTGAAGGGTAGCGGCGCTCAAGCACGTGCAATATGTCGCGTATGGCGGCGCCGGTGGGCGATGTGATGACACCCAAATGTTTAGGTGGCATGGGTAGGGTTTGCTTAAGGTCGTGCTCAAACAAGCCCTCCATATGCAGACGGTGTTTGAGGTCTTCATAGGCGCGCTGCAGCGCACCCACACCAGCGTCTTCCATGTGCTCGACAATCAGTTGGTAGTCGCCGCGACCTTCATAGAGGCTGACGCGCGCGCGTACGACGACTTGGCTACCCTGCTGTGGCGTGCTGCGCACACGGTTGTTGCGGTTCTTAAACATGGCGCAACGCACCTGAGCGCCGGCGTCCTTAAGCGTGAAATACCAATGCCCTGACGATGGGCAGGAAAAATTGGAGATCTCGCCCTCTATCCACAGCAGCGATAAGTGTGTTTCAAGCAGTTGCCGCGCTTGGCGGTTTAGTTGCGTGACACTGAGTATGGCGCGTTCATTGTCCGTCGGTGGTGTGGCAAGGCTCATGACTGCTGGCTGCTTAGTGTGGGTGGCGCGATTAAGGGGTGGCATTGAATCAAAGTCGGCATAAGGCATTGTGACAAATGCCGCAAATAAACCCAACTGTTGATTAAACCGGAGATCTCTAACGGCGGCTAAGAGGTTGAATACGGAGGGGCGTTTTACGGTTAGCGTTCAGCGGTGCTGAACTGCGAGTTTAGTTAATCGGTGGCAAGGGTGCGCGGATACCGATGGCGGGTTGCTGTTGCAGGTTGTTTAGGTGACCACTACGCCCCCAGTCTGGGATATCAAACTCTTTTCTGAGCGCCTCGAGTTCGCCGCTTTCACGCAGTCGCAATAGGCCGAGTAGGAAGCTGGTTTGTAGCTCATCGTAAGCGGGGTTATGGGTGGCGGCGGCGGGATAAATATAGGTGGGCACGCCCACTATGCCGGCGGTTTTTAAGGTGTGCTTCATGTTGAGTTTTTTTAGGTAGAAGTCTATCTGTGGTTTGTCCAAAATCAGAGTGTTTGCGCGCCCCGCACGCAGCAGCTTAATAGCTTGTGCGGTGGGGTGTTGGCCGCTGAGCTCGAACTTAGCCGGGTGCTTCTCCAGGTATTCCCGAAAGCCCACTAGACTGCCGGAATAATAGAGGGAGCGAATGGTCATCAACTCTCGGTCTGTGAGTGAGTTTAGATCTTTGTACTGCCAGCTGCGCTCGCTCTTCGGAACCCATGCGTAGTAAGTGAGGGTGCCGATAGGCAGAGGGAATAATTTAACCTCTGCCGTGACATTCGGCACATAAGCGCACATCAAGTCGGCTCGATTGTTTATCAACTCGTGGATAGTGCGCACCAGCGGCATGAATTCAAAGTTGAGTTGGTAGCCTTGAGGCTCCCAAATGCGCCTTTCGAGTTCGACCGTAAAACCGGTTGTTTCCTGAGTTTCTTCGTCAACGTAAGCAAACGGTGGGTAATTAAAGCAGGCAACTTTTAATACCCGCGGTTGATCGGTTAATGAGGGCTGATCACTGGGAGTGTTATCAGCGGTTGTCACCAAACTGAAACACAGTAAACCGATCATATAGACGGCAGGGCACAGCTTGTTAACGTCACGCTTTGAGATGCTTGGGTGCTGCAGAGCTCTAGTTCGGTTGTTTTGTATCATCGCGGCCAAGTGTTACCCATGGGGTCGTACTGTGGTTTTTTCTTGAGTTTAGACGACAGCCCGACGCAGCTCGGAGATAAAAGTATCTATTGTTTGAGCCGCGGCTATCTTTAGCGGATAAAAAGTGGGTTTGGAGAGAGTCTTTCGTGTCACACGTATTCCCTCCCAAGCCGCTTTTGCCGTATAATTACTCGTTTACCCTCAAGAGTCATCACTTGGCACTTGGCCTACTGAATATCCGCAGAATTGTCCTAGTAAGGGCAGGGATTAGGCCCAGACCATGGCTCACCCACTCTGATTATCGAGGTCGGATCGTTTATGTTACGTATCGCTCAGGAAGCACTCACTTTTGATGACGTTCTGCTGGTGCCGGGTTACTCCGCTATCACCGCCAAAGACGTATCTCTAAAAACTCGCCTGACGAAAGAAATCAGCCTGAATATTCCGCTGGTTTCCGCCGCAATGGACACAGTAACCGAAGCCCGCTTGGCGATTGCTATCGCGCAGGAAGGTGGAATCGGCATTATCCACAAGAGCATGACCATCGAGCAGCAAGCCGCCGAAGTGCTGGCCGTTAAGAAATTCGAAGCCGGTGTTGTAAAAGATCCAATCACCATTGAAGCCAGCGCTTCTGTGCGCGAGCTGATTGCCCTGACCCGCGAGAACAACTTCTCCGGTGTACCGGTTATGGAGAAGGGCGAGCTCGTCGGTATCGTCACCGCCCGAGACGTGCGTTTTGAGACCAATCTCAGCGCCACCGTTGCCAGTATCATGACGCCGAAAGACAAGTTGGTTACCGTTAAAGAAGGCGAGTCTTCTGAACAGGTACGCGAGCTGCTGCACAAACACCGTATTGAAAAAGTACTGGTGGTTGGCGATAAGTTCGAGCTGCGTGGTCTGATCACGGTGAAAGACATGAACAAAGCCGAGCGTTACCCGAACGCTTGTAAAGACCCCGAGAGCCGCCTGCGTGTCGGCGCTTCAGTGGGCACTAGCCCAGACACAGACGACCGCGTTGCGGCTTTGGTTGGCGCCGGTGTGGATGTACTGGTGGTCGATACCGCCCACGGTCACTCGAAGAACGTGATCGATCGCGTTGCCAAGATTAAGCAAGACCACCCAAGCGTGCAGGTGATCGGTGGCAACATTGCCACGGGCGCTGCGGCGCTGGCACTGGCTGAAGCCGGCGCTGATGGCGTAAAGGTGGGTATTGGCCCGGGTTCTATCTGCACCACTCGTATCGTATCGGGTGTGGGTGTGCCGCAGATGAGCGCGATTGCCAATGTGGTTGAAGCATTGAAAGGCACGGGTGTTCCGGTGATTGCCGACGGCGGCATTCGCTTCTCTGGCGATATCTCTAAAGCTCTGGTTGCTGGCGCTCACGCCATCATGATGGGTTCTATGTTCGCAGGTACCGAAGAGGCACCGGGCGAAGTTGAGCTCTACCAAGGTCGCAGCTACAAGTCCTATCGCGGCATGGGCTCTCTGGGCGCTATGGCGCAGACTCAGGGCTCTTCGGATCGCTACTTCCAGGACGCCAGCCAAGGCGCTGAGAAGCTGGTGCCAGAAGGCATCGAAGGTCGCGTACCCTACAAGGGTCCAATCACGGCCATCGTTCATCAGATGATGGGTGGCGTACGCTCGGCCATGGGTTACACGGGTTCGATCGATATCGAAACCATGCGCACCCAGCCTGAGTTCGTACGCGTGACATCGGCCGGTATGGGCGAGTCCCACGTGCACGATGTACAGATCACCAAGGAAGCGCCCAACTACCCAGTCGGCGGCCGCTAACCGAGCTGCTTGAGGCCTCAGCGGCGTTATCGCTCGCTTGTGTAGTTGATCTACACGGCGCTCTCGATGCCTAGCTGATACCCCAAGCCGCAGCGGTTAGTTGCAAAGTTTAGAACGAGGTCAGCATTGCTGGCCCTTTTACGTTAAATAATGCCTATTATTTTATGTGCAAGCCACATTACTAATACCGAGATAAGTAATGACTCAAGATATTCACGCTCAACGTATTCTTATTTTGGACTTCGGTTCTCAGTACACTCAATTGATCGCCCGTCGTGTGCGTGAAATCGGGGTTTACTCCGAAGTTCGCGCTTTTGACATGACCGAAGAAGAGATCCGCGATTTTGATCCGCGCGGCATTATCCTCGCCGGCGGCCCTGAGTCGGTAACCGTTGATGGTTCCCCGCGCGCCGCGCAGGTTGTCTTTGAACTCGGTGTGCCGGTATTCGGTATTTGTTACGGCATGCAGACCATGGCCGAGCAGTTGGGTGGCAAGGTTGAAGCCGCTGACGTGCACGAATTTGGTTACGCCCAGGTGAAAGTTGAAGGTAAGAGCGCACTCTTGCACGATATCCGCGATCACATCGACAGCGACGGCGCATCCTTGCTGGATGTCTGGATGAGTCACGGCGATAAAGTCGTGCAGATGCCTGAGTCTTTCGAATTGATGGCCTCTACCGATTCTTGCCCGATTGCTGGCATGTACTGCGAAGCCAAAGATTTCTACGGTGTGCAGTTCCACCCAGAGGTGACCCATACGCTGCAGGGTACCCGCATCTTTGAACACTTCGTGCTGGAAGCCTGTGGCTGTGAAGCACTGTGGACACCAGCGAACATTGTTGAAGACGCTATCCGCAAAGTACGTGAGCAGGTCGGTACCGATAAAGTCCTGCTGGGTCTGTCTGGCGGTGTGGACTCATCCGTTGTGGCAGCGCTGTTGCACAAGGCCATTGGTCCTCAGTTGACCTGTGTGTTTGTCGACAATGGTCTGCTGCGTAAAGACGAAGGCGATCAGGTGATGGACATGTTCGCCAAGAACATGGGCGTCAAGGTGATCCGCTCTGATGCTGAAGAGCTGTTCCTCGGCAATCTTAAAGGCGTTAGCGATCCGGAAGCCAAGCGCAAGGTGATAGGCGCTACCTTTATCGATATCTTCGATAAAGAAGCCACCAAGCTGCAGGACGTTAAGTGGCTGGCGCAAGGCACCATCTACCCAGATGTGATCGAGTCGGCGGCCGGTAAGACCGGCAAGGCGCACATGATCAAATCGCACCACAACGTCGGCGGTCTGCCGGATGACATGGCGATGGATCTGGTTGAGCCACTGCGTGAACTCTTCAAAGACGAGGTGCGTAAGATTGGCCTGGAATTGGGTCTGCCCTACGACATGGTTTACCGCCATCCGTTCCCAGGTCCAGGTCTGGGCGTACGTATCCTCGGTGAAGTGAAGAAAGAATACGCCGATATACTGCGTGAAGCCGATGCCATCTTCCTGGAAGAGCTGCACGCCGCTGATTGGTACCACAAGACCAGTCAGGCATTTGTTGTCTTCCTGCCGGTTAAGTCGGTCGGTGTTGTGGGTGATGGTCGTCGTTACGAGTGGGTGGTATCTCTGCGCGCCGTTGAGACCATCGACTTTATGACCGCTCGCTGGGCACACCTGCCATATGATCTGTTAGAGAAAGTCTCTAACCGCATCATCAACGAGATCTCGGGTATCTCCCGTGTGGCCTACGATGTATCGAGTAAGCCGCCAGCCACTATCGAGTGGGAATAATCCCACCCTTTGCAGCACACTCTACCGGCGTCGCACGCCGGTAACTGAAAACGGCGAGCTAATTCCTCGCCTTTTTTTTGCGTTCTACTATCGTCAACGTGCAGCAACCTATAGCATGAGGTCGATACTTCTCGTTTAGCTGCAAGTATTTCCGCTTCAATGTGGAAAGCTGACTAAATAACCAGCTTGCTGAAGGTGATTGATTGTTGGGGGCATCGTTACGCATTTTAGGGTTTCAGGCACGACAAATTAGTTGATGTGAATGGGGACCGGGCTAAGCTGTTCATCTAATAACGGCACGATAAGGAGGCATAATCCCATGCTCAGGTTAATGGTTCTGCTGGTTCTATTGACGCAATCGGCGCTTGCCTCTGTGGAAAGTCAAGTTTTAACACTGATGGTGAGTGAGAAAACTCAGAAGCCCTCGAATCGGTGGGAGGAAGAGGACTATCAACAGTTGAAGCAAGCACTCAAAGCATTGGGCTATCAACTTGAATTCTTTTACGCGCCGAATATCAGGGGGTACACAATGGCCAATGCTGGCCAAATCGACGGGGTGCTCGCCGCCCCAGCATTCATTACCCAGAAGTTCCCCAACTTGACTGCATTAGACTCCCCCCTCATTACCGTCAATGTATATGTGTATGGACGCTCAGATCAGGAAGAAACCAATTGGCAGCGGCGGAACATCAACAGCATCGCGGTACCCAGATCCAGCTCTCTTTTTGATACACCTCTGAAAGATGTACTTCCCCACGGAGATAGATTCCTTTTTGATGGCCCTGCGCAGGGAATACATCTTCTCGTGGGAGGAAGGGTTGATGCCATGGTTATGAGTGAAGAGCACTTTTCTTTTTCGGTTAAAGCCGAGCCAGATCTTCAGAATAAAATCACCAAACTTGTACCCGCAATTTCCAAGTTAGAAATGTACCCACTACTCCACCGTCGCCACAGCGCCCTAGCAAGAAAGCTCAATCAACTCATTGCAGAGAATGAACAAAGTGATCCTGAGTTATAAAATTCATTTTAAATGATTAGTATTAAGATTTCTTAATCTGTAATACCTCCGGTAAACCTCTTGCCGGCAGTAACGCGCAAGTATCAAGTTTGGTTCTTGCGCTTTTACTTCTTCGCTGTACCTTACCTTCTGCTTATGCTTCGAGTTGTCTCTCAGTCTGTACATTCCTGCACTGACTTGGTATTTCTAATTCCGTTGTCTAGGCTGTTTAAGCGGGGCATTGGGCGGCTTTGGCCTGCTAACGTGGAGTTGATATGAAGTATCTTCTGTTGGGGGTGTTGCTCTTTTCTGCAGTGATTCACGCTGAGCCACAGGCTGACAGCTCGAGAGGCGCTAAAACGATTCACGTAGCAGCCATTGACTGGTGCCCTCAGCTTTGCCCCCTTGAGGGTACTTCTGGTTTTCCTGATGAGCACCCCGGCTATCTTTATGAATTGGCGCAGGAGGTATTTAAGGGCAGCGGCTATGAGTTGGAGGTAAAGGTTTATCCTTGGTCTCGGGCGATTCACATGGTGCAGAACGGTAAGGCGTTAGCGCTCTTGGCTCCGGCAAAAGAGGAAGCGCCGGACCTTGTATACCCGCTTCAGGCGATCGGCACACAGAAAATGTGTTTCTTCACGCGGGCGAACAGTCAGTGGCAATACGCTGGACTAGCTGACCTCAACCGTCAGTCGATAGGTGCTCTCTATGATGCTGAGCTGGGTGAGGTTCGCCCTTACTTTGACGAACATAGAGAGCAGTTCAGTTTGATTTCTGTGGATAGCGATTATGTGCACCAAGGGTTGAAAATGTTGGCAGCACGGCGCCTAGACAGCTTTATATTCCCCTACGCTGCAACGCAGTACGTCATCAATACCACGTTTAACCCTGAACTCTTTAAAATAGCGGGCTGTTTGACGCCGAGTGATGTTTTTATGGCGTTCACACCGAAGGATGAAGAGCGGCAGCAGGTCAGGGTTTTAACGCGTTTGTTTGATAAACGCATGCAGCAGCTAGAGCAGAGTGGTTATATTACTGAGCTATTAGCTCGCTATGGTTTGTAGTTTTGTTGTATGGAGTTGATTGGGTGCATCAGACCTATGTTCTGTTAGAGAAAGTCTCTAACCGTATCATTAACGAGATTTCGGGTATTTCCCGTGTGGCTTACGACGTGTCCAGCAAGCCACCAGCGACCATTGAGTGGGAATGATTCCCCGCCTTATTGGCTTTGATGGCTGACATAAAAACGCTCCGTCTGTACTCACAGGTGGGGCGTTTTTTTTGTTTCTAATAACGTAAGTCCTTAAACGTAGGCATATACGTGTGTTTGACGGTCACACATTTTTACTCTTGTTGGCGATGGGCCTGTCTTTTTATTGTCATGTGCCAGTCACTCTGTTGTCACAATCATATTGCAATATTCCCCTGACCAGTTAAGGCGTAATCAGCGTGTATGCATTGATAAGGGGCTGAAAATGTTAAATCTAAAGTTCACTGAAGTTATCAAATCCAAGCTATCAACCACTAAAAAAAGCTCGTTAATGCCACTGTTGTTGGCTGTCATGGTGTCACCCGTGGCAGCTCTGGCAAACTCGCCTTCCACGAGTGTTGCCGACAGCGCAGAAGTGAAGTTGGCGTTAGGCATTGTGCATAAGTATCGGGAGTTACGCGCTGACTGTCGATCGCTTCCCGATGAGCAGAAAAGCATGTGTTTCTACCGGCTCAAGATTGGCAATTGGGACTACCGAGAAGCCAAACTAATACTCGCTAAGCACAAGCTCATCTAGAGCTATGGTTTGCGTTGGCTTGGTTTCAAGCAAGAGCGGGTGGAGAATGACAACTTCGACTTCTCAGCCTGTTATCGGACACTTTGCTTTTCTTGTCTTTTATTCTCACCGGTTGCGGCTTACATTAAAGGCCTTCAACAATAATAAAAACCGGTGCGAGATATGAACACTTTCCCCAAACGCTGGGCCGCCATGGCCATACCGTTGGTCTTAGTAGGCTGCGGTCCAGTCGACGACGCCAGCTTAACCTCGACCTTAACAGAGCTTGAACCGCCCCCCGAGAAAGCGCTGGTGGCCCGCAGTGAAACGCGCAACGTCTTTTGGGGCGACCTACATATTCACACCAGCTTGTCATTTGATGCCTACACCATGGGTGTGCGCGTACTGCCAGATGATGCCTATACCCACATGAAGGGTGGCACCATTGAGCACGGTGCAGGCTATAAAGTACGCAACCGTCGCCCGCTGGATTTTGGCGCGGTAACCGACCACGCCTCTTATCTGGGGGGCCCGCGCCACCAAGCTGGAGAAAAGGCCAATGAGACGGTCTTGCCTGATGTGTTGGCTACCGGTAACCCGTTGAAAATTACGTGGCACTGGTTCAGTACGCTCGACGGCACCATGGAACCAGCTGATTGGGCAAGTGTGTTCGCCGACGATAAAGCCGTCGAGGCGAGCACTAACGCCTGGCAGAGCATCATTGACGCCGCCGAGCGTCACAACGACCCTGGTCGTTTCACCGCGTTCATTGGATATGAATGGACATCCATGCCCGATGGCCAGAACCTGCACCGCAACGTGATCTACAAGGGCAGTGAAGTACCCGCCTTCCCTTATTCGGCGATTGACTCGGAGAACCCTGAGGACCTGTGGGCAGCCTTGGAAGAGCAGCGAGCTCAGGGTATGGAGAACTTTGCCATTCCCCATAACGGCAACATCAGTAATGGTTTGATGTACGACACCCAGATGTTCGATGGCGGCAAGTTCAGTGCGGACTACGCCAAGCGCCGTATGATCAACGAACCCATCAGTGAGATGTTACAGATCAAAGGTTCATCGGAAACCCACCCAGACCTATCGCCTAACGACCCGTTTGCCGGTTATGAGTTATACACAACCCTGTTGCGCGAAGACGGCGTCGACAGTAAAACCAAAGGCAGCTACGTGCGTGATGCTCTGCGCACCGGCTTAGAAATGCAAAACGATGAGGGCTACAACCCCTATCAGTTCGGCTTCATTGGCAGCAGCGACAGCCACAATGGCACAGCGGCTGTGGAAGAGGACAACTATCAGGGCAAACTGCCGCTGATGGACGGCTCTGCGGGCCTACGCAGCGGTGAAGTGTTGCTATTGCCGCAGGAATACCGCCGCGCCGAGAAGTGGAGCGCGCAGGGCCTGGCGGCTGTTTGGGCACAGGAAAACACCCGCGACTCACTCTTTGAAGCCATGCAGCGTAAAGAAACCTACGCCACCTCGGGCCCACGTATGACACTGCGCATGTTCGCGGGTTGGGGCTACGCTGAGCAACTGCTGGAGCAGGCCGACTGGTTGAGCGAAGCCTACGCCAACGGCGTGCCCATGGGCGGCGAGCTGAGACCAAACGCAGCCTCTACGGGTAAAGCGCCGGTGTTGGCTATCGTCGCCAACAAGGATCCGCTGGGGGCTAATCTGGATCGTCTGCAGGTCGTCAAGGCTTGGGTCGATACTAAAGGTAAAAGTCACGAGAAGATCTTTGATGTGGCTGGCAGCGGTGACCGTGAGATCGACCCAGCGACCGGTTTGTTGTCAGCCGTCGGCAACACGGTGGATGTTAAAACCGCCACCTACGACAACAGCATTGGCGGCACACAGTTAAGTGCTATGTGGGTCGATCCAGAGTTTGAGGCTGGTCAGCAGGCTTTCTACTACGCGCGGGTCTTGGAAATCCCAACCCCACGTTATTCAACCTTTGATGCCATTGCCTTGGGTGTGGAGGCGCCGGAGCCTTCCAGCATTCAAGAGCGCGCGATCAGCTCTGCTATCTGGTACAAACCTTAATTCGCCGATTAAATGGCTAGTCCTAGCGCTTTTTCTATAAGCGTTCTTTGAGCCCCCACCCACTGGGGGTTTATCGGCCCCCAGTTGTTAATGCGGTAATGGCCATCGTTGTTGCGTGCGCCGCTGCGGCCGACAAATTCGCAATCGATACTGAGATCCACAAAACCTTTAATGCAATCCTGTAGCGTCCGTCTGGGCATGCCCGTCTGCAGCTCCAGCGAGGGTATGTTCTGTTCCCCCTGGGTAATCAAGTAGGCTAAATAAATCTTCCGAAAGAAAGCGAGCTGCGCTTTGCTGTAGCTTGGGACGTCGGTCATGGGTAGGCTCTTCGCTTTTTAGGATCGCCAGCGGCGTCGCTGCGTGTTGTCGGCAGAAGTATGCCGGTTTTTTGGTATGCTTCCCAGTCGATGGCGGTTAACCTCTGGTACGACCCTCGTTAGATCATTCTACCCATCCGTTAAAGTGAAGAGCTATGATGCAACAGTTCAGCCGAATCCAAATTGCCTGTGCAGACGTGCCTCAGGCCATCACCGAGTTTACTCAACTGCTCGGGGCAACACCTTGCTGGCAGGGAACCATTACCGAAGGCCCTGTGGATAAGTCAACAGGCGATGCAGGGCTGATCGGTGTCGGCTCGAAGCAGACATACTCAGCGGCGTGGTTTTACCTTGAAAATACTCTACTGGAGCTGCTTCCCGCTCAAGCGCTTAACACCCGCACCGGTATCAGCGGCTTTACCCTTAAGGCCGAGAGCATCAACCCTGTGGCCGAGTCTTTCGCGGCGGGTGTTCGCTGCTGGCGCGAGTATCAAACCGCTATGGATACGGGGCACTCGGTGGATGTCCGACTGGCCGGGATATTTCGCGAGGGTGTCTACCGTGAACCGCTCTACCGCTTGGATCAGACGGCGGCCAATGGCCTGCGCATTCACATTACCGAAACAGAATTTTTGCCCCTGGCCCAGGATGATGTGGAAACGTGCCGCATTGATCACATAGTGCTGCGCAGCAACGATGGCGATGCCTGCGTGCGGCTCTTAGCTGAGCAGCTTGGATTGCGCCTCGCGCTCGATCAAGAAAAACCAGAGTGGGGTGGGCGCATGTTGTTTTTCCGCAACGGCAAGTTAACGCTGGAAGTAATCGCTCCGGAAGGTGGTTTAAAAGCCGGCGACTACTTTTGGGGTTTTGCCCTCAAAGTTGCGGATATGGAAGCCGAACACACACGCCTACAAGAGGCCGGTGTAAACGTCAGTGAACTGCGCAACGGTCGCAAACCCGGTACCCGTGTGGCCACTGTGAAAAGTCACAGTGGGGGGGTGCCTGCATTGTTGGTGGGAGCTTAACCGGCAGGCGGTTTTGTCTAGAACACGGTTTATATAAGGATATATTGTGCAATATCGAGAAATGGAATTATCCGATTACGACGGCGTTATATTACTTTGGCAAGCATCGGATGGGGTACAGCTGCGAGACGCCGACTCAAAACTGGGCATTAAAAAATACTTGAACAGAAATCCAGGTTTAAGTTTTGTAGCTCTGAAGGACGATGTCATTACTGGCAGCATTATGTCGGGTCACGATGGTAAACGTGGGTATGTTCAACACCTAGCGGTTTCCCCTGAGTGTAGGCGTTCTGGTATAGCCACCGAGTTATTATCTCTGTGCCTTGAAGCGCTCAAGGTCGAGGGTATTGTTAAGTCGCACATCCATGTGCTTGATGATAACCAGCAGGCTAAAGCTTATTGGTCGAACCGTGGCTGGTCCAAGCGTAGTGACATTCAAGTCTTTTCCTTTATCAATGGCGGTCATGAGAATACATGAGTGTTTTGGTGGTTAGTGTAGGGCTGGGCAGGAAATAGTGTCGTTAGGCGTGCGCTATGCAACATTTTTACTCCTGAGCTTGTAAGGTTGGTTATGCTTGCAGGGTATTATTATTAAGTTGTTAGCGACAACAAGGAGTAAAGCTTGGAGATTGTAAAAATAATACTGGAATACTTGAAAGTATTTTTAACGGCACCAGTTCTTTTTTCCGCTGTAACGAACAATAACATTTATATTATTGTTCGTTACAGAGATCCGAGCATTAATTGATAGAATTGCTGAAATAAAACTTCCCGGCGGTGGCGGACTCAGGACTCCTCAAAGCAGGAGTATCGAAGAGGGAGAAAATAGGCCAGTTCCTAAAGTTGACGATCAAGCTATCGATGGTTTACCAGCCGACCTATCTCCTGATCATAGTCGATCAGTAGAGCAGCTCGTGAGATCTCACATTGCCAATTCTCATCTATGGGAATATAGGTATCTTAATCACTTTCTACAACGAGGTACCCAAGAGACCCTTGACTGGCTAATTGGGTTGCCACAACCAACGACATATGCGCATTACGATTCTTTTTGGCTGCCATTGATTCAATCTGCGAATGAACGCCAGGCAATAATCGCCGCCTTGCAAATGCATCATCTTATTGCGCATGATGCCACTGACGTGATATCGATTACACCAAAAGGGCGGGAATACCAAGAGTGGCGCGGCGTATTACCCGCGCTAACAAGACAAGCAACCGGACAGTGAACTTCCGGCTCTTTTGGCGTTAATTTATTGGGATAAACCATGGCTACAAAAGACGAACTGACAAATTTCTTCAAAACAGACTTCCCTCAAGCGGACTTTATCATTGAATCCGTTGGGGATAAGTCGGCCTGCATACGGAAAAAGATAAATCATAACCATTTGAGGCCGGGTGGCACAGTATCCGGCCCCGTGCTGATGGAAATGGCCGATGCGGCTTTATACGTGACTATTCTAAGTGAAATAGGATTGGTGGCGCTCGCCGTCACAACCAATTTAAACATCAATTTCTTGCGCAAACCTTCGTCAGCAGCAGACGTATTGGCTGAATGTAAACTGATTAAACTTGGCAAAACCTTGGCCATTGGTGAGGTGACGCTGTATTCCGATGGCATGGCTGAACCTGTCGCCCATGCTGTTGGAACCTACGCCATACCTCCCGCCCGTAAAACCTAAAACGATTTCCGGGCTTGAGTCTTTGATTTTTTATTTTCCTCAACTCGGAATTACGAGAGTTGGGGTTATACCGTGTCATTCGGCGCAGCCCCTTTTATGACTCTTTAAATATTGGGCTTGAGACAGCGGCTACCAAAGCTAAAAAAGACGGGCAATAAAATACTGTACGTATAGACAGTTGCATTGTGTTGCCTGTAAGGTGTCATAAATGCCCGTTTTTTAAGGCGATTTCTTTAATGAACGCAGCTTCTATGGGACGATTCAATTAGGTCTCACCGAAAATAATGGGGCAGGTATCTTTTGTTTTCACCGTTTCAATTTCAATTAATATTTTCACTCCAAGTCATTGAGGATTTAAAATGGAATTACCTTCTCTACTGAACGTTACCCCCATCTACATTGCCGTCTTAGGGCTTGTTTTTATTACGCTGACCATGCGGGCGGGTTTGTATCGCGCCAAGACGAAAATATTTATTGGGGTGGGTGATGACCCAGAGATGTTGCGAAGAATGCGTGGTCAAGCCAATTTTGTTGAAACCGTACCGATCGCTCTTTTTCTATTGCTCACCATGGAGGTGTTGGGAGCACCGGATACATGGCTTCACGCTTTGGGGCTGACGCTTGTCATTGGCCGTATAACGCATTATCTGGGGTTAACGGAACTCGGTCCGCCAGCGTTGCGTGTCATGGGTATGGTGGCCACTCTTGTGACCATATTGGTCAGCTCAATCTGGGTCTTTATTAGCGTGTTGTAGACGATACACGCCAAGAATTAAGGGACTAAAGCCTTTGGTTCTCAGGATAATCTCTTTGATGATCAAGCTAAGCCTTGATGAATATTAAAGTAGCTGCTCAATATTAAGGGAAATGATGACAACTGCACTCGAAAAAGCCAAAAAATTTAGTGTCTTACATAAACGTGAAGGCACTTTTATCATGGCAAACGCTTGGGATGCGGGCAGTGCCATTGTGCTGGCAAACGCTGGCTTTGAAGCGATTGGTACAACGAGTGCCGGAATTGCATTTTCTGCTGGGTTGTCTGACCATCAGCGAATGTCAAAAGAGCTAATGCTTGAGAAGGTTAAGGAGATCGTTGATGTCGCTGGCGTCCCGGTTAATGCAGACCTAGAAGCTGGTTATAGTGAAAACCCAGAAGGTGTTGCCTGCATCATTAAGCAGGCCATTGACTATGGTGTGGCTGGCACCAATATTGAAGATTATACCGGCGACTCAAACATGCCCCTGTATGAGTTTGAGGTTGCGGTTGAACGTATTCGTGCGGCAGCCAGTGCCGCTACAGGTCGTGACTTCACCTTAACGGCTCGATGTGACGCCTACCTAACCGGTCACCCCAAAGCATTTGAAGAGTCTATTAAGCGCTGTAATGCCTACCTAGAAGCCGGAGCTGATTGTTTGTTTGTTCCAGGCATTGCAGATAAAGAAACCATATCAAAAATATTGGCTGAAGTGCCTGGTCCATTTAATGTGGTCATGGGTTTATCAGGAAATCTATTAACAAAAGAAGATTTAACCCAGTGTGGCGTAAAGCGCATCAGTGTAGGCGGCAGTATCGCGAGGGCGGCACTTGAATTTGTCCGCAAGGCTGGCGAGGAAATGATGAACGAGGGTACCTTTACTTTTGCTAATGAGCAGTTTGGTCACGGTGACCTATGCCAATTGTTTGATGAGTGGGCCTATCGTAAAAAATAACAAGAATGTAACGTCAGCGGAACCGCAGGCCGTTAATACAAACGTTTCTCACGTAGATGCTTTTACAGCAGTGAAAACCCCGGCACTGTCCCAAGTTTATTAGGACGGCATTATGCATGAAGTTGAAAGTAAGGGAGTATGAAAAGTGAAAGGATATTTGGTGTTAGATCTTTCAATTACAGAAATTGATGGATTTTTAGAGTATGCAGAAAAGATTCCTGCTTTTATAGAAAAGCATGGTGGTCGTTATGTTGTTCAAGGTGTCGTGCCAGAGAAAATGGAGGGTGACTGGCTCCCAGATAGGCTGGTGATATTAGAGTTCCCGACAACCCACAACGCTAAAGAGTTTCTGAATGATCCAGACGCGCAACCCCTGTTTTCACTCCGGCACAGAACAACCAATAGCCAATTAATTTTGGCAGAGGGTTGTGTATAAATAGGTATGCAAGCCGCCAGTGCATGGGTTCAATCAAAAGGGCTGCCCAGTCGAACCTGTGATTATTTTTCGAGCCTGTAAACCTAACTGTGTAACCACTCATTGTTACTATGACCACCATAAAGGTGCTAACGATGAGTATTACAATGGATCACAAAAAAATGACAGCTCTGGCGAAGGAACTCGCCAAGGATATTAAATCACCCGAAGATCTCGCCGCGTTCAGCGCGCAGCTTACTAAAATTACGGTAGAAGCGGCCCTCAATGCCGAGATGGAGCTTCATCTTGGTTATGCACCTCACGACCGCGAGAACTACAACACAGGCAATACCCGCAATGGAACCATGACCAAGACGCTTAAGGGCAGTCATGGTGAGATCATGATAGAAACTCCTCGAGACCGGATCGGTAGCTTTGCACCGCAGATTGTTCGCAAGGGTCAGACACGTATCACCGGCATGGACGACCAAATCCTCAGCCTCTATGCCCGCGGTATGAGCACGCGCGACATCGCTGATACGTTCGAAGAAATGTACGGTGCAGAGGTGTCCGCAGGGTTGGTCTCCAAGGTCACTGGCGCCGTTACCGAGCGTGTTATCGAGTGGCAGAACCGACCTCTGGATGCGGTCTACCCCATTGTTTATCTCGACTGTATTGTGATAAAAATCCGCGAGGGTAAGCGCGTTATCAATAAAGCGATCTATCTGGCCTTGGGCGTTAATATCGAGGGCCACAAAGAGCTGCTGGGTATTTGGGTCTCAGAAAACGAAGGCGCTAAGTTCTGGCTGGGCGTATTAACCGAGCTGCACAATCGCGGCGTAGAGCACATCCTCATCGCCTGTGTCGACGGTCTCACAGGATTTCCCGATGCCATCAACACGGTTTACCCCGACGCTAAAGTTCAGCTGTGCATCGTTCATCAGGTGCGGAACTCGCTCAAGTTTGTGCCCTGGAAAGACTACAAGGCGGTGACAGCGGCGCTAAAGAAAATCTACCAGTCGACCACCGAGACGGAGGCATCGCTTGAGCTGGAGCGGTTTACAGAGGCTTGGGACGGGAAATACCCACAGATCAGTAAATCCTGGCGCAATAACTGGCCCAACTTAATCACCCTGTTTGACTACCCCGATGACATTCGAAAAGTGATTTACACCACCAATGCGATCGAGTCGCTCAACAGCGTTATTCGTAAATCAGTTAAAACCCGCAAGCTGTTTCCGAATGATGACGCGGCCCTCAAAGTGGTCTTTCTGGCAACACAGGCGGCATCCAAGAAGTGGACCATGCCGATCCATCATTGGAAGTCGGCCATGAATCGTTTTAAGATTGAATTTGAAGAGCAGTTGGCTCCTCATATCTGAAGGGGTGGTTACAGAATTATTTACAGGCTCTATTTTTCCTGCAACAGGCTTTGTAAAACAAACAGCCAGCCAATAGTTATTGGCTGGCTGTTTTAGTTTGTGTGCTTAATAGCTTATATGTAAGTCCTTTTCCCTTTAGTCAGCGGGTTGCTTGATGTTTGGCTAGGAAGGTCGCTGCTCTAAACTCTCTCTCTCTCTCTCTCTCTCGCGCGCGCGTGGTCTTGCCAGCCTTCGTTACCCGACCCTAAGACCTTCAGACCGGTTGACGGAGGCCCTACTGGTTGAGTGTATACGATTAACGGGGCAGCCTTTGATCTTATGGGTATGCTCCCCGTTAATAGTCGTTAACTCTCGCTAACTCAGTATGCATTGATTAAACTTAGAGACATAAAAACCAATAAAGAAGGCTAATTTTTTGACCCCGAAATCACTCATTCTTAACCTGGTGATGGCCGCGCAAGAGCCGACCACCTCCCAAGCGATTATCCGTATTTGCCAGCTGTTTGACATTACGGAAAACAGCGCGCGGGTGAGCCTTGCAAGGTTGGTCTCTGATGACTTGCTGGAGTCAACATCACGGGGGGTTTATCAGCTTGCCCCCAAGGCTTCAAGACTGTCCGATGACCTCGCCGACTGGCGAAATATAGAGGACAAAATTAAACCTTGGGACGGCTCTTGGATCGCCGTGTTTATTGCGAACCTTGGCCGAGGTAATCGCACGGCGCTGCGTCACCGTACACGCATACTGCAACTGGCCGGTTTTTCTGAATTGGATCAAGGATTGATGGTCCGGCCCAATAACCTTGTAGGGGGTGCCGCCACGCTTAGGCAACGCTTGGTTAAGTTGGGTTTGGAAGGCGAGGCTAGAATATTTACCCTGTCGGACCTGGATGAAACGACCCAGCAGCAAGCGATTAACTTATGGGACATCGAAAGCCTGAACGCCCATTATATCCAAGGTCAGGCAGATATGAGCCGATGGTTGGAGAATATGAGTGAGTTGTCGCCACAAGCAGCAGCCAGAGAAGTGTTTGTGATAGGGGATAATACGCTGCGCCACCTAGCGTTTGATCCATTATTGCCAAGTGAGATGGTGAATGTAGAATCCAGAAAACAATACATTCAAACGATGATTAAGTACGATCAGATTGGGCGCGCTATTTGGGTAGAACTGTACAACAGCGTGGCCTAGTAGCGTCTTACTTATCTGCAGTTGCGTGATAGGTGTGAACCGTAGAAGTGGTTAAACGTTGAACCTGTAAAAGGTCGAATGAATCATTCATTCGACCTTTTATTCACTGTATGCCACTAACCGGGTGATTTGGATGAGACGAAATTTAGAACCTCCCAGTAGCCAGGAGGCTGCGGCACTGCATTTTTTTCACGCAACAGCTTATGTAAACGCGGTAGCTGCCAGCTAGGCACCGAGGCTAAAACATGGTGCTCAATGTGATAATTTACGTATGACGGCGCGACGAACATTCGGGCTAAAAACCCAGCTTTTGTTGAGCGTGTATTTTTAAGCATGTCAGAGCTTTGCTCTGTCATTGCGTGTTCTGCAATAGAGCGAATCCGTAAGAATAACGGGTAGGGCGTTAAATATGCGAACACCCATGCTAAAAACAGTTCTGGATGATGCAATATCGTTGCGATTGACAATAAAACCAGATTGCACAGCAGTGTCGGCCAAGCCGACTTGAAGAACTGTTGTGTGTAGTCGAGTTTTGTTTTCCCCTCTTTTGGTAAGTACTCTATGTTGTTGCTTACCGTCCACTTGATCACCCCAGCGTTCATAAGCGTTAAACCAACAACGGCTTTTAGTCCAGAAATCCCAGACAAATCACGGGCGAACTTCCTGGCCAATGACAGGCGAGTAATCGGAAAGTCTTTCACCAAAGAATAATCAATGTCCTCCTTTGTTCCGGTCATTGTGTGGTGCACCATGTGGTGTTTTCGGTACTTAATGACATCCACAAAAATAGGTCTGCCGCATACCCAGTTAGCAAATACGTCATTCAGCCAAGCGCTTTTGAATAACGAACGGTGACTGGCTTCGTGTAATAAAATCGCCAGACCTAATTGACGACCCGCGATAACGGTGACGGCTAGAACGATAACCGGTATGGCGTAGGCGAGGGTTAAAGTCTCTGCCCAGGCGATGCTGGCCATGGCCAAGGCAATGGTGCCCCAGCAGGCTATAATCCCCCACCAGCCTCGAATGTCAGAGCGTTGCAGTAAGCTGCGGACGGTGTCCTCACCCAACAATTCAATGAGTTTGGCTTTAGCGTTCCTGCGGCTTAGGCCTTCTTCCATTGCGTGGTCTTTAAATAAAGTGCCGGTTTGAGCCGTTGCACTATTTTGGTCGTTGTTCATGTTGTTCTCCCAAAATGATATGCAGTCACAATATTACATTATATGAGTAATGTAAAATATTGTGTAATGTTTGCGGGTTGGCTTTGATGGGGGTCGAATTGATTGCTGTATGTATAGACAGTGGTTATTGGTTGGCTTAAGGTGTATTGACTATTCATACCCTTGAGGTGATACATGATAAATGGAAGTTGTTGCTGTGGTGCCGTGCAATTCGAACTCAGCAAAAAACCGAGCATGATGGGCACCTGCCATTGCGAACGGTGCCGCAAGGTGGGGGCAAGCACTTTGGTGTTCGTAAAAGCGGATACATTTCAGATAACGAAAGGTCGTGATCAAATATCAACCTTAAAGGCGGTGCCGCCCTATAAGTATGATCGCTGTTTTTGTTCGGCCTGCGGAACAGCGCTGGGGGAAGTGTTTTCAGAAGAGGATTCATTTCCGTTATCCGCTAATTGCATCGACACGGATATGGAACTTAAGAATAAATTTCACGAATTTGTCGGCGAAAAGCCAAGTTGGTTAGAGATTGGTGATTCGGCGAAGCAGTTTGAAGGGCACCCGCATGAGTAAATGAGCACCCGCTTTAATCATGGGTGCGATGAATAACGCCCTACTAAAGCAAAAAGGCCAGCCAATGACGATTGGCTGGCCTTTTTAAGTTTTGCGCTTAAGGGTCTTAATTTAAGCGGCTTTTGATTGAGGCATTTGTTGCTTTAACTCACTTTTGGTAGAAGCCGCTTTGCCTCGCAGTAAGCGGCCCATTGGTTTGTTGCCAAGGTTGTCGCTGAATTGATCGTTTTCCCACGCCACGTTGCCGCCAATCATGACCAAAGGTACAACGCCTTCGGAGCGGTTAACCAGTTGCTCGTGGTCGTACTCCTTACGGTGTACGCGCGCGACATTGGCTTCGCCGTCGTATTGGTTAAGTGTTTCTGGATTT
>Ga0209081_1000496_pt1 | contig 23487 bp, 20 predicted proteins | sample GOMGulsemesocosm_4_FD_184636 | JGI IMG/M metagenome (GOLD analysis project Ga0209081, IMG submission 184636) | Methane-oxidizing microbial communities from mesocosms in the Gulf of Mexico - GOM15B Gulf of Mexico (SPAdes) (version 2) | ecosystem: Environmental > Aquatic > Marine > Cold seeps... | reverse complement strand
AGGATTATTATCACAAATCGCCACACATAAATATTGTGACGGCTTACCGCTTTATCGCCAAAGTAACCTTATTTTTAAACGCTTAGGTGTTGAGCTAGACTCAACCAGTATGGCGAACTGGATGATTAAGTGTGGGCAATTAGTGCAACCATTGATTAATTTAGGGCTTGATGCCTTAAGAGCGCAAAATGTGCTTTTCATGGATGAAACCGTGACTCAGGTACTTAAAGAAGAAGGTCGTAGCGCGAGCCAACAAAGCCGTATGTGGATAATGACCAAAATACTGAGCAACGCATGGTGTTATTTCATTACAGTCCCACCAGAGAAACCAGCGTGGCCGAGCTGATGTTAGGTGACTTTAGCGGTACGTTAATGACCGATGGTTATGCCGTTTACGACGCTGTCGCTAAAACCAATGACTTAACGCACTTAGGTTGTTGGGCACATGCCAGACGTTACTTTAAAGAAGCCAGTGATGCGCAGCCCAAAGGTACCTCGGGTAAACCTGAGCAAGCGCTGTCTTACATTCAAAAATTATTTCGTATTGAAGCCAAAATAAAAACACTGACGACAGATGAAAAATATAGTGCTCGACAACAAGACAGTATCCCGATATTAGCCGCCCTAAAAAAGTGGCTTGATAAATCCTTAAAGCACCCAGTAAAATCAGCCAAGTTAACGAAAGCGCTCACCTATTTAAGTAATCAGTGGTGCAAATTAAGTCGATATACGGAGAATGGCGCGTGGCCGATAGATAATAATCATGCTGAGAATTGCATTAGACCTTTTGTTGTTGGTCGGAAAAACTGGTTGTTCTCGACAAGTGTAGAGGGGGCAAAAGCCAGTGCTAATTTATACAGCTTGGTTGAAAGCGCTAAAGCAAACGACCTAGAGCCATCAGCTTATTTAAAAACCGTCTTTACGTTATTGCCCCAAGCGACAACCGTTGAAGATATTGAGGCATTACTACCTTGGAATATAAACAAGGCTGTTGGTTAGGTGCTTACGCTTGTTTTTAAATGCTTGTGTAAATCTATGACTCATTTTTAATTACCTCTACTTAATATTAGAGGCGACAACTAGTCTGACACAGGGGGCTTGCCTGACCTAGAAGTGCTGTTCGACCCTCAAACAGCCAGTGAACTTATTGCGGGAGTTTCAGGGAGCATTGCTGAAGAATGTGTTCAGGCATTAGCAATCCTTGGTTATGTTCATGCCAGTATTATTGGCGAAGTAACTGATGAGCAGGAAGACATGAAGCTGATCGCTTTAATTTAATGAAAAACGCAAAGCGCTGCCAGAATATGCAATAACAGCGCACAGCACTCAAGCCATAGGAGCCAAGTAGTGATTAAAGACCCAGCCTTCTTCATTTTCATTTCCCTCAAGGCGCACCAAGCTCCAGTCTCCTAATTGGGATAACTCCATCACACGGGTATTTTTTGCTAGTGGGCTCGCATGCAGCTTATCAAACCCAACACCCGGTCCACCTCGAATATTAAGTCTTGCAGTGGTTTGATACTGAGGAAAAACATCAGCAGCATCACTTTCATCCCCACGGCTACTATTTTTTTCTATGAGTTGCTTAAACCTTGCCATTGGAAATGCAGGGCCTGGATCAAACTTACGACCGGGAGAAATATCTTGATGCCTGACAATATCAACAATTGAGGGGTAATAATCCAGCAAAGCAGCGCTTAGTTTTTCTACCTGGAGCAGCTGTTCCTCGGGGTAACATTCCCACCCCTTCATTTCATCTCCACTGGGCATTGAGGCAGAATGCACTTCATCGGCTGAAAAAACAGGCGTTTGACCCGAACGACAATACGACCCGTCCACCTGCTGATCCAACCATCCATAATTAGCAATTTCAATGCCAATAGAATATTGATTAAGTGAACGCATACCTTTCCAGCTAGACACTCCAGCGTGTCGCGCTTTTACATTAAACGGCACAATTTGAAAGGTCAGCCCATCTCGCCCAACAAGCAAGTGTGCCGAGCCATATACTTTTTTACTCGCACCAATGCGACGTTGTTTTTGAGTGGGTGACAACATCATGTAGTCACGGGTAGATTCGGTTGACCCCCCAGCCGTGTAGTGTAAAACGATCAATTTGGGTGGTTCTATACGCCCCCCCACATCGGCAGATTTTTTATACCAATATTTATCAAGGCGATGATTTTTAATTTTCATTACTTGCCTCATGCTGACTGCTTATTAAAATATAAACTTAAACCCTACATAAAACCCATTTTTACTAATCTTGAAATCGTTAATAATAAAATTATTCGTAATTGGAATACCCTTATATTTTATAAGATTTTTTACAAGAGGCATGTCCATAACTTCACCAAAAAGCGAAGGCATAATCATTTTTTTCATCTCAAGTCCACTGTCATTAGGGCTAAAAATCTGAGAACCTCCTGAGAGAACATCACTAGGAATACTAAAATCAAAAGACAGTTCATTTTTAAAAGGAAAGGCATATTCAAGAAGATATGGGGACTTAAGAACAAGAGAATAAGGAAGAGGCAGCATTTTCACCCTCTCTTCTGAAGTGGATTTTAGAGTCGACTTACCACTTTTCAATGTATCCCCTATTTTAGAACGATTTTTCTTCTGCACATTCACCGCAGCGGTAGGAACCTTGGGTACGCGTTGCGCAACATTAGATTTGATCTTAGATGATGGACGTTTTGCTAATTGATTACTCATATTTCACCTATACACTGTCAAAGACTTCACACTCATTTTATGCAAAGATCTATTGAGTTAGCTTTGTTGTGACATCTAGAGAATATAAATCGTAATAAGAATAAGAGGGCGAGCCTTTGATAGCCTCGCCCATATGTTCCAGCTTTCGCCTTCACTAACCAGCACGGGATTCGAACCCCTAAACAATTTACCTCAAAGACTTAAAGATACTCGAATAGACACTAATGTGACCTTCCGAAAATACCTGCTCCACTGCTTATCGCTTCACTCTACCAGATAATATGCCAGTTATTATTAATAAAATAACTTTTTATATACTCTTTGTCAACCTAAAACATCTCAGTTATTAAAATATTTTTAAGAGAAATTATCCCTATTTTTTACTTGCTTTGGTGCAACAAGAATATTTGTAACACCTGGCATCATATTATCAGCCACCAACCATTGGTTCGTGTTTTGCAGTGCACCCAATGGTTTTATTTTTACTGCATCAGAACAATTTGCTATAAAATTTTGTCGCACTACAATCATCCGCCCCAGGTGCCCAAATATTCGTATCCCTTCCTGAAAAGCCTGCTCCGTTGCAGGTGAACTAAGCTGTGAAATTCGATTGTTTTCAACCATTACCTGTTTCGCATTACCCACAAATATTGCTTGTCGACCCTTACTGACGCCCAAAGGTCTACGCAGACCTAAAACATTATTACGAATATCGACATAACCCGCTTGATCAAAACTATGATCATGGGGCGTATGATGGCTTACACCCACTCGAATACCTTCAAGTATATTTTGAATGGTATTATTTTGAATACGAATTTCTTTAGCGACCACCCCTGCACAAACAATGCCTCGCGACATTACAGCAGGGTTATAAAGCTTTAACTCATCCACCCAATCTTTAAAAAACGCATACTTTTTAAGAAAAACACTATCAGTTAATAGCTTCTTTGCCAGATGGTTAATATGAGCGGCCATGCCCGCTTCTTTAAGATTATTATCAGCAGGGTTCGCATTTAATAAACGTTGCCACTCAGAGGCTTTCACGGCTGAGTTCAAATGGACTTTATATCGGCCACTATTTAGGTGAATGCTTGTTCTGCGGACAATATCTTTTGCCGTAGCTTCTATCGGACTGGAAATAAGAAAGTTTTTGAGCAAATTGATTCCAGTGTTACTTTGCATAAAAGTCGAATATTGCGATTCACCAACATCCGCCTCAACCTCTTTAAGTTTTTTTTGAAATGTAGAAAAGCTATCTAGGCCAGCCAAACTGCCTGGCGCTCCCACAAGAACATCGTGCATACTTTTAATCGTATGTTCGAGTTTTTGCTGAGAGTCAATCACAACATTCCGATTACCCACATACGAATCAAAGACAGCTTGCCACTCTTTTTCTGGTATATCCGAATCAAATGCGACTGCATACTCTCCCGCCGATAAAACCGTCTTACCTTCGGATATATCCACATCAAGCTCACTATCAATAGCCACAACATCATGCGCTAAAGAGGCGGCGTATTGATTAAGCCTGCTTGCATCTCCAAGCATCTTTTCAAATGACATTGAAGTAGGCTTGGGGGCTACTTTAATTTGATTATCTTGAATATCTGCGCGCTGTGTATTAACCAGTAAAACTGCCTGTTGATAATGACCTACCATGAGTTTATTTTGACGAATATCAACACTAGCGGCCTTATCTTTTTTATTACGAACCGTTATGCAGGTGCTAGCCAGTTGTGTACCAGCAGCACAGCGAAGGTGGGTTTGTTCCACCATAACCTGCCCACAGTCAACAAAGGTCAGCACACCATTCATGTGTTCTTTTTCGGTACCACGCCCGCTGCCTACTGAAAAGGCTCTCGCAGAAATATGACTAACAGAAACACTCGCGCAATTATCAAATAACAGAGCACACTCAAGAGTTTGGCCATTTATTTGCGTGCCTAAACCTGCTCCGACCAAGCGTAAATGCCCTTTGTTTTTCAATGTTATACGGGTATTTAATTTATAATCCCCCACCATAAAACAAATAGTCGCATCACTGCCATCAGGAATAGATTGCAGTGCTGCTTTCCATGATTTCCCTGGCTGCACAGTCACAGTACAGCAACCTGCATTGCGCTCTGCACAAATCACATTCAATGCATCTTGAACGCTTACAACACTGGGTTCCTGTAATGGAACGCATAATTTCTCAGATTTTTTTAGTGGCAAACTAGATGCATCTAACTGACACAAAAATGTATCAATAATATTCTGTATTGATGCATTTTCATCGTTCGCAAGGGGCCAATCAGAACCCAACCGATTGGCCAGCAAAGAGTTTAGTGTTTCATCAAGCTCACCCACCTTGCACGAGGGCATGGTAAACCCAACATCATCGGCATTTATATTCGTTAGGGGTGGAAAACGTAATTGACGAAGCTTTTCAGCTGACCAGGGTGAACTAGCCCATGACAATAGACCCTGAGTATTTGGCACCAAGGTCATATAATGGTGACGAATGCCAAAAGGTAAGACTTTAGAAAGCAACGCCGACCCAGCTTTATGTATCGCATCTCGCACGGGTACAGCCCAGTAATCACCCGCCAAAGCAAAATGAGACTCCAGAGTAAAGGTGATATCCATGGCGCTTAAATTCAGTGTGAGCGTAGCGCCTCCTTCAACATGCCCTGGCTCACCCAAACTATTGATTTCGCTTAATACCAAACCCTTATCGCTGCCAATCACCTCACCAGATGCATTGGTAGCCAGAACCCAACTACCATCACTTTGCCGAATAAACTTACCGAAACCATCCCAACGCCGTACAAGGGAGGCTCCTTTTGGAATCTCTTCTGGATAAGCCGTTACCAAAGTGCCTCGTTTCGGTTGCCAAGAATCTGTATTTAGATGATGAAAGCCAAGATGCTTCTCATCTTTGCCGTTAAAAAACTCATAAGCCCATTTGCTACTTTTAAAGCCTACGGGCTCTTCTTCTACAGCAAAAGCCATGGCCGCATTTTCACTGGACCACTTAAGCACTACTTCTTTAAGCCCTTCGGTGCCGTACACTGCATCGTGCACTTCAATACGAAAAAGATAGTTACCTAATGGTGCATCCAGAGTAAGCTCAGAATCACAGGGGTTACAAGGATCAGGCTCCGTCCTCCCTTGGCGCACAAGGACAGAAAGAGGGATATCACCTTGCGGTGGATTTTGTTTTGGGTTTTCTGGATCAATGAGTAGGTCACACCATTTCACCTGTGCCATAGTCTGCGTTCGTGTACAAGTATCAGCACCGTGCAACCCCGGGTCCATCAAGTCAATATCTTCCAGTGCGGTCACTGTACGTTCCCATACATCTAAATACAGCCGTACTCCGCTAGTAGGTAAAAGCGGTGGATTTGGAAAATCAGCTTGCTTATCAAATTCAAAAGAAAGTGCCTGAAGGTTAGATAAATCCACGGTTTCATCCGGCATTATCTCGGCATGAATGCCATCAATATAAGCATGCCCCCATTGCAAAGCATAACGTTCAAGGCCATCAGATTCTGCTACCTTTATCACACCCTTATTGCGCGGAGAACCATCGCCAAGCGCATTCGACAGACTGTCACGTAATTGTGATTTTATTATTTCATTAAGTTGGTTCCAGTCAGCATCCGTGAGCATACGCCCTTGTTGTTGATACACACCGGAATAACGTTTGTTTTTTATTTGTGCTATTCGTGATAATTCTGTTTTCATGATTTCATCTCAACTAATTCAAATCGGGGCAGACAAAAGGTATTCATCCGGAACCAACACCGCCTTAAAGCCAACAGGCAAATAGTGTTTAACTTTTTCTAACAGGGCACGCTGACGAGCAACAATAAATAAACCATGGTAAGCACCCAGCTCTCCCCCTTCTCCTGCTCCAGAAAGAAAATATTCATCTGCAAGTGGATGCAAAACGGCGCAGCTTCTTTCACCAAATGAAGAAGAATAAAAAGCCACTCTTTCTGTAGAAATATGATTCGTACGGAACGTAGGCTGCGTCAATTTTTGATCAGGGGGAAGGCGAGCATAGCGCACACCCCCTAATTCAGGTGGTTCATCACTGTGGTGATCGCGGTGTACTATATCGATAAAAATGGAGCCTGAAGCATAGAGAGCTTGTGCCAGCGTTTTTTCTAGTACCGTGCAATATTCAAGATCTACTCGCCCTCTCGCTACCGCTATAGATTTAAAAAGGCAGCTGCGAGCCGTTAAAACAGCCGTCTGTTTATCAATACTATGGATAGAAACTTTACGAATCGCACAACGATAAAATTCAATGCGCCCACTATGAACAATAACGCTATTATCTAAGTGAAGACCTTCAAATCGGTAGGTATAATAATCAGGGGCAAATTCATTACCACCCTTTCCCAACTCAATAATACGTCTTATCTTTATAGGTAAAAAGTTCTGTGTATCCAGTGAACGATTACGATAAGTTATCACTCGGTTTTCTTGGTCATGCACTACGGCTACGTCATTGCCAAGATTACCCCAGTTATAACCTTGTGCATCTGATGGGAAAAACCCAGCATCGGGCGGTATAAAGAAAAGTATATTTTTTGGCGAAAAATATCCCTGTTGATAATCCGTCGTTCGAAAATCAACAACGCGCTTTGATTGATCATCAAAACTATTTGGGTGGCACGGAACACCATGCAGACTCGCCTGCCGCCACCATACTTGCTTACCGTCAAAACGTGTGAGCCTCGCACCAGAAAAAGATTCATCTTTCACCGCAGCGGAAGGCAAGCGAAAGTCAATAACACAGGCGTCTAAAGCAGGATGGCGAGCACAAATAGTGGAAGCAGAATCAGGCTCCTGTTTATAACCCCAATCTTTTGCCGAGCGAAGAGGCATGTCAACACGAGGTGTTCTGGCTACCCGCTGCCATGCCTCCTGAACTTCTATTTCAATTCCTGCCAGCGCTTCAGCAATGTCTTCTAAAACACTCAGCGTACCTTTTCTCTGGCGCCAGCGAATCGCATTGGCTATTTCCTCCCGCTTACCTTCTTGATGAGGAGACAATAGCTCAAGGTCTAATAAATCGGCAAAATAAGGCAAAAGCCATTCTTGGCAAGCCAGACCTTGCACTTCACCCTCTGGCACTGGCGCAGGGTTATCTGGGAAATTATCAGCCAAACGTTGCCCAAGATTGGCATACATTTCATCTAAAAAACCGCCTACTGAAGAGAGGTAGTTTCGTAGATCTCCATTGTCTTTTGTTCGATATAACTGAGGTAAGCGCTGATAAAGCTCTTCCTTAAAATTACTTGAAGGCTGCGTCATACTTCTGCTCCCTCACTTATTGCAATGGGCGTAAGTGTTATACTGCCAAGTGATGGAGAAAGATAAACCACCTGATGTGGATAGGGTTTGATGGTTTTCACAATGCCATTTGGAGTAGTTATAATCATCGGTCTCTGAGTTGTTAAAAAATCACTTTCATTGTTATCAATCTGCACATTAATATCAGAATTAGACACGCCCAAGACTCCCTCCACCAGAGAATAAAATGTGCTTCTATAAAGAGCGCCACCTAAATTCCGAGCTTTCAAACTCAATGCAGAGGCGAGCACGCTCTGGAGATCACTTTCAATCTGGTCGATATCAAAACCCTGAGCATCATAATTAAAACGAACCTCAAGTTTCACACACACTGATTCGAAATTTTCTACAGTCACACGAACACCCGGGCTCGCGGCTGTTTGTAAATAGGCTTTCACATCCTCAAGCAACATATTATTTTTCAAGCCATTTACAGGCACAATACTGACGCCAATCGTTTCAGTGCGACGATACCCAGTAGCCTTGGAGTAAGAGACAGCTTGCCAGACTTTGCTGCTTTGATTGGCAAGGTTAGCAAAGTCAGCTAAAGACACTGCGCGTGCTAAGCACAAAACACTCGCTGGCGCATTTTTTCTCAAGGAAGCTATTTCTTCTTTGCCCCCCCCCCCTACTGCAGCCAAAGGTGTTTCAATATTATCAATGAATCCCAGGTTCTGGCGCACTTTGAACTCTGAATAAGCAGACACATTGCCTTCCAAACCTGTACCCATGCGATAATTTACAAGCACATTATTTTTTCCGGTGGGCAAGCGTCGCCCCCTTATTCCATCACCAAAAATAATTCTAACAAAGCCATCATCGGTTAATTCTGTACTGAAGTGATGATCACTGTCTGCTGATAAATGGAAATCATTAACACCTTGCCAGCGCTGATTTTCCACCCACACCTCTATTGCCGGGCTAACACCGTTTGTCGCATTACGATCGGATATATATGAAACATTTTTCTCCTTAAGAACAAAAGATTGTCGCAAAACTGTAGCGTTACCACTACCCAGTATTTTTTTTGCTTTGCTCTCCCCGTGCCCCACCAGTAAGACGTTTCCACTTATTGTTGTTTCAAAACACCGCCAGGGAACACCCTCTTTTAGGTTTTTTACTGAAGCAAGCCCTGGTGCGACAGTAATAGTATTTTTCTTGTTATCAAGACTCACCACCTTCACCTGCAGCGCATGGAGACCATCATCAATCAATAATTTACGGCCTTTTTTCAAACTTGAAGGTAATGTCTCTAGTTTAATTTTACTTTGAACAGTAGAACTCTCAGATGCCCTTGTTATGATTGAATTGAAATTTTTATCGTAATTCTGAGGTCGAAGTGCCGTTTTAAATTGCGAGTATAACCCCATCATCTTCTGTTCTGCATTGGTGCTAAATTCAAGCGAAAAATGATCTTTTTGTTGTGAAATACTCTTAATATAAAGAGCACGCATTATTTCACCTTTATGCTCTGACATTACCCATTGCCCACTCGCCAATGGCTCAGCACGACCTCTAAACATAGGCGTTTTACACAAGGAGATAAGCACCGCACCCATCTTTGCTGGCGACTTACTGAGAAAAAATACTTTTGTAACGCCAGGTTTATTTATAAATTGATAAAGAGCCGGAGCATTCTGCTTGAAATATCGAGAAGTAATATCGTTTTTTGAAATCAGCGCTAGTGATTCATCCCAAACCGTCTCAACTTGCAGGCTCTCTTTGTTTGGAATAACTAAGCGCTCGATATATTTTCTACCTTGACCAAGCAACTGCGGTTTGGCGCTACTTGCAAGAAATATATCTGCATTTTGTTGTGGATTTTGTTTGGCTAAGATTTTTACTCGCTTGCCATCAACATCCAGAACTTTTGCAATTTGATAGTTTTCGTCTTCACTACGCCAGACAATAATCTCATCTTTGCTTAGTGAATGCCCCTCAGCCATTTCAAAAACATTATTTTCACCATATAAAAGGGCTTCAAATTGTTTTTTAGATTTTAATAATAAAGAAGCACCACTCAGGGGAACACTGGTAATATCGGGTAAAGGCTGTGTAATTTGCAGCAACAATGCATTTTTCATTAGCTCTTTTACGCTCACAGAAAAACCACTTTCCATGGCGGATGATTCATTCTGAAAATAAAGTATGCCCTTATCTCCCACTGATACTTTCTCAGGGAGTGCTTCAACAGGAAAGGTAAGGGTTTTTATTCTATGCTCTTTGCTAATATTTAAATAAGCGGCTGAACGATTCCATTTTTCCCCATATAAAGTATTCAGGTCTGCATCTACATTTAGAGCAGACAAGCTTTCAAATACAAGGGGCGAGCCATTTTCAGGTTGATGCTGTACCTGAAAACCAATAGGCACCTCGCCTTTTTTGCCTTCTTTAAGGATAACTGCCAACCATGTTTCTGCCGAAGCCGGTGGGGATGGATGGTAATCGAGCATTGCAACAAGACGGCGTATATTTTCCCATTGTGTTGCCGTTCCTAAAAAGGTTTCATTTGCATAATGATTAATGGTCTCACTCAAAATATGGCTAGAGCGAGCCAGTGTGCGCACAATTTCCCATGAAAACTCATCAGGTTCAGCAATATATTGACGATGTAATCTTTCTAAGCGCTCAGCATCTGACTCGTTTTCCTGAACGGGAAAGCGCGTTGCTAGTCGCTCCCATTGAAGCTCTCCTGCATAGGGGTCACTAAATTTTTGGAGGAGAGATAAACGAATTTGTTCAAGAAAGGTAATGCCATTGCCATTCACATATTGAAAACGGTTTAAGCCTTGCCTGTTCCAGCGAGTCAAATCAGTGGATGTCATCCTGCACGCCCTCCTGTCATTTTTATTTGTACGCTACCTTGTTCGGAAGCAGCAGGACTGCTATTACAAATAGCCAGTTCTAAGCCGTTCAAAATAATACGGCCACTACCAGACTGATCAGCATGATGCTTGCCCAGCCGCTTAAAACGATTTACGCACACAGCCTCAACACCATTCAAAGCCATAACAACTTGAAAAATATCACTCACATACAAGTCATCGCCAAAGCCATGTCGCCCCGGTTCAAAATAGCCACCTACGCTCGTACCTAAGGCATTTACAATTTCAGTTTGCACTTCTGATTGATAATAGTTATTCGCGAGTTTTACAGTCAACCCAATGGTAACAGGAACAAAGTACCCGTCTTGCAACCATACTTCCTGCCCACTAAGCCGGTAATGACGGATAAAAGCTCGAAGAATACTACGATAAGTATGTGTTTTAGTAAGGTCTAGTAATGGTAGAGAGTGCTTTTTGTGAAAAAGATTGAGCTTTGTTTGCCATTTTTTAAGTTGACTATCTTCCGAGCTAACTCCCTGCAAATAATCATCATCTAGCTGGTGATTATTTTCTAGTAATACAGCAAGTTTCAGAGTAGACCAAGATCCAGTCCAATCACTCCATGCATGGGCCTGTTTGACCAAAGGGTGTAAGCAAAAATACCGGGCATAATCCTTTTCTGTAACAAACCGGTGCTGCTGATGTATTTCACGTGGCCCAGCTTGACGAGCTTGCTCCATTAAGTGTGGTTCATCTAGCCAACGCTGAGTTAGTGTTTTTTCTGCTTTCCACCGTCCAAAAGGATCCATCAGATCCACATCAATGCCTGCATCATTAATGGCATCGAAACCAATAATTTTTAACAGTCGCCTTACCGAATCTGGATGTCGGGCCGTTTCCAAAAAAGCTTCACCGTAAACACGGTCTAACATGTCGGACAATTGATCAAGAGCACTGGCAAACACCTCCACCAGTACAGATTCCATGTCGGCAGAGGTCCATCGATTTCGGGCGGGAAAGCGTGCAACCAACTCCTCCATCATAAAATTTCTGAAGCTATTATAGTCTCTAATTGACCAATCAAAATCATCACCAATGGCTGGCAATTTTTCCGGCAGCTGCACACGCCTCTGCCCACAATCCTGACATGAATATCCATAAACAATTTTAGACAAAGGCTTGTTAGCCATGATTAACCGCTCCTATCAGATACTCCTGCTGCTCAGTATGGTGGATTGTCGCAAGGGTGTATTTGACCACAATCAGTAGCTGTTCATGTTCTCCACTTATATCTACATTTATACTTTTGGGGTCCACTTCACCCGCTAAGGCATCAGCAAGGGAAGCCAGAATTCTATTTTTTGTTATTTTCCAAACAGCCCCATTATTAGGTTCAAATACAAGCGCTTTAATGCCCACACCAAATTCTGAACGAAATACGCGCTCTCCGGGGTCCGTAAATAATACTTGTTCAATCTGCTCTCGAATATGGCCCCCACGGTGGCTTTTCTCGCCACCTTGTTTGCCAATACGAAAGGGGAATGATAAATACTCAGGGGCATTTAAACGTGACACAATTTAGCTCCTTTATTTCCTTTGATAGTCTTTTATCTCTGTTTATAAAGCCGTTGTTTTCATTGTAAGCGTACTCATTTCACCCTGAGGAATCGGCGGTGAAGTAGGTGAGCCCGACACGCTGCTGGTATGCATGTGTGTCGCAAACAAAGACAGAAAGCTCGACCCTTTAATCAGCGGTTCGCCACCTGCCCCCCCAATTTGAATTTGCGATGCATCAATGGTGACCACCTGGCCTTGTACCTTAATTCCCGCTGCGGCCATTTCTATGCGATTACCATGAAGATCTTCCACTATCGTGCCACGGCTATTCATCGTTATTTTATTGCCACTTGCATCTTCTAGTGTCACTTCGCTACTTGCAGCATCTAAGGTTAATACCGCACCCTCCGTATCACTTAGGCTTACAGTGCCTTCCTCATCAACATTCAGTTTTGATCCTGTAGCATGCTGTAGGGTTAATGTTTCAACACCTTCAGTATCATCAAACAACAGATAATGACCTGAAACTGTTTTAATAATGCGTTTCGTTGGTTCAGAGTCGGACGCTTCCTGTGGAACATCCTCCTGCTGCTGCCAAAACACACCGGTCCAGATAGGAAGATCCTGATTTCCTGCTTCAAACTCCACCCAAATCTGCGCACCAATCTCTGGCACCATAAAAAAACCTTGCTGAGCTAATCCACCAAAAGGCATGCAGGGTAATGCCCAAGCTGTAATATTTTCGCCAAACAATGCGGGTACCTTGAGCATTAAACGACCACGCATTTCCGGGTCTTTGTTATCCACAACAAAACCTCGGTACTTTCCAAAGTATTGGCTTTGTTGCTGTGCATTATTTTGTGTTGAACTGTCTTCCATCGTTAATCAACCCTGCTCACTTACATTTGTATTTTTCTATAAAACGGGTAAAATCGAACATTCATTACCACAAGCCTGCTAGTGGGTTAACATTCGCTTTAAGGTTATCTCCGTAGGCGTTACGCAATAAACGAAATACCTGACGGTAGCCGTCATTATCAAACCGATGATTCACACTATCGACGTAATAAATACCGCCATATTTATCTCCTACCCCATCAACGCCCACCGTTTCACCCACTCGTAATACATGGCCATAAAGACTTCCATCCAATTCTCCCTGAACTGAAATCCTGAATGCTTGCTCATTAACCAGCGCTTGCGCCCTCACTGTCATTTCCTGATGACTACAGGAGCCTCTTGCTGACATTTGCCAGTTAAAATCAGCTAAGCTACTTGAATCTCTGTTTGCAGATTCATTGCCTAAAAGTGTTTGATCTGGATTCAGAGTCTCAGAGCGGTTTTCATCACCTATTTCTGCCGCGGTTTCATAACTCACTTTATTCGGCCTTTGTCCGTCATCATTGATGTCAAAATTGATACAGTTAGTACCCTCACCAGCATATACCATGATGTTTGGCTGTGGCTCGCCATCTAGCCGAGGCGGGCCAAAATAGACATTACCTTCTGAGTAAATTAATTCGTAGCCATTTATACGGGCCCGCTGCAGTAAAAACTGAGAATCACGCTGCGACTGGTGCACCACCACCTCACTAAGTCCGTCGGCGCTTTCGTCATCGACATTAAGGTGACTATAACGACCAATAATTTCTAACAAAATTTGCCCATCACTGGTGGCTTGATCATTCCCCCATGTACTTGGCTGATGATGTCTATCCAGTGACAAGGAGTCATCCTGACAAATTAGTGTCACCACGACTTCATCGGCTGAGTCAGGATAGCGAACTGAAATCTGACGTATAAAGCCGCGCATAATTTCTTCCGATCCTGTTTGACCAAATACAGCTTCAATCCTTATCGATTTCCATGTTGCAATCCTTTCATCGTCCTGAATAATCCACTGACCATCCTTGTCTCGCAATGTATGAAATTCCAACTGCGCTTCAGCAGCCATCGTCCGACTTACTTCAATACCCACGCTACTAAGATAGGGGTAAAGGTCATCAATTTCATCGCCATCAATATATATTTTGCATTCTGCTGGTTCACGATAGTTACGATCAAAAAGGTTATCGGACACGCCCTACTCCTGCGCCGTTGGAATGGCAATAACCCGGCCTTTCATATTCTTATCTAATAAAAATCCAGAATAGATCACCTCAGGATTCGCATCCACAATCCGCCACCACAAGCGATCATCGTTGTAATAGTGGAGGGCCAAATGATCTAATCTTTCACCCTCACTAACCCTATGTTCTATCACCCCCTGAGTGGTGGGGATAAACCTAGGCGAGGTACCATTAAATGTACCGAGCTTACTTCTTTCTTTTCCCCTCGCCACCTGCGACGAACTATATCGACTTCGTTTATCAAGCATAATTACTCTCACCCACCGAAAAAGGACGATGAAACACTACCCGGCATATTGAGGCCAGCACCGACAAGCTGACGGATTTTTTCAACTTTATAAAATGGATTGCTACCCTCGATTACTTGAAAACGCATATTCACATTGGCACGATAGGGTTTCAAGTTGGGTAAATGAGCTGTTTCTTCCACGCTAATACTGGTTAAAAAGACAGGCAGAATATGATCTCCCCATATTAAAAGAAGAACGGATACGGTTTCATCTCGCTGAAAAGCACGACGACCACCCAAACCAAGGCTGGAAAGCACCTGCATACCGCTAGGGCCTTGAGGCTTTGCTTCAATCATACTTCTGAGAGTATCCAATTGAGGCTCAATACCCATTTCTGAAGCAGTCACCTCGCCATCATTCATACGATCTGTTGCATCAAAGAGCACATCCAGAGTAAACGCTTCAGGTTCCACCCGTACTCCCTGTGCGACACGTGATGTATCAGTAGGTTGCATAAAATCATAACCACCTCGTGTAGCAGATGTTGATCCACCAGGAAGTTTAATCGTGCGTGTACGCGTTAAACTCTGGGGATTAAAATCAAAAGACAGCATCAACCCTGGAAGGGAGTGCGCGTATTCAAGTAATATCGCTTTACTTGCATTCAACATTATTCACTCCCGATGGCTGCGTTGAAAAATTACCTTTATGTCTATTTTCCAACTGACGAACAAGCCCTGAAGATACTTGCCGAGCAATAGCTCTATCACTGTCGGAATGACTGACTTTTAACACAGGCAAACGAATATGGGGCACATCATGACTTGTTGAAAATGAAGCCTCACCTAGCTGCCTTGCAATAAGAGCAGAAATACTCTCTGCACGATGTTCAAATCCTGCAGGTAATTTCAACGTCATTTTTTCTATATTTATATCTGTCATTTTCCTGAATACTCTATTAACCATCTGTTAATGACACCCATAGACCTAAGCGTTAACAATCGCTTTAGGAAGATAAGTCCAGAGAGGCCCCATTTCAGCCTTACTGACACTCTGCCCATCTTTATTAAGCTCACGCCAAACGGCTGTTGCAATATGTGACCATTGCACACAGGCTATTTCATCTGCGGCAAGAAAACAAGCATGTAATGAGGCATTGCGAATTGCGCCACCGGTCAGGTTTACCCACTTACCCAATTGAGCAAAACTCACATCATTACCAATCGGCGCTTTTTTTGGCATCAGCCTTTGCCAAAGTTTATGACGTGCAGCGGCATTGGGGCGTGGAAATTCAACAACCATTTGAAAGCGTCGATAAAAAGCCGTATCAATCTGACCCCGCAAGTTAGTCGTTAAAATACACGGTCCACGATGAGATTCAATACGAGCTAATAAGTAATTAATTTCTAAATTGGCATAACGATCACGAGCATCTTTCACTTCGCCACGCTTACTGATTAAACTATCAGCCTCATCAAACTGTAAAATAATCGGTTTGTTATGCGCCGCATTAAAAACCTTATTAAGATTTTTTTCTGTTTCACCAATATATTTACTGACTAGTTTCCCTAAATCTACGCGATACAGAGACCACCCTAGGTCGTTGGCCAACACCGTAGCTGCAAAGGTTTTTCCTGTTCCTGAGGGCCCTGCAAAAAGTGCAATAGGGCCGCCAACAGAAGCGCCCTCCCACTGATCAAATACAATGTGTCGCTGTTTAACCCACAATAAATACTCACGCAACATTTGCAAACGGTCTTCAGGCAGAATTAAATCATTCCAATCTGTATTTATAGCAACCTGTATCGTACCTGGCGGCGTAATACTTCCCGGTTTCCAACCTTGCAAGCTAGCAACGACCCCGCTTACCGGCTTCACCTGAAAAAATGGAGCCGTTGAGTCCACTTCAATCAGTTTTCTTGTCACTAAAACACTGTCACTTTGTATGGCCCGATAAAGAGCCGGCACTTCAGATTGCTTAATAGCCAACAATTCCTGAATAAAAGGCAGCGTAGGATAAGGGGTAGACAAGCCTGGTTGCATGGTCTGATAAAGTAATGCCAGACGCGGTTCTGCCTCGAGTGCTAAAACAATAGCAAGCACATCCATCTCAATAGTCGTCAAACCCTCAAGGGGCAAATTCAACCAATCACTGTGTATATTTCTAAGCGTGAAAACTTGCTGCTGTAACAACGATAAATCTTGTAACACTTCAGGCTCAATTTCCAAACCCTTGCCTGACTGCTGCAAACAACGGCACAAAAGTTCTACTCTCTGCCATTCTGCATCCAGCGTTGCTGAAGTGGCTACCGTTTGAAGGGTCGAAGTCATTGTCATTCACTCCGATAAACAGTTATTAATAAGGGATTGCTTTTTAACGTTACCGTCGTTGATAAATGTGCCGATTGATATTGGCGTGTCGCATAAAGAAAAAATTGCATACGGTTTTCATTCGACGGTAACGTAATATCCGGCAAACTTAAAATACAGGGGAAACCCATTCCGGTTTCTGGAATATTATCCGGGTCAATAGTATCCCCATGAGGATTCTCTATAACCTTATCGCCGGTATCCCTTAAACCAGACCTGTCCCATACGTCCCAAGTCAGCGTCAGACTTTCATCAACATTTCCGGCAATCCACACAGATACCCTGTAGCCCTCTAATTCGGTAAGATTAATAGCCAGCGTCTCAACGCAATGCCCTCCCTCATCAACAAAAGCAATGCGTGGTGACCAGTCAATTTCCTCTAGATTAATAACAGAGTGCGGCACAGTCGACCCATAAACAGAACCTTCAGGTTTTTTGCTTTTACTCACATTTGGCACAATTTCTTGTCCAATAGAACCAACACTGGGAGCACCCGACCAAGGGTTAGAAGGTACAATAGGCAACAATGCTATTTCATACGCTAGTGAAGGCTGTAAGGTGGTATCGCCCTGAGTTGACCACAATTGATTAAGCTGATCTTCTTCGAGGGGATAATAAACCACTTCCAGGCGTACTTGAACGCCATTTATTGTAGTGAGAGACAACAAGGGCGTTTCATTAAACATACGCATAAGTTCACCAAGAATACGAAGCTCATTTTCTCCCGCACTAACATTGTTATCGTCAATGCCACGCACACTCAATAGGCAATAGGTTCGTATTCTTGCGGTCTGATCGGGACGTGTGTGAAAAACGAAACCAGCGGGTTCAAAGCGGTAGAAAAAAAGATTTAAACCATGACGGTCATTACGCTTTGGCATTCCAGCTGGTGTGCCAACTGATACGATAATATCGTTATTAGAGGTATCAAGCTCTGAACGAATAAATTCTGCAAATTTCGCACATGCAATGGATAGAGAGGATTCACCAATGGCCATTTTACACCCCGCCTCGATAGTTTCGCTTATTAAAAGAAGTGCTCATTGGTGCTTTATTATTTTTTTGTCGTACTGGGGTATCACCTACGATAACAACATCAATTTGACCAATAGAGACCTGTGGCCGCAAGGGCGCACTTTCACTATTATTTGACAACTTTGCCGATTGAATACGAGGCTCTAGATCATGCTGAGGTGCTCTATTTTTTGGTCGTTTCTCTGATTCATTAACAACAGATAAATCAATTTCATTTACAGGAGCACTTTGTGTCGTTTCTGAAACTTTTGGCTCGGCACTCACGAGTTCAGGCTTAATTATTTTTTTCTCAGTAGAAGGATTCATCTCAATATCAGTCGAGTTTTCACCTTTCGAGGCTCTTGAAGCACCTGCCTGTAACGTGTTTGAATGAGCCCAGTTTTGTTCGGGAATAAAGTCAATTTTATGCCCATCAGAAGGTGGCTCTACAATATCCATCGAAGCATTCAATGTATCCATGTCATTTGACCCATACTGATCGGCATGGTTGCCTTCTATGAATGATAACGCTCTATTTTCTAGTTCAGACGGTTCATCACTTATATTTTCAGCATTAGGGCTTATTCCTACAATACTCCGCTGGAAAGTTTGTTTCTCTGGAGCCTGTACTGGGTGCTGATCTGTATCCTTGCCTATCACATTAATCACTGAATTTATCTGCATGCTTTCGGTATCAGATTCAAGCTCAGGACTACTCATTTCAGATATTGATACGTCTTTTGTAATATCAGGCATTTCTGAAGACTTAATACTCTCTTCTAAATGTCCTCTATTTTCAGAATGATCACGCTCCGAAAAATTCACACCTAATGAATCACTCTTATTGATTCCTGCACTATCAAGTACATCAGTGAAAAAACCCATTTATTCGACTCCCCTCTTTATTTGAGTGGCATACTGATTCTGCGGGGTATGGCCCTTGCTTCTTTCAATCAGAGCTAAGTAGTTTTTTCTTCGCATCGAAGGCATTTCCAATATGTCTTTCTCAGCCCAATGATAAAATGATGCAAGCTGATGTATCTCGCTATAAATCCCCCTACCTACCTGTAAAATAATTCGCTCAGGGCAAACATTGACAATCAGAATATTTTTACAATCAGGACAGGAAACTTGTATTTTGCTAGTAATATCCGGGGCCGTATTTTCAATTTTATCCTCTATCAAACCTTGCTGCTCTGCCGTCCATTGCGGAAGATGGCACCCTTTTTCTTTGCTTTTACCCTGCATGTATAGAAGAGACAAAACATCCCTTTCACTGGCTGATGCTCTTCGTGTTAATAGTTCCTGATCAGCACCGCTGGGCATTCGAAAGCGATAGTGTTGACCATTAATAACAAGGTCTGTATAGGGATATGTTTCAGAGCCTTGCCTGATGGGCAACTCGGACAACACGACATTAAAATCAAAACGATTTTTGCAGCCGTCACAGACAGAAGTCATCCACCTGCTGTCATGCCCAAGTGCAATGACTAACCTGCGTAAGAGAAACTGCCTATCCACCATCGTCATATTATGAACATCTTGCCAAGTGACAGGCTGATGCCCAAGGTGACAGAGCGCCTTTGTCAAAAGGTCTGTCACCTGCCTAGGAGGCAGTAATTCAAAGTCTTGAGCAAATTCTGAACAGGTTAACTCAAAGGCGCCACACATGGGCTTAAAGGCGTATTGCGTAATACGAACATCACCTCTGAGAATCCCTCCCGGTAAAGACATGCTCACATCATCCTTCCTATGACTCGCTCGGTTCGGTCACTGCGTCATCTCTCTCCCAGCCTTCATGCTGAAGCGTTAAGGTTTGAATACCCACCGCGTTCATGCTGCCAGCATCCAATTCTGGTAGGGCTTGATATTCCGATACCCAAGCTCTATATATCTTGTAAGATATCGCAATTTGTCCCTGTAGATTCATCACATTAACAACAATATCTTTGCGGAAATTTTTCAAAGACATTCCCGCAGAACCTTGTATGTTATTAACCAAACCGGCCCATTCCTCAAAAACAGGGTCATGAGTAAGACCTTGCTCCAAGCTGATGGGTTCATAGCTTGTTCCACCAGGTAGTACACGCTCATGAGAAGGGTCACCAGCTGAGCGCCACTTAACCGCTTCTGTCGTTTTTTTAAGGGCACTCATTTTCTTCAACCCTGCAACAGGCTTTCCATCAATCACAATTTGAAACATGAAAGTACGATAAGGGTCATAACGATGCGCGTTAACAGTAAATAAGGGTGCAGCCATTTGTCTAGTCTCCTTTAAATAGTTGTGCGGGTGTTATTGTTGAGCAACTTTTTGTTGAATACGCACGATGACAAATTCAGCAGGTTTCAAGGGTGCAAAACCCACTTGTACAATCACCTGCCCCCGATCAATATCACCTTGTGTCATGGTGTCACCCAAACCGCAGCGTACAAAGTAAGCGTCCGAAACTGTTTCACCCTGAAAAGCACCCGCTCGGAATAATCCATTCATAAATGCACCTATATTCGCCCGTAACGCCCCCCATAAAGGAGTATCATTTGGCTCAAATACCGCCCATTGAATACCATTGTAAACACTTTGCTCAATCATAATAGCGGTACGCCTCACCGGCACATAACGCCACTCTGGCTGCGCTTTTGTGGATAAAGTTCGCCCTCCCCAAAGTACTGAGCCATAGCCTGGCAACTTACGGATACAATTAACACCCCTTGGATTGAGTTGATCTTGTTCAAGCTCCTCAACGTGATAGCTTAAGCCTGCCGCGCCCAGAAGCTGTGTTTCTACACCTGCAGGGGCTTTCCAAACGCCGCGCTTGCCATCAATTTTAGCCCACATTCCTGCGGCAAAAGCTGAAGGGGCCACTGCAACTGTTTTAGCCACATTAGGGTTTGTTTCTTCATTATAAAAAGGGTTCACCATTTCAACCCAAGGATAATACAAAGCACTGTAGGTGGATGTAGGTAATGCCATATTATCGACAGTAGAGCCGTCTTTAAGCTCCAAGCCTACAGGAGCATCAATAATCAACACCCTGTTTTTTGTTGCTTCGCAATGAGCCAAAGTCTGGCTTAAAATAGCATTACCGGAACCATCACTTGCCCATGCCTCACCCGGCACAACAACGATGCTCACATCACGTACTTTGCGTAATGTATTGACGTAGAAATCTGCAAAATCATTGACTGTAGCAGGAGCATCAGTACCCCCTTCCAGCTTGACGCCCGCTGCATTTAAACCCAAGGTTTCCAGTGGAACAATGTTAGAAATACCTTGTTCTACTTGACGGCCAACAATGCTCACTGCCGCGTTTAGTCCCAGTACATCTGTACTGGCAACCACACTCAGAGCTGAGCTACGTGATGTTGCACTGCCTGAACTTAAAACAAATGTTCCGGCATTGTATAAACAGGTAAACCCAGCATAAGACGTAATATTTCTATCTATGGCCCTGACCGCATTCTGCAATGCCTGAGCAATCGCAGCGCCATCGCTAGTGTTATTCCCCACCAAGGCCAAGTTTGTAGATAGTAATGTAATTAGCTCATCACCATGGCCGTCAATAACGATTATTAAGTTGGTTTTACTGGTTAAATCTGCACTAAAATCTGTATCGCTTACATCGCCACCGATTAGCCGCACACGCGCAGAGGAGTCAAGCCGTAACAATTTGCTTAACTCGCCATCATATATATCTATATGTGCAAGTGAACCATCTTTACCACTTGCAAATGAAAAACGTCCACTGGAGTAGGTACAAGAAAAATTCTGATAAGCATCTGCAGCACTTAAAGCCTTCACTGCACTTTCTAATGCTGAACATACCTCTTTCGCGTCTAAATTATGGTCGGAGCCTTCCAGGCTAGCAGAAGGATCAATAGTAATTTGCCGAGTCCCAAGCTTATTGATATTGAAACTTAAATTCATCGGCCCAGTAATCGCACTGGAAAAAAGTGCATTATCACCCGTATCCAGAGTACCGCCTGTAAGTGTTGCTGACTTGTAATAACCTGCCGCATCGTCTCCCAGCGCAGCGCTTATATAGCGTGAATTGCCATTTACCTGTGTTAGCACATAAGCAGAGTCATCCGCGTTCATACTCAAGGCTGGGAAAAGTTCTTTCTGATCAAACTCACCGTCTTTTCGTACGCCCACCTCCAAATCAAACGTCAGGGCATCTTGATCGGGCTTAACAATACGAAAATAAACATCATTACCCCATTCACCCTCATTTTTTGCAGAGAAAATCAGTATTGAATCTGTCGTTTCGCTACCGCTAGCACCCTCCCCACCAATAGAACAGTTAGCTACCTCCGCATTGTCACCGCATAAACGGCAGATATAAGCAGATTTTCCGCCATTTAAGTAAAATGCCTGTGCCGCAAAACCCATATTATCCGACTCAGATGCAATCTCACCAAAGTGATTTTTGTAATCATCTAATGAATGAATCAACGTCGCTTCATTCGTCGGGCCCTTTTTAGCATTCCCCACAAAAGTCGTAACCGAAGTCGCTACACCTTCGATAGGCTTAGAGCCACTGGGGGTTTCCTCAATATAAACACCGGGATGCAAATAGGTTGTCATTTTTCCTCCATAACCAACGATTTATAATATAAATTTTGTAAACGTGAATGATCTATGTATGAAAGTAAAGAACCACAAATCAGCCAATTACCAGTGCCAAAACGAACACAATCAATAACATGGCAATAAAAGCCGAACGTTTTTATATACCTAACACTACGTTCAATCTAGACCTAAAACAGAACCAGACAATTGATCTATATCACGAAAAGAGCTTTATATTTCATGGGTGTTTCACTAAGAATTGCTGCTTAGTTAGAAAATCCGTCGTTAGATAGCCACAAAGAAGCGCTATAAAGACAAGCTGAAAATTTTGAAATAAAACAGCTCAAATTAAAAAATCACACCCAAGCTCTTTATTCTAAATAGCTAAAATAAATCACATTTTTTTCAAATAAAGCTTGCTGTTGCCGCTAAAAAATTTGCAAAATTGCCGTTTTTAACATCTCTTATAATGGCAAAAATTCACTATGACTACATCAATAACAACAAGCGAATATATTACTGAACACTGCGGTAAAAGCCTGAACAAAACAACCAATTTAGTGCGTTTTCCTTTATGGAAACGTGCCTGCAATACTGACGTGGTTTAATGGATTCGACTACCCCAGTTAAGACATAATAACCTTAATTGGAGAATACAAATGACAAAACGTAAAAAATATTCAAAAGAATTTAAACTTGATGCTATTTCTTTAGTCAGAGAG
>Ga0209081_1000495_pt1 | contig 23490 bp, 18 predicted proteins | sample GOMGulsemesocosm_4_FD_184636 | JGI IMG/M metagenome (GOLD analysis project Ga0209081, IMG submission 184636) | Methane-oxidizing microbial communities from mesocosms in the Gulf of Mexico - GOM15B Gulf of Mexico (SPAdes) (version 2) | ecosystem: Environmental > Aquatic > Marine > Cold seeps... | reverse complement strand
TGTAACCTTTACCCGTATCAACAACATCAACAGGCTTGTTGAATAATTCAGTTTCGCCTAATTTTAATGCTTCACGAGCGCGACCAGTTAAACCACGACCGATGATTAGAGGAATACGGCCACCAGCGCGAACTTCATCTAATAATACTGGACTTAATTTAAACTCAGAAATAACGTCACCCGCAGCATTTTTAACAACGCCTTCATACGGATAAATGTCAATAACATCACCCATATTCATTTTTTGAACGTCTAATTCAATCGGTAACGCGCCAGAATCTTCCATCGTGTTGTAGAAGATAGGAGCAATTTTGCCACCTAAACATACACCGCCACCACGTTTGTTTGGTACATGAGGAATATCGTCACCCATAAACCATAACACTGAGTTAGTAGCAGACTTACGAGAAGAACCCGTACCAACAACATCACCAACGTAAGCTAGTTGAATACCGTCTTTTTGCAATTCTTCAATTTGAGCGATAGGACCGATAGTACCATCATCATCTGGATTAATACCTTCACGGCCAATTTTAAGCATCGCTTTAGCATGTAATGGAATATCAGGACGTGACCAAGCATCTGGTGCAGGTGATAAATCATCGGTATTCGTTTCGCCCGTTACTTTAAATACTTTAACGGTGATTTTTTCAGCTACGGCTGGTTTGTTCGTAAACCATTCGCCAGCAGCCCAAGATTCTAATACTTTTTGTGCAGCGGCATTACCTGCTTCTGCTTTTTCTTGTACATCATGAAAGGCATCAAACATTAATAATGTTTTTGATAAGCCAGTCACCGCAATTTCTGCATGTTCACCGTCAAGTGCAGTAATCATAGGTTCGATGTTGTAACCACCAAGCATAGTGCCTAGTAATTCTAACGCGCTTGCCGCGTTAATAATTGGAGAGCTAGCTTCGCCTTTAACGATAGCCGCTAAAAATCCTGCTTTAACATAAGCAGCATCATCAACACCTGGTGGTACGCGATCTGTTAATAATTCCAACAAAAACGCTTCTTCACCAGCGGGTGGGGTTTTAATTAATTCAACGAGTTGAGCTACTTGCTCAGCGTCAAGCGATTTAGGAACAATACCTTCTGCAGCACGCTCTGCGACATGATTTCTATATTCTTGAAGCACGACATTCACCTTTGTGATAAGAGATACTTGCAGCTTTTTATTTAGCTTGATGATTCATCAAGAACAGGACAAAGCTTTAAATATCTGAGATTAAAAAAATTTCGTTAGGATTATACGCTATTGACCTCTACATTTAAATATTACAACTAGTTATCGTGGTTATACCTGCTATAAGCAGTGATTATAACCCTTTGAAATCAATATGATGTAACTATGCTATTGATAAGGCCTACTACTATATGACTAGATACTATTACCTTCAATTAATACCTTACCGAAAGACGTTTCTAATTTCCTGCTAAATCCTGCATATTGAGGACCATATTGAGGACATAGCATAGTCGTTTTTATAAATTTATTGCTTCTTTTATCATCATACAGCGTAGGTCTTCTTGTTGCTTAACAAGTAATGACCGTTTCGTTCCTGTTGATAATTCAGTTAGTTCATTCACCGCTTTAGCTAATCTAGCAATGCTAACTTCATTGCAGATGGCAGGAATTAAATGATTATAACTGCGCATAAATACGGGGCCATTTATTTTATCTATGGTTGATAAGCTATTTATACGTTGCACAGCACTTTGCTCATTAAAATGATTCTGTTCACTTGGGTAAAGCGCACTCATTGCCACACGAAGCTTAGCAAAAGAAATGTTATTGTTCTTTTCTTGTATTTTAGCTAACCAATCACTTTTAACTTGTGCGTTTGGTGCAATAACCTGAGCATAAATTGCAGATTTTTCGCCAGTATCGGAGTTATCTTTTATCAACTCTTGGGTTATTAACCCTTTGGCTTTGGCGAAGTTATAACGACTAAGTTGTGCGATTATATCCCAGCGAACATCTTGACTAATCGTTAAGTTTTCTAATGAATACTTACCATTGAGTAGTTTGTATAAATTTGTTAATGCATTTTTTGATTGAGCAAAACCAAGATAACTGTTGAACCAGAGACGTTGCATGTTTTTATTGTCGCTATTGGCTCTTGTACTTTGCCACGTTATTTCTTCTAGTTGTGAGGCAATACTTTTAACATAGTTATGTTGACTACCTAATGCTTTGTTAAGGTAAGCTTTAGCCGATGATAGCTGTGCTAACACTTGACCTAATGTCGTATAATCTTGCTCAAGAGGGGCATTAGCTAATGCTACTTGTAAATATTCATTCAATGGTAAACTTCCATCTTTAACGCTATCCCACAAACTTTGCCATAACATAGAACGCAACAATGGGTCTTGAATTTGTGCTAAATATTGTTTAGTCGTGATAAAAGAGCGCTTATCTAAATTGACTTTCACGAATCCCCAATCTTGATAATTTGGATAAACTAGATCAGGACAATCCACTCCAATTAATGCGTCAACGTTAGTTTTTTCACCTTGATAAGTAATCGATATTTTTTTAGTTAAACTAAACCCAGGTTTATTGGCTTTAAATAATGCTAATTGCACTTTTTGTTCACGTAAGGTTGGTTGTTTATCGCTGGCTGATTGCAATAAATGAAATGAACTTATTTTTTCATTTTTACAGTGATAACTTGCTTCTATGGTATTTACACCCGCTTGATACAGCCATTGCTGTTGCCATTGATTTAAGTTCTTACCACTGGTTTTCGACAAACTATTAATAAAATCATCTAACACAGCATTTTTATAAGCATTGTCTTTAAGGTAGTTATGAATACCTTTCTGAAAGGTTTTTTCACCTAAAAAATGACGTAACTGGTTTAATACTGAAGCACCTTTGGAGTATGTGATAGCATCAATATTATCAAAAGCATTGGCTGTAGAATGCACTGGCACTTCAATTGGGTGTGTCGTTATACTTTGATCAGCTCGGTAAGCTTTTTGTTTTCCACTAGCATAAAATGTGCGCCAAGCATTGCTGAATTCAGTTACTTCGCTCGTTGCTAGTGTTGCCATAAAAGCCGCGAAACTTTCATTTAGCCATAAGCCATTCCACCACTTCATGGTAGCTAAATTACCAAACCATTGATGTGCCATTTCGTGCATTATCACATTTGCAAGGCGTTCGCGTCGGCTTTTGCTCATTTCACCATTGGTTAAAAACCCGCTTTCAGCAAAGGTCACTGCCGCTGAATTTTCCATAGCGCCGTATAAAAAATCAGGAACTAAAATTTGATCATATTTTTTAAAAGGGTAGTTAATACCAAAGTAATCATCAAAAAACTCAAAACCTTGTTTTGTATAAGTAAACCAGTCTTTAGGTGTTATCTGATCCGCAACAGATTGGCGAGCAAATAAACGTAACGGATATTTACCGCTATTGTCTTGCCACATTTTGTATGGTCCCGCATGCATTGAAAAATTATAAGGGCTTAATTTTAAGCTTTTAGGGAAATGCCAAATTTTGAAATCACCTTGCCTTAATATTTTATTTTCTTTGGTAGCTGATAATACCACCCAACCTTTTGGTGCCGAGACAGTCATTTCAAAGGTTGCTTTAATATCGGGCTGATCAAATAATGCGAACATTTGCTGGGCAGCAGCGGGTTCAAAATGAGAGTAAAGGTATACTTTATCATCTACGGGATCTTTAAAACGGTGCAGACCCTCGCCATTGGTACTATGTTTGCGAATAAAGTTCACGGTAACTTTGTTACTACCTTCAATAAGGTATTGTGGTGCAAGTGTTATAAACCAACTATTGTAGCTAGTAAGTAATTGTTCAGCGGAAAAAGCTTCACCATTGACCACTATGCTAGTGATTTGTGCTTTATTTAAGTCAATTGTGAGTGGTATTTTATTATTATTGAGTTTAAATGTTATTTCTGAATTGGCAGAAAAACTTTCTTCGTTGGATAAATTAAAATTTAATTTATAATTAACTTGAGAAACTCTACTCGAACGCTTAAATGCCTGTTGTTGAGTTAAGTATTGATTTTGCGCTCTAGACTTGAAGGCTACAGCCACTTCGTTAGTGGTAACAGAGGATGCTTTGGTAGCTATTTGTTTTTCTGTGGTTGCACAAGCACTGATAAATAAGATAAATATTACAATAGATAGAGCGGAGTAAAGGTTTTTTAAGTGAATAGATTTCAACGTTATTCTCATTGTTAACTAATAAATGATTAATATTAGTATAAAACAGAAAGGCTTAAGGAAAAAGTGTATCCTAAACCGTTTTTTTGTAAATAATATATCGCAAATAAGAGAGTATACTTGCCTTTAAGGCGTATTGTATTAAAGTGCATTTGCCATTGTACTATGAGTTGTTTATTATTTGCTTTTTAACGCCTCACGCAGTATAAATATGGGTATTATGATAAATAAAATCACAAAAAAAAATAAAACGAGTATTTTTGAACTGCTGTCAGGTCAATTGCTCGATGTTCAACTTGATCAAGTTGATAGTGTTCGCCTTAAATTACCTTTAATTGGCTATGCGTTTGGTCAGTACATCATTTTGAAATACCCTGTCGGCACTAGGTCACATGATTATTCTGATGCTTTATCGGTCGGTAAGCCTTTATTCATTCGTTATGTTGCCCCACTTGATGAAAGTGAAGAAGAGAGTGAGGAATGCTTCTCTTTTGATTCAACGATTAAGTCTATCGTTAACTTGCCTGAAAAATGCTTGGTTATTGAATACCCCCACCATATTTATAATCGACAATTACGTCGTCAAACAAGAACGACTGCTCATTTACCCGCTAAACTAAAGTTTATTGGTACTGATTCATTAACTATTCTTGCAGAATTTCAAGGTGTTATTATTGATATTTCACCTATTGGCTGTGGCTTTTCATTTAGAAGCTCAGAAAAACTTTCTAACATTAAAAATCAAGAACTAATATTAAGTGTGCAAAGCCCTATCGAAGGAGAGTTAAATATAACTGCTCAGGTTTGTAACCAGCGCTATGAAAATGGAAAAATGACACTGGGTTTACAATTTACTGCCAATTCTGAGAAGGTAGAACGCTTGTTGGTGCATTTATTTATTGAGTGCTTGTAACTCCGTGAACTACCCAGCGACTAAAGATCACTGGGTTTTCTCGATGTTGATCGATAAAACTAAAAAAGCCTACTATATTTAGAATATGGCAGGCTTAATGGTTAAACGCTAAAATCGAACGTTACTTTTTCTTTTTAACTGCTTTCGCGTTAGGTAAGTCAGTAATTGACCCTTCAAAAATTTCAGCGGCTAAGCCTATTGACTCATTTAAGGTAGGATGAGCATGAATAGTTAAAGCAACATCTTCAGCATCAGCACCCATTTCAACGGCTAAACAAACTTCGCCAAGCATTTCGCCAGCATTGATGCCAACAATAGCACCACCTAAAACACGGCCACTTTCTTTTTCAAAAATAAGCTTAGTTTTACCTTCAGTACGCGCTGAAGCAATGGCGCGACCTGATGCTGCCCACGGAAAGTTAGCAACTTCAATATTTAAACCTTGCTCTTTTGCTTCACGTTCGGTTACACCAACCCAAGCCATTTCAGGATCAGTATAGGCGATTGATGGAATACAACGCGGTTCGAACGTATGTTTTTTACCTGCAATAACTTCAGCGGCAACATGTGCTTCATGTACTGCTTTGTGTGCAAGCATAGGTTGACCAACAACATCACCAATGGCGAAGATGTTACTAACGTTAGTGCGTAGTTCGTTAGTGACATTAATAAAACCACGGTCATCAACATTAACGCCAGCTTTCTCAGCATCAACTAAATTACCGTTAGGCTTACGACCAACAGCGACTAATATTTTGTCGTAACGAACGGGTTCTGCAGGCGCTTTTTTACCTTCAAAAGTAACATATAAACCATCATCTTTTGCTTCAACGGCAACAACTTTAGTTGATAACATAATGTTAAAACGCTTTTTAACATAGTTATTATAAATGCGAGCAATATCTTTATCAGCAGCAGGCACCAATTGGTCAGCAAATTCAACCACAGAAACATTAGAGCCTAAAGAGCTATATACAGTACCCATTTCTAAACCAATAATACCACCACCTAATACAAGCATTTCGGCTGGTACATCTTCAAGTGCTAGTGCGCCTGTTGAATCAATAACACGAGGGTCATCGGTTGGAATAAAGGGTAAGTTAACCACTGAAGAACCAGCGGCAATAATCGCGTTATCAAAAGTAATGGTAGTTACTTTGCCATCGCTGCCTTCAACAGCAATAGTTTTATCTGAAGTGAATTTACCGTAGCCTGCAACGTTAGTTACTTTACGTGCTTTTGCCATGCCAGATAAACCACCCGTTAATTGGGCAATAACACTGTCTTTCCAATCACGAATTTTATCTAAATCAATGTCTGGCTTACCAAAGGTAACGCCGTGTGATGCCATACTAGCAGCATCATCAATAACTTTAGCGACATGTAAAAGTGCTTTTGATGGAATACAACCTACGTTCAAACATACACCACCAAGCGTTGCGCGGCTTTCTACTAATACAACATCTAAACCTAAATCTGCTGCGCGAAAAGCGGCTGAATAACCACCAGGGCCAGCGCCTAATACTACTACTTGAGTTTTGATATCACTCATAATTTTCCTTATTAACTTTATCTATTGGGTATATGGGTTGAAAACATTTAATTAGTCTAACTTTTTATTGGTGAAATTCTACGCTTATCTATTGAATTTCGCTAATATTTTTGTGCATTTTATGTGTATTTGATGGACAAAATAAATTGCCCATCAAATATTAGTCAAATTATTATAATATTAATTGTCGAATATCTGACATCACGCTAGCTAAATGCACAGTAAATCGTGCTGCGATAGCACCATCAATAACACGGTGGTCGTAAGACATTGATAACGGTAACATGAGTTTAGGTTCAAACTCGCTACCATTCCACTTAGGTTTAATTTCAGATTTAGAGACGCCTAAAATAGCAACTTCAGGTGCGTTAACAATAGGCGTAAAGGCTGTACCGCCAATACCGCCAAGGCTAGAAATAGTAAAGCAACCGCCTTGCATGTCCGTAGCTTTTAATTTTCCATCACGCGCTTTAATACTCACCTCTAGTAATTCGCGCGATAATTGGTGAATGCCTTTTTGATCAACATCACGCACTACAGGAACCATTAAACCATTAGGTGTATCAACGGCGACGCCTATGTGAATGTATTTTTTCATGATCAAACTTTCGCCATCTTCACTCAAGCTTGAGTTAAATATAGGGAAAGTGCGTAGCGCGTCAGCAGCAGCTTTTAAAATAAAGACGAGAGGCGTAATTTTAAAGCCCAATTTTTGTTTTTCGCAAATAACATTTTGCTCTTTACGAAAAGCTTCCACGTTAGTAATATCGGCTTCATCAAACTGAGTCACATGAGGGATAGTGACCCAATTGCGGTGTAAAAATGGCCCTGATATTTTTTGAATACGAGTAAGCGGTTTTGTTTCAATGTTGCCAAATTTAGCAAAATCAATAGCTTTTGCGCTAACAATTTGTAAGCCACCTTCACCAGTAGTAACTGAATTACCTACATTGGCTTTAGGGCGAGAAAGTTCATACTTAACATAAGACTGAACATCTTCTTTTAAAATACGATCTTTGTTACCTGTGCCTTTTACTTTACTTAAATCAACACCAAATTCACGAGCAATACGACGAATAGAAGGCGAAGTGTATATTGCCCCTTTAGTCACTTTACCCGCTTGAGGATGATGCGGTACGGGTGAACTTGCTGGTGCAGTGGTTGGCGGCACTTTTGTTAGTGAAGAAGCAACAGGTGTTGCATTACTTACTGCTTGGCTTACTGCTTGGCTTGCCGCTTGTTGCTTGCTTTTTTGTGACTCGACGGAGCCAGTAGCTTCAAGTTTAACTGTTTCAAGCTTAACTATTTCAAGCTTAACAATGACGCTGCCTTGTTTAACTTTATCGCCAACATGAATAAAAACTTTTTTGACTGTGCCCGCATGAGTAGAAGGTACTTCCATCGTTGCTTTGTCAGTTTCTAAGGTAATTAAACCGTCTTCTTTTTCGATAATATCGCCAGCACTAACAAGCACTTCGATAACGTCAAGCTCACCGTCTTCACCTGTATCGGGTACGGAAATTTCAATGGTTTGTGAACTAGCAGTAGAAGCTGATTGCCCTGCTCCTTCGTCACTCGTCACTTGAGAATTTTCTTGCTGGTCATTTTTTTCTTGGCTACTTTCAACCTCAGATCCTGAGCTATTTATTTCGCCAATGACATCACCTGTTTTTATTTTATCGCCAATCGCCACATGCAAACTCGCTAATGTACCAGCAAAGGGTGCTGGAATATCCATCGACGCCTTGTCAGTTTCTACGGTTACGATGCCTTCATCAGCCTCAATTGTATCGCCAATAGCGAAACAAATTTCTATTATTTCAACTTCATCATCACCAACATCGGGGACTAGAATTTTTTCAATAGACATGTTCTTTTCCTTATTCTAGTAACAAATTAAGCGTAAAGTGGGTTAAGTTTATCGCTATCAATATTGAAGCGTTTGATGGCTTCACTGACAACACTACGTTCAACTTCACCACGATTAGCTAGCTCAAATAATGCCGCAACAACAATATAATATTGATCCACTTCAAAGTGTTGACGCAAATTAGCGCGGCTATCACTACGACCAAAACCGTCAGTACCTAAACAACGATACTCAGTATCGATGTAAGCACGTACTTGTTCTGAGTAGTTCTTAATGTAATCAGTCGCGGCAATAGCAGGGCCTGCCTCTTTAGTGATAATACCACTGATGTATGGTGTGCGTGGCTCACTTTCAGGGTGAAGCATGTTCCAACGAGTGACATTTTGACCATCACGAGTGAGTTCATTAAAAGAAGTTACTGAATACACGTCACTGGAAATATTAAAGTCATTCGCGAGAATTTGTGCCGCTTGACGTACTTTTTCTAAAATAGTACCTGAGCCCATTAATTGCACATTAGCAATGGCTGCTTTCTTACCTTTGCCTGCTGTAGGAGCGACTTGCTCTAACTGATAAATACCTTTAATAATTTGATCGCTAATATCTTTAGTATTAGGAATTGCAGGGTGTTTATAATTTTCGTTCATCAAGGTCATGTAGTAGAAAACATTTTCATTGTCTTCATACATGCGGCGTAATCCATCACGCACAATAACAGCAATTTCATAACCGTAAGTGGGATCATAAGTCACACAATTAGGAATTAATCCTGCTTGCACATGTGAATGACCATCTTGATGTTGTAAACCTTCACCGTTAAGCGTTGTTCTACCCGCCGTTGCCCCTAATAAAAATCCGCGCGCTTGGCTGTCGCCAGCTGCCCATGCTAAGTCACCCACACGTTGAAAGCCAAACATTGAGTAATAAACGTAGAAAGGAATCGTTGTGGCGTTACAGGTTGAATAAGAGGTTCCTGCGGCAACCCATGAGGCCATTGCCCCTAATTCATTAATACCTTCTTGCAGTACTTGACCTTTTTTATCTTCACGATAATAAGCAACTTGATCAGCATCTTGAGGGATATATTTTTGTCCTTCGTTGGCGTAAATACCCACTTGGCGGAATAAACCTTCCATACCAAACGTACGCGCTTCATCAGGAATAATTGGCACAATACGTTTACCAATTTTTTTATCTTTCAATAGGCTATTTAATACACGTACAAAAGTCATGGTTGAAGAAACTTCGCGATCTCCTGAGCCTTTAGTCACTGCTTCAAACGATTTTAAAGGCGGAATTTCTAGTGACTCGTCTGGTTGCTGACGACGTGCAGGTAATGAACCCCCTAAGGCTTCGCGTCGCGCTTTCATGTATTTGTATTCTTCGCTATCTTTAGGGAATTTAAAGAAAGGTAAGTCTTCAATATCATCATCTGAAATAGGAATATTAAAACGGTCACGATAATATTTAACCGATTCAACATCCATTTTTTTAACGTTATGGGCAATATTTAAAGCTTCACCTGATGCACCTAAACCAAAGCCTTTAACAGTTTTTGCTAAAATAACGGTTGGGCGACCTTTGGTGTTTTTTGCTTTTTCATAAGCCGCATAAACTTTAACAGGATCATGTCCACCACGGTTTAAGCGCCAAATATCTTTATCAGACATATTGGCAACCATTGCTTCGGTTTCAGGGTATTTATTAAAGAATTCTTCGCGCGTGTATTTACCGCCTTTCGCTTTACAGTTTTGATATTCACCATCAACGGTTTCATTCATCAATTGTAATAATTTACCTGAAGTGTCACGCGCAATAAGTGGATCCCAATAACTACCCCAAATAACTTTAACCACTTCCCAACCTGCGCCACGGAAAGTGCCTTCTAATTCTTGAATGATTTTTCCATTACCACGAACAGGCCCATCTAAGCGCTGTAAGTTACAGTTGACAATAAAAGTTAAATTATCTAACCCCTCACGAGAAGCTAAACCAATAGCACCTAATGATTCAGGCTCATCCGTTTCACCGTCACCTAGGAAACAATAAACACGTTGACCTGAACAGTCCTTGATACCTCGGTTTGTTAAATACTTTAAGAAACGTGCAGTATAAATGGCTTGCAATGGGCCTAAACCCATAGAAACAGTAGGAAATTGCCAAAAATCATCCATTAAATGTGGGTGTGGATAAGAAGGTAAACCTTTACCATCACACTCTTGGCGGAAATTAGCCATTTGATCTTCGGTTAAGCGACCTTCTAAAAAGGCACGAGCATAAATACCGGGTGAAATATGACCTTGGGCAAAAATGAAATCACCGCCATCTTTATCTGTTGCCGCTTTAAAAAAGTGGTTAAAACCCACATCGTAAAGGGTGGCGCTTGAAGCAAAACTCCCTATATGCCCCCCTAGCTCTAAATCTTTTTTAGAAGCGCGTAGTACTAACGCTAAAGCATTCCAACGAATAGCCGCACGAATACGTGATTCAATGGTTTGATCCGCAGGCATGTGTGGCTCTTGCCCTGGTGGAATGGTATTTACATAAGCGGTAGTTGCCTCAAAAGGTAAGTGGGTGCCACCACGACGGGCGCGATCAATTAAGGCTTCGAGTAAAAAGTGAGCGCGATCTGGCCCTTCTTTTTCTAATACAGCTTCCATTGATTCTAACCACTCTTGGGTTTCTAATGAATCAATATCAATGTTTGGTAGATCTGACATATTACGTTGTCTCCAATATTGTTGATTTTCAAAATATTTTATTCAAAGTTTAAATTTTTACATTCGTCGCATGGATCTTTCCATACGGCTGTTTTCTTGAGTAAGCTTTAATAAAACTTCTTCAATAAAAGAAAGATGGCGATGACTTGCTCCCCATGCTTTTTTAGGCTGCTGGCTAATAATGGCCTGCAGCAAATTTTTTCGATAATTTGTTATTTGGCTAAATATATCTGGGCGCTTCGCTAGTGTTGTTAAATTTTGCTCTATGTTGTCAGTAAGCAAAGCCGACATACTACGCGCGGTATGTAATATCACAACATTGTGTGATGCTGCGCATATCGCTAAATAAAATTCATAAACTGCTTTAGCTTCAAGACTAAAGTCATCTTCTAATTGGCTGCTACCGATAAGATCATGCTTAATTTGTATTTGTTCAAAATCAGTACTAGTACCACGCATTGCCGCATAATAAGAAGCCATACCCTCAATACCATGCCTAAATTCTAATAAGTCAAACTGTGATTCATTACTTTTTGCCATTAAATCAAATAAAGGCTCGGTAAAAGATTTCATCAGCGTTTTACTAACAAAAGTACCTCCACCTTGTTTGCGAGTTACTAAGCCTTTCACTTCAAGTTTTTGTATTGCTTCACGCAATGAAGGTCGAGAGACATCAAACTGTTTTGCTAATTCTCGTTCAGGTAATAACTTTTCACCTGGCTGTAAACTACCTTCAATAATCAATTCTTCTAACTGAGTTAAAATTATGTCTGATAGTTTCTGTGGTTTAAGCTGTGGTTTAAGCTGTGATTTAAGTTGTTGCTTCAATGGTTGTGACATTAACGGTTAAACCTTTAATTCATTTTGTCGTTATTTAAAACATTTAAAGCTGAGGTGAATTCTGCTAAATGGATCCTGCCTCTTGAGTTAGCTTACCATGGACTACAAAATTGGTAAATTGGTATTACCAATAGCACTTCAGGCAAAAAAAGTAAAAACAACCTGTTTGCTTTGCAGTGTAATTTAGTTGAAGATTGCCAATAAATCAAGCAAATTGATTAAAAAAAGACGAATATTTATTAGAGTTAAAACTTAAATCGCTTGTTTAAAATAAGCGTTTAAACCCAATGGTCTTACCAATATTTATTGTGTACGTAGAGCGCGGGAATTCAAAACCACATAGTATTTTTAAATACTATGTGCCTTTAAGTAAAATGTGGTTTTAAGTAAAATGTAGTTTCAGGTGCTTTGTAAGTACTTGAAAGTGGAATTCGACACTTGCGATTAGGTGTTTTACCTTAATTGATGACTCCTATCAAAGTTAATACCGAAACAATGACTAGTATTAATAATATATTACGTTTTGCTAAATGCGCAAGTAAACAAGGCTCTGCGGTATAATCATCTTTATTTACTTTAATGTCTTCAGATTGTTGAGCGACATCTATCAATATTTCATGAGCGGGCTTTTTACTATCAAACACACTTTCTAACCAGATAGGAAGCGCTTTTGAGAAATGGCCAACAAATATATACCCTAATGAAGTTAAGCGCACTGGTAACCAGTCTAGATAAAACAAGATGTTGTGATAATTATTACAACCTGAAAACATATTTGAAATACCGTTTTGTTCGCAATTGTTTTTTGTGTCATCAATATCTAAAGAGTCGTTATTTTGTTGCTCTACTATTGTTGTTAGTATGCGATAAAACACGACACCAGCAGCGCCAAAACAGACAAAAAAGAACATAATGGCAACGTAATAACGATAATTCAGCCAAATAAGTGCTTGACCAAATCCCATAGAAGGTAAGTTTTTATCTTGTAACAATTGTTGATGACATAACTCAGCAGTAGTGATTTCACCTCGACAGACAGCATATAAATATTGTTTATAGCTCTTTCTGACTTGTACACAACCCAAACTAATAATAAGAATGAATGTTGAAATAATTAAATGTAATAAACCATTCCCTATTAAAGCGAGCAAGCCATAAACGATAGCAACCGGAAGTAATATGAAGAAAGTACAACTTAGCAGGCTATCACTAGGCTTTAGCAAGGTTAAATCACGAGTGAAAAATTTGACATATTGCTGATAATAATACTCAAAACTCCAGAATAACGAGGGTAATGATTTTTCTGCTGCTAGGGCGATTAGTAAACTTAGTAAACTCATTTGATTCTCTTTTGATTTTCTATATTTATATTGTTGTTTTTTATTTTGACGACTGAGGTTATTTTGCCGTTTTCTGTTCGTGTAATAATTGATGAAAATATTTCCAATCAAACGATTGTCCAGGATCTGTTTTTCTACCTGGAGCAATATCACAATGACCAACAATATTTCCATTAGTAATTAAAGGATAGTTTTTTTGTATACTTGCCGTTAATTTTACCAATTGCTGATATTGAACCGTTTCATAGGGAATATCATCTGTGCCTTCAAGCTCTATCCCTAAAGAAAAATCATTACATTTATCTTTACCATCAAAACACGATACGCCGGCATGCCAAGCTTTATCGTCAAATGATACATATTGAATAATACTGCCATCACGCCTAATTAAGCAATGGGCAGACACTTGCAATTGAGCGATATCGGCAAAACTTTCATGAGCATTCGCATTAATTTGTCCTAAAAAAAGCTCAGTGATATGGTTGTTACCAAATTCTCCTGCAGGAAGAGAAATATTGTGAAAAACCAGCAAGCTTACTTGGTCACTTTTACAGCGAGGAGTAAAAAAAGTAGATCTTTGCTGATTAACAAATAATAGCCAACCCTGCTCAATAGTGAAGTTTGGTTGCAAGTTATTACTTTTTTCGGCTTTGCTCTGCTTACTTATCAACATACAATAACTTTTATTATTTTACCTAGAAGAAAAACGCTATTATGACTGAAGATGACTCAACAAACAAAATAGGTAAGCTATTTGTGTGGTTTGCATGGATTATAGCCATTGTTTTATTGATGTTTGTTTTTCAAGATGTACTAAATGAACAATATAACCCCAATAGTCAACCACAAATTAGTTTGAGTAATTCAGGGAAAGCTGAGGTGATTTTAAAGCAAAATAGGCAAGGACACTATATTACTCAAGGTATTATTAATGAGTCAGCAGTAATTTTCTTACTCGATACAGGGGCAACTCAAGTGTCGATTCCTGCTCATATTGCTGATGAATTACAACTTGAAAGTTTTGGTAGTTATCGGGTACAAACAGCTAATGGCACTGTGACTGTTTATCAAACAAAAATAGATCAGCTTAGCATTGGCAATATTTTCCTATATAATGTCGCCGCGCATATTAATCCTGCAATGAAAAGTAATGAAATTTTATTGGGGATGAGCGCGTTAAAAAAAGTCGAGTTTAGCCAAAAAGGCAAACAACTTACCTTACGAGAATACCCTTAATAGAATTTACTGGAACCACAAATGCCTACCTCTACCTCTAAACCACTTAACTCTGAACTTTCTTCTATCCTTTCTTTTGAGCTAGAAAAATTACAGAAAAATATCGCAGCAACGGTTACTTGGGCGCTTAAAGAGGATTTAGGCGCTTTGGATGAAAAAGCTCCTAGCACTGATCAAGATATTACTGCTATGTTAATTCCTGAAAGTGAGCAAGCCATTGCAACAGTAATCACTCGTGAAGATTGTATTGTCTGTGGTGTTGATTGGGTGAATGAAGTATTTACACAATTAGACACGTCAATGAAAAGCTCACAAAAAAATCTAAACACCTCTACTCAAGAATCATCGACAGAAATTACGTGGTTTGTTAATGATGGTGAAGTGGTAAAAGCCAATACAGCTTTATTTGAATTAAAGGGTAATGCTCGAATATTATTAACTGGGGAACGTACAGCGCTTAATTTTTTACAAACTTTGTCGGGTACTGCAACCTTAACGGGTCAATATGTTAAAACACTAGCCGGCTCAAATACCAAGTTGTTAGATACTCGTAAAACTTTACCTGGATTACGCAGTGCGCAAAAATATGCAGTGCTGTGTGGTGGCGGTGTTAATCACCGAATTGGCCTGTTTGATGCGTTTTTAATTAAAGAAAATCATATTGCCGCTTGTGGGGGTATCGCACAAGCGGTGGCTACTGCTAAGCAAAACCACCGTGACAAAACAGTTGAAGTAGAAGTAGAGTCTATGGATGAGTTGCAACAAGCGATTACAGCAGGCGCAGATATCATTATGCTAGATAACTTTACACCAACGATGATAGAACAGGCCGTAACGGCCACACGCGGTAAAGCTAAATTAGAGGTGTCAGGCAATATGACTATAGAAATATTGCAAGAATACACAAAAGCAGGGGTTGATTTTATTTCTTCAGGTGCATTAACTAAGCATGTGAAGGCAATTGATTTGTCAATGCGTTTTAAGTAAGCGTTATTTTATCAATAAAAGTTTTTCTGAATTTAGCCAGTTTAGGTGAAACAATTATCTGACAATATTGATTTTCAGGATTATTATTAAAGTAATTCTGATGATACTCTTCAGCAGCATAAAATATTTCAGCAGCACAAACTTGTGTGACAATAGCGTATTCAAATATTTTCGCCGCCGTCATTTCTTGAATGAGTTTTCCTGCCTTGTGCTGTTGGCTTTCATGGTGATAAAAAATAGCTGAGCGATATTGACTACCAATATCATTACCTTGGCGATTTAATTGAGTGGGATCGTGTAGAGTAAAGAAAATCTTTAATATTTGCTGATAGCTAATAATTGTTGGATCAAAGCTAAGCTGTACAACTTCAGCATGGCCACTATTTCCTGTGCAAATTTCTTCATAATTTGGGTTTTTACTACAACCGCCCATATAGCCCGAAGTTGCTGACAATATCCCTTTCACTTGGGAGAATGCCCCTTCTATGCACCAAAAACAGCCACCCGCTAATGTGATCATTTGTTTGCTTGTTTGAATAATAGTTGTCATTTTTATGATGTCGCTCATTAACTTTTGCTCATTAAGTGGATAATATAATAACTTCTACAAACTAAATAAACTTAACTTTCAATTATTCATGCCAGCCTTTTTTAAAATAAACAATTTAACCGCTAATTTCACCTCAAATAAACAAATTCAGTGGCTACTTGGATTGAGAGCTACTGCTATTGTTGTACAGTTTTTTCTAATATTGTTTGTTAATATTGGCTTGAATTATCACCTACCATGGACACCTTTATTTAGCGTAATTGGTATAGAGTTTGTTTTTACGTTAACTAGTTTTGTTTTTTACCGGAACAGACAGCAAATTAGCCAATCAACCTTGTTAATACAAATTTGCGCGGATATTTTATTTTTATCACTGTTACTGTTTTTTAGTGGTGGTGCAACCAATGCCTTTGTTTCTTTATTACTTATTCCTATTGCTATTGCGGCAGTAACCTTATCACCAGCTTTACTTGCGCTTGTTGCATCCTTAGCTATTGCTTCTTATAGCCTTTTATTATGGTTTTTACCTATGAGCGTTATGCATGGCAATATGCAAGGACACTTTATTGCTATGGGTATTAATTTTTTATTTTCTACCTTGGTAGTAGCTTTGGTGGTAGGAAAAATGGCACGTAGCATTAATCAAAGAGAGTTAGCTATTGCAGCCTATAGAGAAAATTTATTAAAGCAAGATCAAGTCACCTCTTTAGGTGTTGCCTCTGCGCAGGTAACTCATCAACTGGCAACACCTATTGCCACTGTACAGTTATTAGCAGATGAACTTGAAGAAGACTTTCCTGATAATAGCATCATTGCTGATATGCAAAGCCAGTTACAGCGCTGTACAGACAGCTTAGATACATTTCGTGCGATGGTTTTTAGTATTAAAGATCAAACGAGTAAAGAAAGTAGTGTAAATAGTTTACTTGATGAAATATTAGAAAATCTACGAGTAAATTATCCAGATATTGACGTTGAACTTATCAAGGATCACCAAAATGATGTAACGATTATGGCCGATGCATCCTTACTACCCGCTATTTTAAATTTAATTAATAATGCCATTCGAGCAACAAAAATTAACAAATCCAATAAAATAACCTTAACAAGTGATGTAAACTCAGATAGTTGGCAGTTTGTTATTAGAGATTATGGTTTAGGGTTTACACTAGATAAATTAAAACAACTTGGTGTTAACCCTGTGAGTAGTAAACAAGGGTTAGGTATGGCTGTTTTTCTTAGTCATGCAAGCTTGGAAAACCTTGGCGGTAAGTTAGCATTAACTAACCATCACGAAGGCGGTGCATTGGTTACGTTAAGTTTGCCTATCGCCATATCAAAATCTCACTTACATGGATGCTAAAATGATAAAAAAATTATTACTGGTTGAAGATGACATTATTTTTGCCAACACCTTAATGCGACGGCTAACAAAACATGGCTTTGAGTGTGTACATGTAGAAACAAATTCACAAGCACTGCTAGCTTGTCAGCGGCATCAACCTAATTATGTTTTGTTAGATATGAAACTGGCGGAAGAAACGACCTTAAATATCATCACCCCAATACGACAATCATTACCCAACAGTCGACTTATTTTGCTTACGGGGTTTGCCAGCATTGCTACTGCAGTTGATGCAATAAAACTAGGCGCTGATGACTACTTAACTAAACCGTTAGATACGCAAACTTTATTAGCGGCTTTAAATAAAAGTAAAGCCTCGTCAATCGCTACTGATATAAAAATAGATGGTGAACCTTTATCTACAGAGCAAGTGCAATGGCAGCATATTCAACAAGTGCTAAAAGCAAATGATGGCAATGTTTCTGCTACTGCACGTCAGTTGTCTATGCACAGGCGCACTTTACAGCGTAAACTACAAAAGCGACCACAACTGTAAATTTAAAAGTTATAGGCGACATGTTGATGAAACCTAACAATAACCTCTTCTCTGCTTGGTTCCATTTCTAATTCTGTGGCCATTAAGCGTAAAGCTTGTTCTATTTGATTTAAAAATTGACCAAAGCCTTCTTTAGTTTGATTTTTGTCGGTAGCAACAAAAACTAACTTTATATCATCAACTAGTTCGTCGGCATTCCACTTACTAACCATACCACAAGGGTTTTGTTCAGGGTTATAGCCTAACATTTGCAATTCACCAATACGTGAAACAATATCATGTATGCTATAACGAACAATAGGCACTAAACCGTTAGCGATAAGAGCACCATTATTTAGGTTATAGTGCTTAGCTGCCTGAGTAAAAGCATCGGTAATATACGCGTAAAGTGGATTATAGGGGTCACTTGAATGGGGATCTATCTCTACCATATTGAGTAACCTATTCGATATTGGCAAGTTAATAACAACATAAGTCATCGCTGAATGATACTCAGGCAAGTTAACATGCTGACTTGCATAACGGACAGGAATAGGACGCAATTTATGAGCTTGGCTTGTTAAACTATTGTCACTATTATTTGGCTTTTGTTTGGCAAATAAATCATAGGTAATGTGCTGATGGTCTCTCAGGCGTATATTAGAAATGTCTATGGATAAGTTAGCAGCATAGGCTTGTACTAGTTGTGTTACCTTAGCGTGGAAACTCGCAGCATTATTTCTGATATTTGAACCTGTTGTTAAAAACAGTAGGCAGATTTTTTTAGCCCGTTTATTCGCATCAAAAAATGATTTTTTTAATTGATGACTTTCAGGGTTATAGTAAAACAGAATTTGTTGGTTGGTTTGCCATTGATGCATTTCTTGATTGAAGCGTACTCGGGCTAGTTTATCATTAGCAATAAACTGGCAGTTCTCTATTTCAAAAGTGTCACAATATTCAAATAACAATCGGCTTAACTTATTGTAAAAGTCATAATAACTCGTCGGTTGTTCCGCATCTTTTTTCGATGAAAACTTAGCTATTAACTCATCGGTAATAGTAAGCTCGGCTAAAATATATTGGTTATCACGTGCATTGCTTGGGATCTGGCTTTCATGAGCGGCACTGCGTTTTCTAACAATTGACATAGTATATCCTTATCATAGAGAAAATTATAGAAAAGAGAAAAGTTATAGAATAGAGAGAATTTAGGTATACATACTCAATTCATTAAAGTCTCAATTCATTAAAGTATGTGCGAATTCTAACCTTATTAAATGGCATTTTTGTTTCATTTATATGGCAAGTAGATGACAGTATTTTTAAAGACATATCATTTTGATAAGGACATCACATGGGTATAACTCGTTAGATAACACAGAAACACATTCATCTGAATAACCATTACCCTCAATCAATACCTTGCCTAAAGGCGTTTTTAATTCCAGCAAAGTCCTGTATTTTTAAGTGGTTCGGGTATCAAGATAAAAATTTCAAAGTGACTTTGCTTGTCATATTTTGGTAACAATAATGTCACAAATTAGTCATAATTCCTTGTTACTCTACAGTCAATGTCTAACCAACCTTCCCTTTTAATATCCTTACTTCATGAAAAAATTAACACGTGTTAGCAGTAAACTTGTTATTTTATCGTTAGTGCCTTTATTTACATTCAGCATTATTATTTTTGCTTGTATTAAAATATCTACCGATCGTCATCTGCATTCTCAACAAATGCTTGAAACAAGATTAAGCCAAACACAGAGGCTTAATCTTATTATTAGAACATTTACGTCCAATATTATTGATACCGCACATAAAGCGCGTAGCGGTATGGCGTTATGGCAAGATGCACAAAAGCAAGTCAGTAACGGAAAAGAAATAATTACTCAGCAATGGCTAGCTTATAAAGAAGGAAATATAACAGCAAAAGAATATAGCTTACTTCAAGCTATGCAACCTCTTTATCAAGATAGCCTTGACGGGATAGAAAAAATAGCTGACTTCATTGATCAAGAGTCTTCTTATAGCATGAGCAACTACGTTGATTTACAAATGTATGCTGCACTAGAGCCCTTTTTATTAAAATTAGACCAACTGGTTTTGTTGCAAAAAACATTAGCTGACGAAGATAGCTTAGTTAATAGCAAACTAACCACTCACACAAATCAAATTCTACTTATGACTGTTGGTGTTATTGATCTTTTAATTTTACTTTTGGGTTGGTCTATATTTAAATCGATTAGAAACCCGTTAAAGCACTTACAGCGTATTATGGTAAATGTTGAACGAGAGTCTAATTTATCATTACGTGTAAAACTAACAACTCAAGATGAGTTAGGTGAAATAGGACAAAGTTTTAATGCGATGATGGACAGAATTGTCGGTTTTGTTGAGACGTTAGCTAATATTGGCAACACCTTAGGTTTAGCAACAGAAAATACTATTGCGGCTTGTCAAGAAACTAAAAAACAAGTGAATAGCACACAAAATGAACTTTCTAACGCAAGTATTTCGGTAGAACAAATTAACAAAGCGGTAGAAGTAACTCAATCTCACACTAAAAGTAGTATAACCGTCAGTAAAGATGCAGGCATTCATGCTACGCAAAACTTTGAAGTAGTAGAGCAGTCTTCAGAGAAAATTAAGCAACTTGCTCAAGCAATAGGTGATTCTGCTTGTCAAATGAATACATTGCGAGAGCATGGCCAACAAATTAATTCAGTAGTAACGGTAATTAAAGCCGTTGCTGAACAAACTAATTTATTATCGTTGAATGCGGCTATTGAAGCCGCACGAGCGGGTGAACAAGGGCGTGGTTTTGCCGTAGTAGCCAATGAAATACGCACCCTAGCTCAACGTACCCAAGAGTCTACGGGAGAAATAGAAAAGGTGATTAAAACAATCAGAACGTCGACAGACGAAGTGGCAACACAAATGCAAAAAAATGCTGACTTTGCTATTCAAGGTGCACAAACAATCAAAGATACTGAAATTAATTTACACGTTATTAGCGGCTCTTTTACTGAAATTATTAGTAAAAATGAACAAATAAAAGAAAATCAAAGTAAACAATTACAAGCGGTAGATGATGTAAAAAATATGATGGCACGCGTATTTTCTTTATCACAAAAAAACACTGAAAATACTGAAAACGCACTAGGAAGTGCAAGAGAGGCTGAAAATCTAAGTTTAGAACTGAAAACGGCATTGACTCAATTTCGTTATTCATAATCATCCTTTCATGCCATATCGCGACTCTCTTAAAGTATGAATTCAAGAAACAATAAAAGTAGTTGTTTAAAAATAAGGAGATAATTCCATGCAATCCACAATTGAATCAATCATATCTAACAAGCTTATCACTACTGTTTTTCAGCCAATTTTCGACATAGAAAATGAAATGATTGTTGGCTACGAAGCGCTGACACGTGGCCCGAAAGATACTGAACTACACTCTCCTGAAGCTTTATTTACTATGGCAGAAAAGCATGACTTATTGTCTGAATTAGAGTTGCTTTGTCGAGCAAGTGCTATCACACGCTTTGTCGAGTTGAAATTAAGTGGTAAATTATTTATAAATATTTGTTTGAATGTCATGCTTAATAAAGATCACCCTTATGGCGAAACGATTAAATTAGTTGAACGTTCGGGGTTATCGCCACAGCAAGTAGTGATTGAAATAAGTGAAAAATCGCCCTTTCCGAATAGTGATGTTTTACTCAAAGCTTTGAATAAATACCGACAATTCGGCTTTGATATTGCCATTGATGATGTAGGTGCTGGTTATTCAGGATTAAAGCAATGGAGCTATTTACGTCCCGATATTGTAAAAATAGACCGGTACTTTATTGACCGTTGTGACAAAGATGTGATCAAGCGAGAGTTTTTAAAAATTCTTTTTGAATTAGGTAGAATATCTAACGCATGTATAATTGCAGAAGGAATTGAAACTAAAGGCGAATTTGAGCTTTTGCGTGATTTAGGTATGGTTTATAGTCAAGGTTTCTTTTTGGCAAGGCCAAATGAAAACCCTATAAGAGTTTTCCCAAAACTTGATATAAGCCCTCATGTTAAACAAAAATCAGATTTAGGCACTATTGCTTCGCTAGTAACACCCACAATAACAGTTGAATATAACCAAAGTATTAATGATGCTTATGATATTTTTACCGACAACCTCAATCTTCAAGCTATTCCTGTGTTGCATGGTAGCAAAGCGTTAGGGCTGATTTTTCGCCATCAATTGATGGAATCGTATTCTAATGTATATGGCCGAGCGCTATTTGATAAAAAAACGGCTCTAGATATAATGTTCAATAGTCCAATGATAATTGAGCATTCTATGCCTTTAGAACAAGTGAGTGCTTTACTTACCGCTAGAGCAAATTCAGAATTTACACAACCATCAATTATTATTGAAAATGGCCGTTACCTTGGTATTGTGTCCCCTAGAGATTTATTGAGAAGTATAACCGACTCAAAATTAGAGCAAGCTCGATATGCCAACCCATTAACTGGCTTACCGGGTAATGTCTCTATAGAAAAAGAAGTTGATTATATGTTAAAGGAGCAAAAACCTTTTAGCATTGCCTACTTAGACTTAAATCATTTTAAGCCTTTTAATGATATTTATGGCTATGCCAATGGCGATTTACTACTTAAAACCTTGGCTAATTGCATAATGATCAATACCAACAATAAATATTGTTTTGTTGGCCATATAGGTGGAGATGATTTTATTATTCTTTTTAAAAATAATGAAGTTAACCAAATCTGCCAAAAAATATTAGATGATTTTGCTAAGCAAAGTTTATCGTTTATTAGCCCAGAGCATCAAAAACAGCAAGGTTACAACGCATTAGATCGTAGAGGAAAGAAAATATTTCACCCTTTAGTGAGTTTAGCTATAGGTGTAATTAAGCCTGATCCAACTTATTATCATTCATATCACCAAATTGCTGATTTAGCGTCTAAAGCGAAGTCAGAGGCAAAAAAACAACAAGGTAATAGTTTATTTATCTGTCGTAGAGAGCAACAACAAGGTTTTGATACTTTACCCGTTTAAAAAGTATAAAAGTATGCATGGTCATTAAGGAAAAACAGTGATAGAAAATCAGCAAGCATTAATGACGGCGATAAATACCATTATGCCTTTTGGTAAATACGCTGGAATAAAGTTATTACAATTGCCTGAGCCATATTTGGTTTGGTTTCATTCCAAAGGTTTTCCCGAGGGTAAGTTAGGCGAACAACTTGCTTTGATGTATGAAATAAAATTGAATGGCTTAGAAACAATGTTAAAACCGTTGTTGAGATAGCGTTATATACCACCTTACAATGAGATCCATTGTTTACCTTAAATTATCGTAATTATTCAGCTCATGAGCAGCATAATG
>Ga0209081_1000493_pt1 | contig 23531 bp, 20 predicted proteins | sample GOMGulsemesocosm_4_FD_184636 | JGI IMG/M metagenome (GOLD analysis project Ga0209081, IMG submission 184636) | Methane-oxidizing microbial communities from mesocosms in the Gulf of Mexico - GOM15B Gulf of Mexico (SPAdes) (version 2) | ecosystem: Environmental > Aquatic > Marine > Cold seeps... | reverse complement strand
CGCTCAAATTCGGGCAGAGGCGGCGTGCACAATTCAATGCAAGCCCAAGCTTCGGTTCGTCCATATTCACGTACTTGCTCGATTAATTGTGCGCCCAAGCCTGCCGAGCGCTGCTCGGGTTCGACATAAAACTCTTGTATTATTCCCACCTTGCCACCGGCGTAGAGCGCGTAGGTTTCGGCCAGAGTGGCCAAGCCCACCGGCTGCTCACCGTCGAAGGCGATGATCGCCGCATACAAACCGTCGGCCAAGAGCGCACGGCAACGCTGGGTTGTTTGCTCACTGTTTATATCGAAGTGTTGCGTGTTGGTGAGCTGACAAATCTCAGCGGTCAGCCGCATCACCAGTCTGCAAATCACCTCTGCATCAGCAGGCGTCGCCTGCTTAAATATAACGCTCACAGGCAATACCTAAAACGCGCTTGTAAAATGTAAACATGCATTGGTTTACACATCCTTCTGGTAGGTAACCCAGGCGGTTTTTGTCGCCAGCTGGTCATAGACACGACGACCGCGGTAGTTATTTTCGGCGGTTATCCAGCGCATAAGTGGCCAGTTGTTGTTCTTGCACTGCGCGTCGAGAAAATTAAACAGCGCCTGCACTGCGCCCTGACCTCGACACTTCGGCGAGACAAACAGGTCATCGAGAAAACCCACGTGTTTGCCGCGCAGCGGCGATGGCATCGCCCGGTAGTGAGCCAGCCCCACCAGCTTACCTTCAGCGTTTTCTGCCACAGCGCAGTAAAATGTTTCGTCGCTAAAGATCCATGACCACACTGTGTCAAGAATCGTGCTGTCCATGGGTACCTTATAAAAAAGGGCATAGCCTTTATAAAGGACTTCCCACTCGGCCCGGTCACTCTCGTTAAGCGTTCTAATGTTCATCGAATTATCTTTCCATTAAGCGGTGGTTAGGGGGTCGCCCAACTGCACATTGCCCGAGCTGATGATCTCGGCGCGCAGCCCCGTCTTGTGCACTAAGGCAGGCATGATCGCATCGGTCAAGATACCCGCCAAGTGCGCGCAGGGTTCACACAATCTGACGCCTCTAAGACGCACGCCGCCTAGGCTAAACTCGCGGCCTTCTAGTTCATTGAGTCTGACGCCCTGGGTAACAATGTTGCGACGAAAATCGCCGTAATTAAATTCAAAACCCTGCTCGCGGTTAAACGCATCGACGGCTTCTGATTCTATGAGCGTCAGCTCCTTATCGGGCAGGCCTGCCAAACGTTCAGAGAAGGTGCCCTGCTCAGAATAGTAGCGATCACCGACCATGCCTCTGCCCGCCTCCAACTGCGCCTGCTCAATGCTCTGCATAGGCACAGCGGCACTTTTGGCTGTGTATATTGCTAATACCTTGCTCATAAATCACCTCCCTCTATAGGCTAATTCGCTACTTTTCATTCTGATCGGCTTTCAATCTCATGCTCAACAGCAACCCCATGATTCAGTCACCGCTTGATTCCGTCACTGACCATCGGACTATTCATCGCGTATTGCTTAGGCGACTAAGAACAGAAGAAAGTATAAAGAAACGGCTAGAAACATCTAAACACAAAAGAAACTAAAACCACTAGAAAGCTCACCCGAAGAGTAAGCCAGCACCCTGCTCGGTCAGTTGTATTCCCTTCGGTCCATCATATCGAGCGGTCTATACATTTCAATAATATATAGACCGCGCCCTCAATTAACCAATAGGCTTGAGCGAGTAAAATTCAGTCGGTAAAAGCGCCTCGTGCGTTTAACGACTCAGAGTCGTTAACCCACTTCTCGCAGAATCAGACCCGGCGGCGTGGTCAGTACGCGGCGGCACGATAGAACACCCATGCCACCGATCACCAAGGTCGAGCCGACAACACCGTAAATCCAAATATCCCAGTGCAGCGCCAGCGGCATGTCGAGCACCCACTTTTGCATGGACAACAACAGTACCTCGGTGCCGCAAACCGCCATGACCCCCGAGAGAAAACCCAATAGAGAGAACTCTATCCACAGGCTGCCAAGCAGGCGCCCGCGCGCGCATCCCAGTGCGCGCAGCAACGCCGTCTCTTGCATGCGCTCATCCATGCTTGCCGTCACCGCTGCCCACATCACGGTAAAGCCGCCCAGCAACACCAGCCAGAGCATCAACTCCACACCCATGCTCACCTGGGTGACAATGGATTGAATTTGTTCAATGACGCGATCGAGTTCAATCACCACCAGCGTTGGCCAGTCTTTTAACAGATCATTAATAAACAACTTTTGCCCTGTTGGCACAAACACACTGGTGAGCATGGTGGGTGAGAAGTCATCCAGCGCGCCGGGCGAGAGCAAGAAATAAAAGTTCGGGTTCATCGAATCCCAACTGAGCGAGCGAATGCTGGCGACTTCCGCTTTCAGCGGCAGCCCCCCCACACTGAAAGACAAGACATCGCCAAGTTTAAGGCCGAGACTGCTGGCCACCTCCTGTTCAACCGACACTCCAATCTTGTTCGACTCACTTGCGGCTGAACCCGCCGAGGTATCAGTGGCTGACCACTCATCCCACCACTGGCCAGAGAGTATGCGGTTGTCGGCACTGAGCTGCTGGCTCCAGCTGAGGTTTACCTCGCGATGCAAGGCTTCGGCCTGCTCTATTAATGCGGCACTGGGCGCCTGCTCATTAATGTGTGTCACACGGGCGCGCACCATTGGGTAGAAGGGTTGCGGCGCCAATGCGCGATCGCTCATGAGCTTTTTCACATGGGGCTCGGCTGAGGGACTGACGTTCATCAAAAAGTGATTGGGTGTGCCTTCTGGCAGCTGCAGCTGCCAGTCGGCAATCAAACTGGTGCGCAGGCTGCTGAGGGTAAGCAGCAGCATCACCGCCAGTGCAAACACCATCATTTGAATGATGTTTTGCCGGCGATTGCGCTTTAAACCCGCGAGCGCCAGGCGCCACACACTGCCCGCGCGGCGACCAAAGTGTTCACCCAAACTGAAGAGGCTACCGGCAAATAAAGCCGAGCAGAGCAGCAGTGCCACCAGTGCACCCACCACACTGAAGGTTAATTTCAGGTCTTGGCTGAACACGGCAATCAACGCCACCAGAGCCAGCAATCCCAGCAGCGCTTGCCAGTAATACTGCACGCCATCAATGCTCAGCTCGCGGCGCAGAATTTTAATCGGTGGCACCTTTGGTAGGTGCCAAAGCGGCGGCACCACAAAACCCAACAGGCACATCAGGCCAGTGGCCAAACCTATGACGTAAGCCGACCAGGGCGCGGCCCCCAAGCTCACCGGTAAGAGCGAGGCCAGCACACTGGCGATCCAGCTCTGCAAGGCAAAACCCAGCAACAAACCAATCAAGGACGCCACCAAACCCAACAGCAATAACTGCACACCATAGAGGCCACGCATTTTTCCAGCGCTGGCGCCTAGGCTTTTCATTAGCGCCACCTGATCAATGTGCCGTTCGGCAAAACGCCTTGCGGCTATGGCAATGGCCACCCCCGCCAAGAGCACACCGATCATGGCCGCCAAGAGTAAAAACGTGCGGGCTTTATCCAGCGTGCTGGCCAGGTTTTGTTGAGAGGACTCAAGGTCAATGACGCGCTGGTGCACCGATAAATTCGGGCTCAGCTCGTCGATCAAGTCGTCCAGCGATGTGGGCGGTCCCGCCAGCAACCACTTATAGTCAATGCGGCTGCCCGGCTGCACCACCTCGGTGGCGGCCAGATCACCTAGGTTGATCATCACCCGCGCGCCGGTCACCGACAAATTGCTGCCGCGATCAGGCTCATCGATGATGACGTGACTGACCCTAAGGGCTTTTTCCCCGACAAAGATCTCGTCGCCCAACTCCACATCCAGCAGCGGCAACACCCGCGAGTCTACCCAGGCTTCGCCCATCGCTGGCACATCGCGGGTGGTGACTATGTCCTGAGTTTGGGTGGCAAAGGCGCGCGCGCTTATTTTCAGCTCGCCGACCAGTGGATAGTGGGCACTCACCGCTTTTACCGAGGCCAGGTGCATGCGCTCGGCGCCAAACACCATGGAAGAAAACTCGGTGGTGTAAGCCGACTCCAATGCATACTTGCTTGCCAGCGCCCCCCAGTCAGCCGGTATCGGCTGGCTCGAACGCACCACACGATCGGCGCCCAAAAACTGATGGCTCTGGGCTACTAAGGTATTTTCCAAGCGGCCGGTAAACACCGCTATGCAAGTCACCACCGCCACGGCCAGTACCAAAGCGCCAGCCAGAATTTTCACCTCGCCGCTGCGCCAATTGCGCCACAGCAGCTTTACCGCCAAACGCGCCAGCGCCATGAAAGAAGCACCGCGAGGATTTTGTAGTGTCGCCTTCTGCAGGTTGTTTGCTTGCACCTGGCCCGTGGCGCTCACGATTGTGTCGCCTCGGCGTTGTTCTGTAACTGGCTCTGAGCTGTACTGTTATCAAGACTCTGATCTGAGCTTTGAGCGGCGGGCGGCGCATCCACCACGCGCCCACCTTCGATGCGAATCTGTTGCGCGCAGAGTTCCGCTAGGCGCTGCTCGTGGGTCACCAGTACCAAGGTGGTGTCCTGCTCGCGATTGAGCTCAAACAATAATTCAATAACCTTGGCGCCGGTGGCCGTATCGAGGTTGCCGGTGGGTTCGTCGGCAAACAGAATATCCGGCTCGCTGGCAAAGGCGCGGGCGATGGCCACACGCTGCTGCTCACCGCCCGATAGCTGGCGAGGGTAGTGCTGCTGGCGATCAGCCAACCCCACCCGCTGCAGAAACTGGCTGGCCTTTTGTTCGGCATCCGCGACGCCGTGCAACTCCAGCGGCATCATCACGTTTTCCAGCGCGCTGAGGCCCGGCAACAACTGAAACGACTGGAACACAAACCCCACATGCTGAGCGCGCACCCGTGCGCGGCCCTCTTCGTTCATGTCGCTGAGGTTGTGGTTATTCAATAACACGTGGCCGCTCGAAGGTGCGTCTAAACCCGCGAGCAAGCCCAGCAGGGTTGATTTACCCGAACCCGATGTACCGGTGATCGCCAGGCTGTCGCCGCGCTGCAGGGTTAAATCCACCTGCTGTAAAATATCCAACGGGCCACTGGTGGTGCTGACCTGCTTACAAAGCTTATGAGCGTGCAACATAGTAACGACAACCTGTTCTGCTGGCCCAAGAGTCTGGGCGCCTATTGAAAAGAAAAACCTAAAAAGCGATCCCTAAAAAAGCGGTAAATAACCCTGTACGGTTGTCGACCATCCTATCCGCCCCACGGGTAGATCCCTAGTAAGACGGCCGCTGTTTCACAGAACTTTACTTACTTTTATCGACTGATAAGGGTAAAACGCTTTGAGCCGTCACAAGAAAATAAGTTTCGCCATGAGTTCGTAGTTTTCAACTCAATTAGTTACACAGGTGTCTACCTAACCGTTCTTATCCAAGCCAACAAAAACATACACGTAAGCGCTTTTAACCATGCCCCTCACTGGGGTAAATTAGCGATTAACCTGAGAAGGCATAAGCCAAGTAACGGATGCCAACCGCTCGGTTGAAACTCAAATCGTTGAGCATGAAGATTTAGAAACCACGCATTGAACCTTAAGAGCCAGACCATGCCAAAGCCCTCGTTGATTATCCGCACCAGCCAATACTTACTGGCATTGGTATTCCTATTTAGCTGCGCGCTCCTACAAGCGCAACCTCAAGATCAATCCCCTAGGCTCTTGGTGCTGGGCGACAGCTTAAGCGCCGGTTACGGCATGAAAGAGGCGCAGGGTTGGGTGCAGTTATTGCGCAACCGCCTGCAAGAACAGCAGTTCGAGATGACGGTTATCAATGCCAGCGTCAGTGGCGAAACCAGCTCAGGTGGCAATGCTCGGCTGAATAAATTGCTGGCGCGCCACCAACCCAGCTGGGTGATCATCGAGCTGGGCGGCAACGATGGCCTGCGCGGCTACCCCATCAACAGCCTGCGCCAACAGCTGCAGCAGAGCATCGAGAAGAGCCAACAACAGGGCGCACAAGTCATGCTGCTCGGTATGCAAATCCCCCCCAACTACGGCAAGCGTTACGCGGGCCTATTCAGTAAAAGCTACCAAGTGCTGGCGCAGTCGCATCAGGTGGCGCTGGTGCCTTTCTTTTTAGACGGTGTGGCAACCGACCCCAGCTTGATGCAAGCCGACGGCATTCACCCCACCGCTGCGGCTCAAGCACAACTGCTCGACAATGTTTGGCCGCAGCTGCAACGGCTCATCAGGCAGTAAGCCCGCGCGGCTCTCGCTCACAAGTCAAACAATTTGTCTTCATCACCATCACTGCAACCCATCTAATCGCTCCGCCTTTGCAATCGATGGCGGCGGCGCTGTTATCGCCCCCACGGGCGTGATATACCCTATAGCCTGTATTGAGAGTTAAGAGTTTAGGATCTAACAATAATGACGTCGCGATAAAGACTGAGACGGCGTTCGCTAAGGACAGAACATGAGCAACAAACTGAGCCAACTTAAAAACATGACCCATGTGGTCGCCGACACGGGCGACATAGAAGCCATTCGCCAATTTCAGCCAGTGGACGCCACCACCAATCCCTCTCTGCTGCTCAAGGCCGCGCAGATGGATCAGTATCAACACCTGCTGGACGAGTCCCTGGCCAAAGCCGACAACAACCTTGAAGCGGCCAGCGACCACCTGGCGGTCGCGCTGGGTTGCGAAATCGTCAAGCTGGTGCCTGGGCGCGTTTCAACCGAAGTAGATGCACGTTTATCGTTTGACACCCAAGCGATGATCGACAAAGCCCAACACCTGATCGGCCTTTACGAGGCCGCCGGTGTGGATAAGTCGCGTATTCTGATCAAGCTGGCCAGCACCTGGGAAGGCATTAAAGCCGCCGAGGCGCTGGAAGTTGCGGGCATCAACACCAACCTCACCCTGCTCTTCAGCTTCACCCAAGCCGCCGCCGCCGCCGAAGCCGGTGCATTCTTAATCTCGCCGTTTGTCGGGCGCATACTCGACTGGTACAAGGCCAACACGGAACAAAAGGCCTACACAGGTGAGACCGATCCCGGCGTATTATCCGTGCGTGCCATCTACCAGTACTACAAGCAACACGGCTACCCCACCATTGTCATGGGCGCCAGCTTTCGCAACACAGGCGAAATTGAAGCACTGGCCGGTTGCGACCGCCTCACCATCAGCCCCGCGCTGCTGCAAGCACTGAGCGATGACAAAGCCGAACTGCCACAAAAACTCAACGAAAAAAATACTGGCGAACCAGTGGCCAAGCAACACTTTAATGAGGCCGAATTCCGCCTAGCCATGAACCAAGACGCCATGGCGACTGAGAAGCTAGCCGAAGGCATTCGCAGCTTTATCGTCGATCAGCTGAAGCTTGAGGATTTGTTGGCAGAACACAGTAAACAAACCGTTTAACCGCTTGCTGGTTCTGGCTCTAGTTTTGGTAATACAACAGTGGGCGACCTGTCGCCCACTGAAACCAGGTTTCCTTGAAGTCTCAACAGCCGCAACGCGATCGCATAGCTCTGAGTGACCTGCTATTTGATAGCAGCCATCCTTGATTGAAAACCTCCGTTTATTAGCTCTGACGCGGCTGCTCAGTCGTTAAAGATTATCAGAAGGGCTGATTACGCCCTTACCGCCCCTATTAACCACCTGGGTATAAATCTCAGTGGTGGTGATATCCGTATGGCCCAGTAATTCCTGAATCGTGCGCAGATCGTAACCTGACTCTAAAAGGTGTGTCGCGAAACTGTGCCGTGGGTGTAAATGCTGCCACCGAATGGGATCAGACTGATCTGGGGATGCTCTAGATCAGTGGGTCCATTGAACAAGGGGTTTCCAAGATCACAAAAAGTGCTCGCCGAAACCCTTTAATGAGGGCCTGAACACGGAATTCCCAAGATCAGAGGAAAGGGCGCGCCGCGAGCCTCAAAGAGAGCTGGAACAGGAAAAAGGTGTCGTAACCCTTTGAATTTATTGACAGGCATATTAGGATCAAGAGAAAGGGACGATCAGACTGCGCAGGATGCGTGGCTTACTATTTCTTGTGAGCTTTCTAATGACGCTGTTTTATCTGCCGTAGAGGCTGTAGATAAAACTGTGTAACTGCTTATCATCGATGCCATAAATGGCTAAGGATAGGCAGCATGAACAAAGAACAACTCGAGGCCTTCGCTCGCGAGGCGGCTAAAACCATCAAAATTGAAAGTGATCTCAACGACTTTCGACAGATGCTCACCAAGGTCACCGTGGAAACGGCTCTAAATACCGAGCTGGACGAGCATCTCGGCTACAACAAACACCAGCCTTCTGACGCGGATAACAGTCGTAATGTAGTGGCATAGTGAATTTGGCCACCTGATAAGAGGTGTTAGTATCACCTCGATAGCAAAACAGGTGACCAATGAACAAACGTACAAGACGTCGATTTAGCCCAGAAGTCAAACTTGAAGCCGCTCAACTGGTGGTCTTCCAGCGCACGCCACAATGAATTTTCCCTTTAGGCAATAAAGCCTTTTCAGAAAAATTTAAACAGAAACTGCGCAACAACCCCAATAGCTTGCGTCGACTAAGTCGCCTCTACCGCTGGTCATTAGCGAACCTAATCGCTAAAGCCGTTACCGGTCACCAACCCCAGCGCACCCTGTTTAGCGCAGCCTGAAATTAAACCTAAGGCTGAGCATCAAAGATAAAGCACTACGCAATAAGCTGAGCCCTGACTATGCGGTGCTTGTAAGCGCATGGTGATGAACAAAACTTTTTATAGCGCTGTCCAGCGTGACAAAGTAGATCTGCTCACCCAGGGCATTGCTGAAATCACCCCGAAAGCTATTAAAACCCGGGATGGCAAAGAGCATGAACTGGATGCACTGGTTTTATCCACCGGCTTCCATCCCTTTAACTTTATTCGGCCTATGGATATGCGGGGCAAGAGCGGCCTGAAAATTGACGATGCCTGGTCAAAAAAGGTTCAGGCCTGCCGCTCTCTCTTTTTGCCGAATTTCCCAAATTCATTTTTAATGCTGGGCCCCAACACCCCTATCGGCAATTTTTCAGTCATTGCCATGAGCGAAGTGCAGTGTGCCTACACCCTTAAGGTGATTCGTCGTTAGCAGCAAGGTGAGTTTGATGTTAAACCTTCTGCCTTTAAAGCCTTTAATGAATACTTAAAAGCGGGTATGTCAAACACCGTTTGGGTGGGGGGCTGCAACAGCTGGTACCAGGATGAAGATGGCGACCCTTTAGTTTGGCCATACACCTGGCAGCAATGGGAAAAGGGAATGAAAGAACCAGAAATGGCAGACTTTATCACCGCAAAATTTTCTTCCAAAACGGAGGAGATGACCGAAAAATAAGAAGCGGCTGCGCTCGCCTATTCTCGACACAGTACAAAAACGCCAGCATTTAGCTGGCGTTTTTGTACTGTGTCGAGAATCTCTTTTTATTAGCTTCGATCATTGATCTACACCCGGAAATCACCCCATGATTGTCCGCTTTGATCATCCCAGACTAAGATGGTTTCTGGCTTAGCGACCTATGAACTACTAATAGATTTCTCTATGCCGGATCCAAAAACCTGGGCGCCCGTTTTTCAACGTTCGCCATTACTGCCTCAATTTGATTAGCTGTACCAATCAGAGCGGTCTGCTCAACGGACTCCGCCAGTAATCCTGCAGCCACATCGGGCTGGCGTTGGTTGTTGATCAGGCGCTTGGCGGCGCGGATGGCTTCAGGGCTTTTAGCTGCAATCTGTTCCGCAGTTTCCAGAGCGGCGAGCAGAGGGTTATCACACACCCGCGTGGCAAAGCCATAGTCACCCGCTTCGCGACCGCTGAAAACACGCGCAGTGTAGGTGAGTTCACGAATGATATCCTCACGCACATAGGTGCCCCACAACTGGGTTCCGGCCATATCCGGTACCAAGCCCCACTTCATTTCCATGATGCTGAGTTTGGTATCTGGGTGAATGTAGCGGAGATCGGCACCGGTCATCAGCTGCAGGCCACCCCCGATGCAGGTACCGTGAATCACAGCGATCACGGGCACGGGCACTTCATTCCACATCCAGGCGGCCTGCTGGAACAGGTTGCAGATGCCGTGGGTGCGCTCGGCCAGATCCTGGGCGCTCCCCTCCATCATTAACTCCATGTCCAAACCCGCACAGAAGGCCCTGCCGGCGCCGTTGAGTACTACTACCCGCACGCGCTTGTCGGCTTTGATGGCCTCGCCGGTTTCTACAAGTGCGTTAAACAGGTCCATGCTCAGGGCGTTCATCTTGTCTGGGCGGTTTAGGGTGACAAGAGCGATGCCGCTATCCAAATCCAGTTCATATGTGATTGTGTTGTTCATGGGGTCTCTCCCGAATGTGTTTATGTTGATTAAAATTCATTACGAATTTCCCAATTTACTCGTTACCGCGCGCTGCGCTTCGCTCGTAACGACGGTCTAAAACAGCTGTTGAGGCCCAGAGATTTGCAGTGTTAGTCAGCTAGTTGCACCTAAAGCGGTCGCTTAGAACTCAAGTATTTCTGCTAACGAACATATATTATTATTTTAATCTCAGTTCCTTAGTGCATAGTTCCTTCCCGCTGTCTCAATGGGTCTTTAGGATTTCGCTTTTTTGTCATCACTCACTTTTTCTCCTGCCGCAAGCACTCGCGCACGGTTCAATGTGAGCAATCCAAGCTGGAAGTCAATTCTGCCAATCCGACTATATTGTTTTTGTCTCGGGCCTAGGCTATCTCACGAGCCAATAGGGCGCCGCGTTTGTTGAGGCTTCCGCACTTCTTTTCAGATCAACGAAAGAGGGTTTCATCGGCTCGGTGTAGACAAAAACTGCCGATTATCTGTCGCATGAGTTGGCGTCTCCTGCTGGTTTATTTCGGTATTAGTGTAAAGGGCACCTCCAAAAACACTGAATTTAGAGGCCTGCTTTTGAAATCTCTTTCGATTACCAGCTCCAAATGCAATTGAGAATTACCAAGAAAATTTTGACGGTCATATTCGCGAACTGAGCGCGTTTTTTGGCCTTTTTGGCGGTAAATCTCCTTGTTGAATAAGCTGCTTCAAGGAGGCATCAAAACGATGTGCAAGTGATCCAGCAACCTCACCTAACCTCAATTTGGAAAAAGCGGTGTAAATTGACTGATTTTCCAGTAGCAAGACACTGAAGAGTGGAGGGAAATCACGTTGCTGAGCGAAATAAGACGTGATGGTCTCCTCTGCCATAATGTAGTCTACACGGCCAGCTAAGAGCATCTTAACTAACTGTCCACGAGACTTGACCAAAATTACTTCATGCTTCTCCAAAAATCTCAATTTCGGCGAAAAACCTCGAAGGGCAGCAATTGAAGCGTTTATCGGCAGTGCAGAAACTTTTGCTTTCAGCGTGTTATTCGCACGCCCCAGCAGTACTATCCGGTCAGAACTCAGAGGCTCTTTGGTTAGATACCCAACTCTAGAAAGCGTTGGTTTATTATTTGCCAATACTGTCACGTCTAGGGCACCGCTCATAAACTCGTGGATCATGCGAGTCGGCGGCATCACTCGGATGATGCAATTTTCCCCCATGTGGCGAAATACCGCCTGTAGCAGGTCAACGTACATGCCTGATATCTCGCCATCATGCCGAGTTGCATAGGGCTCCAGCATAGGGAGCCCGACCACTAAACTCCTCGCGTTTGTGGTAGGGCAGAAAGCCGAGACAATAAAAAAGAGTACAAAACCTCTGCTAGCCTGACTCATGCGTTCATGCCTCCGACAATTTCTTCGCTACGTCGTTGTAATAAGCGCCAATTTTTAGAGGCGCCCTAAAGACATATCAAGGATTTTTGCAGAACAAAAAAACGTATCAACGAATTTTGAAGATGCCGTATAACCACCAAAGTCCTGAAATAACCAGAGTTCGGCTATAGAATTGTTTAACAGGGGAGCATTGTAAATAGATATAAAAATCGGCATATATGTCCACATAAACATCTTTGTCCTGTGTTACATTTTGACTTGAAATTAAAAAATGGACTTGACGTCACTGGACATGATTTGATGTGAACGGACTATTCGTCAGGCAGGAGTGTCAAAAACGCCCGCAGAGTTGTTCTATAAGCTGTCACTATGGGCATCGGTCCCATTGTCGTCTAATGTTCAACGGGAATGCGAGTTTGCGAACCGTGGCCTCTATGGGCCGCGTCGAAAAACAGGCTTCAAAAGAGTCGGCTTGACCTATTCTTCATCATTTAAATCAACTATCGCAAACTACAGATACATTTTGGTTTTGCTAATTGCTACCAAATATTGGGTATCAGGTAGCTACCCTTAGAATCCGTAATTGAACTCCTCGGCAGACTTAAGTATTGGCAAGATAATACGAGAATTTTTGTTGGCAAATTCCTCTACTTCCTTGATTCATAAACCCTAAGCATCAAGGTGGCGGCTTATGATTTGACCTTAATTGAGCTGTTCGGACAGGTGTTGTCATTGATTTTGTTGCTTACGCCAATCACTGGGTGAGAGTCGATGTTTTTTACTAAAGGCTCGGGAAAATGCACTGAGCTCACTGAAACCCAGCATTTCAGCAATCGCCGTGAGGGGTACTTCGGAGTCTTTGAGGTAGTGTTCTGCCACGCAAAGGCGCATCTCGGATCGAATAGTGCGGAAAGAGGAGCCTGCTTGCTTCAGCTCTCGTTGCAGCTTTTTCGGGTGAATACCAAAAAGTTGGGCGATATTCTCTTGTGTGCAGTTTTCACTGTGCAGCAGTTGTCTGACTAAATGTTCAGTATTTCGCAAAATATCAACTTTGGAAATATGCCCCTGCTGTGCCACTTTCCGCTCTAAATCGTCTCTGAGTTCTGGGTTGTTGCTCGCTAGGGCCCGATTCAGGTCAGCAGCTGGAAAACCGAACGTTGATGCTGGTTGATCAAATTCGACCGGACACTCAAAGTAACGCTGGTAATCTTTGTGGTTTGCGGGGGTGTTATGGGTAAAGGTGACGTAAGCGGGTTTCCAGTCTTTTCCCAGAGAAAATCGCATCGCTTTTAAGAAGTGAGCGAAGGTTAGCGAATTGTATTGAAAGGTCGGGGCCTTGCCCAGCCATAAATCTTCGCGCAATAAATAAGCACAGGCACCTGTGGTGTGGAGGGTAATGCTCACCGCCTGGGATTGTATGTGATAGAAGCGAACGACATAATCGAGGCCTTCTCCGAGGGTGCCGCAGCATTTTAACAATAGGCCCAATGCGCCCAGATTAAGCGCTGGCTGTGCATCGGCCAGGCGCAAGCCAAAGTCAGGTTGTCGGCACTGCTCCGCCGCCATTTGCAGCAATATGGCGGCATTGGAGTAGGGGATCATTCCTTCCACGTCTTTTAGCGTGGAGGGGATGATGGAGGCCTTGCGACACAAAAGATCGGGGTCTTGCTCGAAGCTCGAGACCAGTATGTCAAAATGTTGAATGGACCGGGTATTGATTAAGTGAGTATGTGACATGATGATCCGTACCGCTTAAACTGGACACTCGATTAAGCTACGTTTTTTAGCTCAAATTTCTCTGGGCTTAAATAGCCTAAAGTACTGTGCCTCCTCTGACGATTGTAATCAATGTCAATGTATTAAATACCGTCCTTCGCATCGTTTCTCGATCCATTAACGGTTCAACGTGAATCGCTTCAACTTTGAGTGAATGGAAAAAACTTTCTACGCAGGCGTTGCCCCAGCAATTTCCTTTACGGCTCACTGCTCTGCTTAAGCATATTTTCACGGTAAGCCATTGAACAGTATTGGCTCCCGCGATCGCTGTGGATGATTAGCCCTTGCGGAAAACCTCTTCGCCACAATGCCATATTTAATGCATCACAGACTAAAGCAGCCGTCATACGTGAACTCATCGACCACCCAACTACCGCTCGAGAGTAAAGATCGATCACCACGGCTAAGTACAGCCAGCCTTCGGTTGTGTATAAATAAGTGATATCGCCGGCCCATTTCTGGTTGGGCGCATCAGCAGTAAAGTCACGCTCCAGTAAATTTGGCGAGATACTCTTTTGATGCTTGCTGTCGGTAGTGAGCTTAAACTTACGCGTGGCTTTAGCGATTAAGCCTGTCTGGCCATACTCTTTCCAATCGTTTTAATGTCGCAGACGTAGCCATTCTCAGCAAGATCTACCTGTAGGCGACGAGCACCATTACGCTTCTTCACCACATCAAAGGCTAGCTTCACCTGGTTGTCGCGCTGAATACGCTGCAACTGCCTTAGACCGGGGTTTTCGGCGGATTTGACCCATTCATAATACCCACTTCGCGAGACGCTTAATGCTTTCACCATGACGGTCACGCTGAACTCAGCGCGACTATCATGGATAAATTTAAAGCGCTCTAGTTTTGGTTTTTCGCGAAGTAGGTAGCCGCCTTTTTTAGAATGGATATTTCCTCTGACCGCTCGGCAAGTTGCCGCTTTAGCTTGGCCACCTCGGTCGCCAGAGAACCTTCACGCGTACTGGTGTTGAATTTTTTGTCGGCGGTTGTACGCCACTGATATATTTGCGACGCGTATACGCCCAATTCTCTTTCGGCTTGGGCCGCGCCAACCTGATTAGCCAGCTTCAAAGCTTCTGCTTTGATTTCGTCGCCATGCTTTTTTCGGGTTTTTTTCGTTTTTCTCATGATTCACCTCGTTAGTGATTTTACTCACTTAACTCGGTGCCTGGAATTAGCGGTACGGATCATGGGTTATGTGTAATGGCTGGTTTGGCCGTCAGATTTTTATCACTTTGAGTCAGTTAAGCGTGGACCGCGTGTCCAATAGGGTCAAGTGCTATTCGAAAGTTTAGGATAATCTTTTGCCGGAAATACAACAGGAGATAATTATGAGTACAGCATTTGCCCCCCCCTTAGAGATGTTTTACCACTGGGAAACAGCCATTCCCGATCAGGCATGGCTGATCCAACCTAAAGATGGCCACTGGATTGATTATAGTTGGTCCAATGTCGGGCAAGAGTGTCGCCGCATGGCGGGGGCTCTGCAGGCTCTGGGTTTGCAGCGTGGTGATCGCGTCGGCATTTATGCGGTCAACTCCGCCCGCTGGGTGATGGCCGACATGGCCATTATGATGGCCGGAGGTGTCAGCGTCCCCATCTACTCATCCATGCCCGAGGACAAGCTGCGCTATGTGGTTGAGCACAGCGAAATAACGATACTGTTCGCGGATGACTCTGGTGCTATGAGCTTAGACGTGTTGTCTCAACGCTTGTCCGATCGCGTTAAGGTGATTTCCATGGCCGATACAGGCGGTCAGGAAAACTGGAAAGACCTGCAAGGGAAATTTGACCCAGTTGTAGGTTCTCCGGTGCGCGAGCCGGGTGAACTCTGGTCTATCTCCTATACTTCGGGCACCACCGGTATGCCCAAAGGAGTGATGCACTCGTTTGAGACCATGCCCGTATCCGCTTCTGAGTTGCACTATGCTTCCAAAGCGGACGAGAACGCCCGTTTTTTCTCCTATCTACCATTAGCGCACATGGCCGAGCGCTGTGTGGTGGAGTTGCACTCACTATATTCCGGTGCCAGCATCACGTTTAATGAATCTCGGGAAACCTTTACGCAAGATTTACAAAAATCCAGGCCCACGTTTTTCTTTGCCGTTCCCAGGATTTGGCACAATCTCAAGGCGGGTATTATCGCTCAAATGGGTGAGGAAACTTGGGCTCGACTGTTAGAAAATCCTGTTATGGCTCGTGAAGCCGGCAAGGAGATATTGACCTCCATGGGCTTGGAACAGGTCACGTTTGGCTTTTCTGGGTCGGCGCCTATTGCTCCTGCGGATATCGAAGCCTGGTTGGCACTGGGAATGCCGTTTTGTGAAGGTTATGGGATGACTGAAAACATGACCGCGACTTGCAATCGTCTAGACGATTACAAGGTGGGCAGCGTTGGCAAGCTGGTGTCGGCAGATGTAGAGATGATGCTGTCTGATCAAGATGAAATCCTCTTTCGCTCCAAAGCCAATATGCTCGGCTATTACAAGGAGCCGGAAAAAACCGCCGAAACCCTCGCCGGAGGCTGGTTACATACGGGCGACAAGGGTCGTATTGATGAAGACGGTTTTTTGTTTATTACCGGTCGAGTCAAAGATATTTTTAAAACCGCCAAAGGAAAATACGTTGCCCCTGCACCCATCGAGCAAAAATTTTCCGAGGTGTCGCACTTTGAACAACTGTGCTTGGTCGGCCGCGGCATGCCGCAAACAGTGTTGTTGGTGGTGCTGACGCCACAGGCGCAACAACTGGAACGCAAAGTCTTGGCTGAAGAGCTCAATGCGGCGCTGCAAATGGTGAATGGTCAGCTAGAGGCCCATGAGAAAATGAGTCACATGATTGTGTGCCGCGAGGGGTGGACCATCGAAAATAAAATGCTGACACATACGTTAAAAATTTTGCGGGATGATGTGGAAGAAAAACTACGACCCACAATCGACTTCTGTGTTAACGGCGAAATCGAGCGGGTAGTGTGGGAATAAAATTTTATGTCAGTTAAAAATTATTCAAAAAACCGGTTTATACCCATCACTGCCCCACAGTTGACGTTCATAAGGCGATGGCATGACACAGGTTGACGAAGCGTTCACCTACCCACAGCCTCTCTGTCTGTTCTCGTGGTGAGCGTCAGAGTTAACGGTATGTCAGGGGAGTCAGGCCGGTCCATTTCTTGAAAGCGCGAATAAAAGTACTGGCTTCTGAAAATCCCAGCCGGAAGGCGATTCCTCCATGCTCTCCTGCTTACGGTTGATGATCAGCCTCAAGAAAAAACAATCTCAACTGTCCCTTTCGAGCCACAGTCAAATCACTGAGGACGATATAGTTTCCAGTGTAGGATCCCATATTTTCTCGACAGTCACGAAGATCCCAGTCAATGTCTCAAGTCTACCCTTAGCAGACTTACTTTTATCGGAAACCCTAATATATATCGCCATCCGCTTGACCTGGCGTGCGGTTAAATCTACTCTCTTTAGAGATCTGGATTTTCCCGCATTTATTGACGCCTCCGAATGAGCACCTCTAATCTAACCAACGTAAAAGCCCTTGAGAACTTCACTGCTCTTGTTAGCCGTTTAGGTTTTGACCCACACCCTTTATGTGAAAAATTTCAACTTCCAGCCCACCATATTAGTGATCGAGACGCATTGATATCCTACCCTGATGCAGCCCAGCTACTGGAAGCTGCTGCCGAAGTCTGCCAATGCCCGGATTTTGGTTTACAGCTTGCCGACACGCAGCCACCCATGAATTTTGGTGTCTATGGGCTATTACTCAAAAACTGCCAAACGGTTGGAGAAACACTGGAGAATGTTGTTCGCTTCTACCATATCCAATCCCATGCCGTGACCATCTCATTACACAAGTGTGACTCATACGGTTACTTATTGCGTGAGGATTTATGGCTGGGTGAAGTTCCAACATTTCAATTTTGTACGCTAACGATGTCTCACATGCTGAAAGCAGCACGCTTTTTTCTTGGTGAAAAATGGACTCCGGCCTTCGTTACCTTTGCTTACAAGCAGCCTAAGAACTACAAAGCCTATGATAAGCTATTTGGCTGCCCCGTAAAATTTGATCAACCTGAATCAACCTTTGGTTTTCATCTAAACGATTTACAGAAAACCTCCACCAGCTATAGTCCTGAGCTTAAGGAGTACCTAAAGAATCAAGTCGAGGAAATAGAAAAAAACTTTACCGTTAGCCTCTACCAAAGCACGGAACACCTGATTCGTCAGCTTCTGTATAGCGATAACTGCAGCCAAGACAATGTTGCTGAACTCTTGAATGTCCACCCTAAAAAATTACAACGGGAACTAAAACAGGCAGGTACAACCTTTCGCAAAATGCGGGCCGATGCACGACTATCGCTGGCTAAACATTTTCTCGAAGATTCCAATTTGACTCTGACAGCTATTGCCGAGATGCTAGGCTTTAGTGAACTTAGCTCTTTATCCCATGCATTTCGCGAGAAATACTTACTGACGCCCAGTGAGTGGCGCCAACAATACCTCCATCAGGCCACCGATAAACCTTTAAAGCAACATTAGTCTCGCGCAACCTGTCCCGTCACAACAACTCTCGTCCCCTGATATCAAATCCCTGCCGGCGCTTTTAGATAGGCTGTTATTGCATTTAATTCAACATAATAACAGCCTATTCAGGATATAAGAGTCATGAGAGAGAGTCTGCTATCTATCGCCATTGCCAGCTGCATCGCTAGTTCCGCCATCGCCGAAACTTTCCAATTAGAAGAGATCATTGTCACCGCACAGAAACGTGCTGAAAGCCTACAGGACGTTCCCATTTCCGTTGCCGCCACCAGTGGCGAAAAACTCTCCGAGGCCGGGATTGGCGCGCTAACGGAGCTATCCAATTACGTTCCCAACCTGCGGGTCGTTGAAGGTGTTCAGTCGCCGTCACTGTTTATCCGCGGTATTGGTTCAGGTAACAATGCCGGTTTTGAACAATCGGTTGCCACCTACTCTGATGGTATTTATGTCGGCCGTGCCCGCCAGTCTCGCGCCTCCTTTATGGATCTGGAGCGGGTCGAAGTACTCCGTGGCCCGCAGGGTATTTTATTCGGTAAAAACTCTATTGCCGGCGCCATCAGTCTGGTAAGTGCCAAACCCACCGATGAGTTCGAAGGCAAAGTTAGCATTAAGCATGAACCTGAATATAACACCACGGAAACCAATGCGTTTATCAGCGGCCCGCTGAGCGACACGGTCGCGGCCCGCTTGGCGGTTCGCTATCTGGAAGATGACGGTTTCTATGAGAATTCATTACAGGATCGTGATGAAACTGCTGTGGAAGACAGTGCCGCTCGCCTGATGCTAACGTGGGATGCCCGCGATGACTTAAGCGCTACCTTCAAATTTGAGCACTCCGATATTCAGCGCAAAGGTCGCCAGATGGAAGTCGCGGATTACGGTATATACCCGCTCACCCCCTCCGGCCCCAGCCTGCAAGATGACGTTACTCTGGATCATAAACGTCGCACCAATGTCGATGAAGAAAATAGCTACCGCGGCAACTTGGCTTCGGCACAACTGGATTGGGATGTCGCTGGCGGCACATTGACATCCTTAACAACCTATACCGATTACACCTATAGCGATCTACAGGATTTGGATTTAACCGAAGTACCGGTAGTCGTTGCACAAACGGATGAAGAGTTCGATCAAGTATCACAAGAAATCCGCTTTGTTTCTCCCGGTGATGAAACCGTGGATTATATTATTGGTGCCTTCTATCAGGAATCTGATCAGCTGTTTATTGAAGATGCTCAATTTGATTTAGGCAACCTGGATGGTGCTACACCTCAAGTTCTTCCTTATCGGGAATTCAAGCAAGAAGGTAAAAGCTGGGCAGTGTTCGGCCAGGCCACCTGGAATATTACTGAAGCGTTCCGCACCACGCTAGGCATGCGCTATGCCGTAGAAGAAAAAGAAGGTGCTCGCTCACAAACCACCTGGGTTCCAGCATTTAATGACAGCGTGGAAAATACGCCTCTGGCGCCAGCTTTATTGGCTCTTTATAACTGGGCAGATCACGATGGCGCAAACGCACTATCAGGCTCAGATACGAGCTATAACTTTACCCCGTCCATAAATGTGCAGTACGACATCGACGAAGACACCATGGTCTATGCCAGTTTCAGCACCGGTTATAAGTCCGGCGGTTATGATGCCCGCGGCATTAATGGTTTAGCCGCCGGTGTTGGTCCCATTACTGACACTACATCTGGCTTGGATAACTTTCACTACGAGGATGAAAAAGCTAAAACCATCGAAGTCGGTGCCAAGATGACGCTACTAGATGGCGCAGCCGAATTAAATGCCGCGCTGTTCCATACGGAATATACAGACATGCAGGTCAGCATTCATGATGGCGGTGTCGGCTTTTCCGTGAAAAATGCCGGTGAAGCTCGCGTGCAAGGCTTGGAAATGGACGGCCGTTGGCAGCTAACGGAATCATTGATGGCAACAGCCAGTGTTGCCTATCTTGATTTTGATTGGACGGATTACAAAGCCGGTGTTTGTCCGCACGACGGCTCTTTACCTGCTAGCCCAACCGTAGCCGGAAACTGTGATTACACCGGAAAAGAAAATATTCACACGCCAGAATGGTCTATGAGCCTTGGCTTTAGTCAAAGCTACATGCTGTCTGATGCGTTGGAGCTGAAATCAGCCCTGGATATGAACTTTAAGGATAATCACTACACCAGTGCTAATCTTGATTCCCGCCAGGAGCAAAGTGCTTATACGCTGGTTAACGCCCGGGTTGCCTTAACGCCTGCCAACGCCAACTGGGAAGTGGCTCTGATGGGTAACAACCTGACCGATCGAGAAGTCAAACTGCTTGGTGCCAATATTGCTAACTCGGATGGCGGCTATGCCAACATGCTAAACCGCCCGCGTACCATTGCGGTTGAAGGCAGCTATAGCTTCTAACGGCTAATTACGGCAGCTCTGAAAATCAGGTCTGTCGTAATTACCTACAAGGGGTACTAGGGAAATTCCCAGTACCCCAAGAGGCAGTGGTTTCTAGAGAAAAGGTGATTAAGTTGGGGGTTGAAATGCTGGCAAGCTACTTTAAAGATCACCCCTTACGCTAATCGCTTACGCCATACGATTAATAGCTACTCAAAAGCCAAGAGAGAGAATCATAATGAACGCCCCAGAACCTATACGCAGCGTCGATACACTCATCACAAACGCCAAAGTCTTTAACAATGGCGAGCAGCCTGTTATTGAAGATATCGCCATCGCCAATGGCCGTATAGTCGCGCGCGGGAAAAACCTCACACACACACAAGCGGCTGAAGTGATTGATGCTGATGGCCTCTGGGCCATGCCAGGGTTGTTTGATATTCACACCCACTACGATCTGGAATTGGAAGTTGCACCGGGCTTACCCGAGTCCACCCGCCACGGTACCACCTCGGTGGTAATTGCTAACTGCAGTCTGGGACTGGCGTTTGGCGCGCAACGAAAAAATGGCGCTGACCCGATTGTTGATTGTTACGCCCGTGTCGAGAATATTCCCAAAACGGTTTTACGCCAAGCGGCTGATCAGGTGAGCTGGGATAACCCCGAAGACTACCTCAAGCATTTGGAAACCCTAAATCTGGGCCCTAATGTAGTGACCCTGCTACCCCACTCTATGCTGCGAATTGAAACAATGGGTTTTAATGACAGTATTAGTCGTGAGCCGACGGATGCTGAGCTCAAACAAATGGAAAACCAATTACGTGATGCCATCCGCATGGGTTACGTGGGGTTATCCACCGATGCTCTGCCCTTTCACTATTTAGCCAACCAACCCAACTGTCACAAAACTATTCCGACTCAGTTTGCCAAATACAAAGAGCTCAAAGCATTAACCCAAATCGTGCGAGAAGAAGACGGGATCTGGCAGGCTACCCCCCCTAAAGACAGCGCCGTGGATACTCTAAGAACCTTCTTGCTAACCAGCGGCCGTTTTTTTGGTAAACCATTAACCACCACGGTAGTGGCCGCACTGGATCTTCCCAACAATATAGCACTATTACCGCTCGGACGTATGCTAGCCAAAATACTTAACAGTCGTTTTATCAACGGCGACTTCCACCTTCAGGCCTTAGGCGCGCCCTTTAAATCCTGGGCCGATGGCGCTATCACGCCTCTGTCGGAAGAGATTCCCGAGCTGCGAATTCTAAATGAAACCGATATGGAGGATGCTGACGCCCGCCGTGCCATTCTCAATAATCCAGATTTTATAAAACGCTTTAAGGCCATGTGGCTGAAAGGTAAAAAAGGGTTTTCGATTGCTCGGTTGAAGCGCATCATCAATTTGGAGGACTACGCCTTTAGCCGTACCTTGGCTGACATGATGATCGACGTCTGCCCGCTGAAGGCCTGGGAAGGACACGATTTTCAAACCGTGCTCGATCGGGTTTTGGCCGTTAAAGCAGGTTCAACACCTCAGGATGCAGAAAACGAAGAACTGGATCTGATTCGTGATGAATTTTTCTGGATTACCGATGAGGCCGACTTTATGCTGCAATTGTTGCGTAGCTTCGATACGCAGTTAAGTTGGTGTACTATCTCCGCCAACCAAGATCCTGAAATGGTTCGTAAATTAATTATGGATCCACTGTTGCTGCCAGGCTTTAACGATTCCGGTGCGCACTTAACCAACATGGCCTTCTATGATGTAAACCTTCGCTGCCTCAAACTCGCCGCTGAAGGTGGTGATACTGACATAAGCTACATGGTTAAACGCCTCACCAAAGATGCGGCTGATGTGTTTGGTGTGTCCGGCGGCACTATCAACATAGGCGATCAAGCCGATCTGATTCTGATCGATCCTCAACAGCTGAATCAGTACGACGGTGAAAGCAAGATCGAGCGTGTATTCCGCGAAGAATACCAGCACAATCAACTCGTTAACCGTTCTGATAGTGTGGTACCGCTGGTGTTAATTAATGGCCACACGGCGTGGAAAGATAACGCCTTTGGTAAGGATTTCGGCAAGGTGAAGATGGGGAGTTTATTGAAGAAGCAACGCGGTAAGATTGCTTCAAATCAGGAAGAATTTGTATCTGCTTAATGAAGCAAATTTGACAATAATCTCTGTAGCAGCTCGCACGAGTGCGGATGTTGTTCTGAGCCACAAAGGTCGAGCACCTGATAAGTCGAGGACAAGTTCTCGAAGCCCGCTGCTATAAGGGAAATGAATTGCTTTTGCCTAAGTCAAACTGTTTGTCGGCAGGGTGTTCTATTCGTTCGCTGTCGCTCACTGGGATCGCCAAAAGCGTCGCTTCGCTCCTGGCGGCCCATTAACACGGCGTTAGGCCTCAATCAGGAAAAGGTGGGAATCATAAATGAGGAATATAAAGAAAAAGTAAAAACAATGCCTTACGATTAAGTCTTATTTAGCACCCAGAAATCAGGGGCGCAAAGTGATATGTTGGCGTGTGAATAAAACTGTTAAGTAGCTCTCTCATGCATCTATTATTTATCACCCAAATAAATACGCTTAGTACGTTTATATTTTGGACTATGTGGAATGGTTTTTATCTATACGGCGACACGTCAATATTTAGTGGCATGACCGCTTTCCATATTCTTGTTACTGGCACAGCATATGGTTTCTATTGCCTACGTAATAATGTGCTGTGGCAGAAATTCAACACAGTAAAGTTAGCCAGTAACGACAAAACCGAATCCGCTCATATTATTGCCATAATCGGTGCGTATGGGCTGTCCTCAACCTATCTCATCATTGCACCAATAATTTATTAGTTGGTACACTAAACATATGGGCGGCAGGTAATGCTACTTAACAAAGCAAAGCACTACCGCTTCGCTCGGACGCACTACGTGCGCCCGTGTTTGCGGCGTTAAAATTGACACAGAGGTAGATATGAAAAATCGACACATAATATTATTCTGGTTGCTCATCGTATGTACGATATCTCCTGCTATTGCAGAGGAGTATTCTATGAAGGTCTACAAGTCGCCTTACTGCGGCTGCTGTGAA
>Ga0209081_1000492_pt1 | contig 23551 bp, 20 predicted proteins | sample GOMGulsemesocosm_4_FD_184636 | JGI IMG/M metagenome (GOLD analysis project Ga0209081, IMG submission 184636) | Methane-oxidizing microbial communities from mesocosms in the Gulf of Mexico - GOM15B Gulf of Mexico (SPAdes) (version 2) | ecosystem: Environmental > Aquatic > Marine > Cold seeps... | reverse complement strand
TCAAGATGTGAATAAGCTACTTAAACAGTTTGCCCAGATGCAAAAAATGATGAAAAAAATGTCAGGTAAGGGGGGTATGAAAAAAATGATGCGAGGAATGCAAGGAATGATGCCACCTGGCGGAATGGGTGGTCCGGGCGGTGGTATGTTTGGACGTTAATTCTTACTAAAAGCTTTACTTGTCAGCTATTCAAAATGCTTGTTGTTTTCAACAAGCATTTTTTATTTGCTATAGTTAAGTTAATGATTGATCCATAGCATTAATATAATTAAAACTGAATTGTTAGCAGTTTGATTTAATTAGGCAATGTTTTATTATCAAAATTGAAACTAAGGCTGGTTTACTTTAAAACTATTTGAATTGCTAAAGAAGGTTGGCTTATCAATTAAACATCTAAATGGAATGTTTTGTTTGATTTATAGACCTAAAATATATGAAAAAACTACCTTGGTTTATTTTTACTTTTCTTTTTTTACTTCTCGTCAGTAGTTCTGCTTGGTTTGCATTAGAACGCATAAAAGAAGAATCCTTAAAAACAATTAAAAATTCACTACAAGCGGTTACTAAAACAACTCATGAATCGTTACACCTTTGGATAAAAAACCGTCAAAACAATATAGTTGAATTAGCCCAAGATGAATCGTTAATTCAGTTAACACAGAAACTATTACAGGCTAATAATGATTCCGCTAAAAATCTCGAGGGCAGCTATTTCGCAAATAATGCTTTACAAGAACTACGTTCATTTATGAAGAGAAAAATGAAAACCTACCAAGATATTGGGTTTTTCATCATTTCAGTGAATAAAATAAATATTGGCTCAATGCGAGATAATAACATTTATGACACTAATGTTATTTTTAAAAAACGGCCTAAGTTTTTTAATCGCATGCTCAAAGGTGAAACGTTATTCATTCCACCAATAAATTCAGATGTTCCTTTACAAATGAAAAATGGTAGATTTGCTGAAAATCTACCAACGATATTTATTGGCACTCCTATATATGATCATAATCAAGATTTAATAGCCCTATTAACATTACGAATAGATCCTAGCTCTGATTTTTCACGAGTAGCTCAGTTGGGTCGTATTGGTACTAGTGGAGAAACATATGCTTTCGATAATAAAGGTTTGCTGGTTACTCAAAGTCGCTTTGAACAGCAATTGCAGCAAATTGGTTTAGTTGCCTTACATGATTCGTCAATGTTATCAATTCGAATCGCAGATCCAGGTGGAAATATGCTAAAAGGCTATGCTCCAAAGGTGATACGAGAGCAACTCCCTCTTACTGAGATGGCTAAAAGTGCTGTTAAAGGAGAAAGTGGTTTTAATGTTGATGGCTACCGTGATTATAGGGGAGTCCCTGTTTTTGGTAGCTGGATTTGGGATAGCTCTCTTGGTTTTGGTTTGGCTACAGAAATTGATGTGGAGGAAGCGTTAGTCTCCCACTATAAAACACGAAACATTCTTATATTGGCAGTACTCTCCATTGTTATCGTGTCATTATGTGGATTTTTAATTTGGATAAAGATAGAGAAACAAGCCAATGACAAACTTAAAAAAGCATTTGAGAAATTGGAAGATATTGTTGAAGATAGAACCAAAGAGCTGAAAGCTCTTTCTTATCAAGATGGTTTAACTGACATAGCAAACCGTCGAAAGTTTGAACAATCACTCGATCAGGAGTGGCATCGAGCAATGAGATATCAAGAAAGCTTGTCTTTGATCCTTATCGATATTGATTATTTTAAGCGTTATAATGATAATTATGGACACATACAAGGTGATGATTGTTTAAAGCAAGTTGCTCAAATCCTTTCAAAAATAAGCCAAAGAGTAACTGATATTGTTGCGCGTTATGGCGGCGAAGAATTTGTAGTACTTCTACCTTGTACTTCATTAGAGCAGGCGAAAGTGCTTGCAGAGAAGAGTCGACAGCAAATCATAGAACAAAATATTGAACATCAGTTCACTAAAGTAGATAATATTAATTGCGTGTCTATAAGCTTAGGTGTCAGCTCTATAACACCCTCTTTAGAATCTTCACCTTCATTGCTTGTTAAGCAAGCTGATCTGAAACTTTATCTTGCTAAGAATAATGGCCGAAATAAAGTCGAATAAATCTATTTTGTTTATAATCTTTGTTGTAATATTATTTTGTTTTTTGTCTAAAATTCCTAGCGCTTACCTAAATACTCTAACACTTTTTAAATGGAAATTATGGTATTGGGAAAATACGTAAAAAATTTAACTTTTCTTTAATATGAATCTATATTTACATTATGTTGAATACTTCAAGTGAATTTTTAATTAGGCCTATAGTATGAAACGTTTAATCAATAGTTTGCTCTTTTTGCTTTTAGCTTCCTTATTAAATATGCCTTGTTCTAATGCCTTTGAGCAATCTATTGAACAAATAGAAGTTGTAGTTGGGTTAGGTGTTCGTCCTCCATTTTTGGATGAATCTGAACAAAATGGAGCTGGGCCTGATATTTTGGCTGTATTAAATATCATTCAAGAGAAATTTAATTTTATATATAAGCCCATTCCATCACAACGCAAAATACAAGCAATTAAAGAAAGTTGGGTTGATATATTTATGTGGGATAACTTGGCTTGGGGTTGGAAAGACTTTGCTATGCAAGCAAGTAACTCATTAGTTAACTCTAAAGATGTGTATATCGCTTTAGCAGAAGCTCATCGCACGCAACATTTTTTTAATGACTTAACTAAAAGAAAGATCTCTTTTGTTAATGGTTATCATTATAAAACTGCAGATTTTGAAACAGATGTTGATAAATTATCTAGACGCTTTAATTTATCAATGGTACGTACAGAAGAAGCCGCTTTGAAAATGGTATTAGCAAAAAGAGTGGAAGTGTCAATTGTGAGCGAGACAGCGCTTAACTGGTTTCTAATAAGATATCCAAAGTATCGTTCAAAAATTTTGATCTCAGAAACATTTGATACTCAATATAGCCGGCATTTCTTAGTCTCAAATAAAAGTGTGATTACAGTGAGTGAAATAAATCAGTTTTTAACATTAGCCGATAAAAAAGGTTTGTTGGCACCAATTTACAGAAAGTATGGATTAGAGAAACCAAATTTTTAGATGTCATATCTTTTTAATTTTGCTCGAAATTCATTTATATAAATAAGTAACAAATAAATCATCTTGCTTTTTTTTCTTAAAAGCGTAAAATACGCGAGCTTTTCTGTCCCTAATGACAGGAAGTGTCTGGAAAAATCCGTTTTAACACTAAAATATAAGAGGACGATATGGTTACCATTCGTTTAGCTCGTGGTGGCGCTAAGAAGCGTCCATTCTATCAGGTTGTTGTTGCAGATAGCCGTAACTCTCGCGATGGTCGTTTCATCGAGAAAGTTGGTTTCTTCAACCCTACAGCACAAGGTCAAGCTGAAAAATTACGCTTAGATCTAGACCGTATTACCCATTGGGTAGGTCAAGGTGCGACAGTATCTGATCGTGTGGCTAAGTTAGTTAAAGACGCTCAAGTAGCGGCTTAATAGCAAACTTAGTAGGCAGTAGTAGTAATTAGTGAGTTGTTATGAGTAAAGAAAATCAAATTATCTTAGGTAAAGTAGGCGCTGTTTACGGAATCAAAGGTTGGTTGAAGATTCATTCATTCACTGGTGAAATTGATGCCATACTTGACTATTTTCCTTGGTCATTAAAATTAGGAAATAAGACACAAACAGTAGATATTACTGATTGGCGCAAGCACAACAAAGGCTTGATTGTGAAAGTGGGAAATATTGATGACAGAGATGAAGCGCAAGCATTAGTCGGCTCTGAAATATTAACCAGTGAAAATTCACTACCAGGTTTACCGCAAGGTGAATTTTACTGGCGTGATTTAATCGGCATGAATGTGGTTACCACCAAAGGTTACGACCTAGGGGTAGTTTCCGATATGATGGAAACAGGCGCTAACGATGTACTGGTTGTAAAAGCGAACCTAAACGACGGTTTTAGTAAAAAAGAGCGGTTAATCCCTTATCTTTTTGAAGAAGTTGTTGAATCGGTAAGCATTGAAAATAAACAAATTTGTGTTGACTGGGACCCAGGTTTCTAACTTGTGACTAGTGTTAATTCTTCTATGAAGAAGAGCAAAATGTGGATAGGGGTGATAAGCCTTTTTCCCGAAATGTTTGACGCTATTACCGAGTATGGGGTGACAGGCCGAGCGATCCGCGGTGGGTTAATTGAGTTCCATAAATGGAACCCAAGAGACTTTACTCATGATCGACATCGCACTGTTGATGATCGTCCTTATGGCGGTGGTCCAGGCATGTTGATGATGGTGCAACCATTACGGGATGCTATCAGTGAAGCGCGTAAAGCGGCTGAAGCTGATGGTAGAAAAGCTCGAGTTATTTATTTGTCGCCGCAGGGGAGACAATTGGACCAAGCAGGTGTTGGTGAATTAGCGCAAGATGACTGCCTGATATTTATAGCAGGTCGTTATGAAGGCATAGACGAACGATTAATCGCGTCAGATATTGACGAAGAATGGTCGGTTGGTGATTATATTTTAAGTGGTGGTGAACTCGCCTCAATGAATGTAATAGATGCCGTAGCACGATTAGTGCCGGGTGTATTAGGACATAAAGAATCAGCAATTCAGGATTCTTTTTCGAGTGGCTTAAATGGCTTATTAGATTGTCCGCATTACACAAGGCCAGAAGTATTGACTGCCTCAACAGGGGATGAAATGTCAGTACCTAAAGTTTTGCTAAGCGGAAATCATGAACATATACGCTTATGGCGCCAAGAACAGTCTCTATTGAGAACATGGACCAGAAGACCAGAATTATTAACTAACCTAGCTCTGACAGCTGAGCAGGAAAAAATGTTAGCTTCAATTAAGAAGCAAGCAGGATCCACTTAGACTGTGCAAACTAGGAAGAAGGTATTATGAGTAAAATTATTGAAATGCTCGAGCAAGAGCAATTAAAAAAAGACCTACCAGCATACGCTCCAGGCGACACTGTTGTAGTTCAAGTAAAAGTTACTGAAGGTGATAAATCACGTCTTCAAGCATTTGAAGGTGTTGTTATTGCTGTTAAAAGCCGTGGCTTACATTCTGCGTTCACTGTTCGTAAAACTTCGAACGGTGTTGGTGTAGAGCGTGTATTCCAGACACATAGCCCAATTGTTGATTCAATTGAAGTGAAACGTCGCGGTGACGTTCGTCAAGCGAAACTTTATTATCTTCGTGAACGTTCAGGTAGATCTGCACGTATCAAAGAGAAATTGGCTAAGAAGTAAAATTCTTAAAGCTTCTTTTCTGATAAAGAAAGACGATAAAAAAAGGGTGAATATTAAGTTATTCACCCTTTTTGTTTTTAGAGCAACCCCTTATACAGCAGGTAGTGGTACAGTGATTTTGGCTTCTTAATTTTAAACTTAACTTTTGCATTAATCTGCCGATAACAAGGAATATTGTGTAAATGCAGATCGCTAACATGCATGTAGAACTTAATGCCAACGCAGGACTGAAAGCACTGCTCAGTGAAAATAAACCGAAAAACAAGTTATATATTCAAGATCCTATGCCTGCGCTAGCAACACGCCTAGCTAACAAAATTGATACTTTACCAACCGATGCCATCGCTAGAGAAGAGCTTCAACAACGTTTAGCTCAAATCAGTGTTTTTGATGCTCTTAACGCAGGGCGCAATAAATCAGACGATGACACCACTATTGTTACCTTAAAAGATCGTCAGGTTATTAAAGGAAAAAATGGCCATGAAGACAAAATTATTATCAAAAAAGAACCGCATCGTGTTTTTGTTGATACCTTAAGTCGTAGAGTAAATTCGGGTTTAGCAAAGGGTGAATCGGTAGATGAACTCAGTAAAATGTTAGATCTAGCCAGTGACGGTTCGCTTTCTGTACACAACGAAGTGCGTAATATTTTTACCGCCTTAGGCAAGCTTGATAATAAAACGTCTGAGTATATAAATCGCAGTGAAAGTTATGTGCGTTTAGGCCTTGAACAAGAAGCAGCAAAAATAGGGACTGATGAACAATTATTCAGCTTTAAAAACAAAGCAGATAAAGCGTTAAACTTTTCTATTAGAACCAATGAAGGTGACGAAATAAAAATATCCTTAAGCTTTAACACTGAAAAACGCGCCAGTGATCTTACTTATGGTAAAGCGGTGTCTCTGAGTTATGAAATTGAAGGCGATATTAATAGCAAAGAACAGCAAGCCTTTAACGAACTGCTAGCTGCGGTAGCTCAGTCAAGTGACGCTTTGCTTAATGGAGCACAATTTGATGACTTAATCGGCCTTGAGGTTTTTGATGCCAGCCAATTAGAGGGCTTTAATTTAGTTGTAGACTCAAAAGCTTTAGACGCCAACCAACCAAGAAATCACTATGTTTATAGTTATGATCATGATGACAAAAATCAAAAGGTCTCTTTGACACATTATAGAGTCAGCGAATCAGGCATGCGCAATGCTGTCAGTAATATGTCATTGCATTCAAAAATAGGCGGCAGCTATGATGAAGATGCTATCCAAACCCTGCTAAGTGTTATTGAGCAGGCTGATAATGTTAGTCAGCATAAAAATAACCTTAAAGATAAAAACTCTGCTAATAATATCTCTGATAGCAGCTTACTCAGTTCGGGAATAAAAACTTTTTTTAAAACTGCGGAACGTTTAGGTAAAGCACTTAATCATGCCAACAAACAGTTGGATAATAGTGTTGCTCTGGCTAAAAACATGTTTGATCAACTTAGCGAACACGATCCACGTTATCAAGGCATAAGTGACAAGGAAAAAGATCGCATAAAACAAGGTTTCTCTTTATTAGCTGATCATAAAATTAAATACCAACAAACAACAGGAGAATTTAATCCTCTGGTTGATGGTCATGTTAAAGAAACTAATGGCTATTTCCTTAAATTTAATCAAGATAGCAAATACAGAGCAGTAGGTGATAAACAAGCGTTAAACGGTAGTCAAGTTAGCCAAACAAGAAGTTATAAAGTTGAAGCTGAAAAAGTAGGGGATACTATTGTTAGAGGCAATGTCGTTAATGATTATTGGCGAGCAGAAGAACGTTATAAAATTAACTTGTCCTCGATTGATAGCAGGGTGATGGGCTTAGATCAACAACGCCAGCGTGATGAATTTCGTGACAGTTTTACCTATAGTGGCTTAGGCCAATATGTGCGGCGAGAAGAAAAAGAGCAAACCACTGCTAGTAGCCAAATAAGAAATGTTGAAAAGCTCTGGATGGAAAAACAATCTTATAGCAGTGACGGTTATAACAAATTAAGCATGTATAATGGTCGTCGACCAGAAGATTTAGACAAAGATCAAGTTTTTGGCGGGCAATATAGTGAACAGCAAGAAAAACTGACTTTAATTGGCGACTTAGAAAAGCTGAATGAAAATGCTGATTATCGTTTTCAAAAATTCAGAGAAGTAATGGAAGTTGATGAACTTATGAAAGGTAAACGTAATCAGTTGAATTTTGATGTTTAATGCGGTAAAAATCCGAAGTGGTGCGAAATTAAGTAGGAAGAGTCATGGGATTAATAGGCTATTTTTCGATTCGCTTTTTTTAGTTTTTACTTCAACTCTATTTCCACAAAGGAAAATTCATAGTCGTTAGTATTCACGACATTATGCTCAACACCAGCGGTTCTATAATAAGATTGCCCAGCCTCAAGCTCCGCGATGACTTCACCTTCGGTTGTTTCGAGTAGAAGCTTACCTTCCTCTCTTGGCACTACAATATAGTCATAATCATGCTTGTGCCAACCGGTCTCAGCCCCAGGAGAAAACTTCCACTCTGTGATAATGGCACGTTCATTATTAATTTGAGGAGTTGCTTTAGCTTTTGGTCTACTTGAAGTCACGGTAGTTTTCCTTATAATTTAACGTCGCATTAAGCGTTGTTTAAAAGGTGAAATGAAAAAAATCCAGCCAACGATTACTTATCCGACTTTAGTACTTTAACATAAGATGATTGCATAATTGATACGCTAGAGTCTAGATACCTTACAAGATAATACCAGCTAAAATCAGCCAATAGTTGAGCTTAAAGATAAAAGGGTAATAAAAGTTGAAGCGCTTATAAGGTGGAATCACCCAACGAATGGCCTTATCTTTTCTAACACATTTATACCTGTTGCCGAAGAATTTGAACCTGTATTGAGGTGTAAAATTGGCTCATTTAAAGTTACATTCTGCAAGTTACAAAATCATTATCTCCTGAATAAAATGACATAATTCCGTTATAACTTCCTATTAATCTGTCGCGAATAATTTAAATGTTACCTGGTATTCTTGTGTAACAATATGATTTATTTATATAAATTAATGTGACAAATTGTGTTTGACATTTAATTTAAAATCATAATATACTTTAAATGCGAACTGGTGTTCGTGTTTGTGTTTGGTGCAGTTGTTATGAAAATGTACTTAACTAAAAATTTGCTAACAATACTTCAGGATTATTTTATGGAATTTATCGATCTACTCGTCATTGCCGGATATTTTATTGTATTGGTTTGTATTGGTATTTATGCGGGTAGAAAAGTTAAAAACTCTGAAGACTTTATGGTAGCGGGTCGAACGCTAGGTTTTCCTGTATTACTTGGTACTTTGGTTGGCTCTGCTATTGGCGCGGCTGCAACCTTTGGTAAAGCAGGTAAAGCCTATGAAGTGGGCTATGCGATATTAATTGCTAGTGTCGCGTACATCCTTGGTTATGTGGTGCTTTGCTTTTTAGCGCCAAAGCTTCAACAAGCAAAAATTGATACCATTCCTGGTGCGCTAGAGCGTCGCTATGGTAAATCAATGCGGATTATTGCTGCGATTGTGTTAGTACTGGGGGTTATTGCTTTATTTGGTGCACAGCTAATTGCGATTGGTTTAACTGCAGAAGTTGTGTTCGCTGATTTTGGTCTAACCTTTGAACATGCCGTAGTCATCGCCTCATTGGTCATTGTTATTTACACTTTAGTAGGCGGTTTACTTGCTGTTGCATATAACGACCTCTTTCAAACCATCATTATGCTTATTGGCGGAGGATTATTATTACCAGTATTTTTAACATTGGATTTAGGCCCGCAAGTTACTGATGCATTAGTTTCACCGGCAACAGAATTTTTAGGCGGGATGCACTGGGGTTATGTACTTTCCTTTTTCCCAATTTATTTTGCTTTTGTATTAATTGACCCAAGTATTTGGCAACGTATTGCTGCATCAAAAAACACTTCAGATTTGAAACCTGCATTTATTGCAACAGCCGCTATCTTTATGTTTTGGAGTTTGATCGTCGTTACTTTAGGTGTGATTGCCTTTAATATTTTACCTGATTTAGCACATCGCGATAGTGTCATTCCCACTTTGGTCATGAACCATATGCCACCATTAGTCAAAGGGGTTTGTTTAGCGGCTATTATGGGCATTATTATTTCAACAGCAGATTCGGCGCTACTTGTTACTGGCACAACCGTTAGTACTGATTTATTTAAAGTATTAAAGCCAGAAATATCTGATAAACAGCAATTACGCATAACTCGTATTACAGTATTCATTGTTGGCATATGCGGACTTATCTTCGCCCTTCAAAAAAGTAATATTTTTGAAGTGATGATGCTCTCTTTAGCCACTTTCGTTGCTGGATTATTCGTGCCAGTAATGGCAGCATTATTTTACAAGAAAGCAACATCAGTTGCTGCATTAGCTTCAGCCATAATAGGGGCCTTAGTTTTGCTAACGGCTTTTGCTGCCAAATCGCATGGGCTTCTCCCCGATGGTGTAGAACCTATATTGTTAGCCTTAGTGTGTAGCAGTTTAGCTATGTGGTTAACAAGTAGTATTACGTTTAATCAGGAAACAGCCACACAACCTCTGCTTCGTAAATTAAAACATCAAGCACCAATTCGCTCACCACTGCCAGTAGAGTCATAGTCGACTCGTACTAAGCAAAACATTTTATATAAATTTTATCTTAATTTGATTAGAGGTTATTAGTTATGCCTGTTAAATACCACCTTGAAGGAAATGTAGCCGTATTCACACTAGATAACGGCAAATTAAATCTATTTACCATGGAAATGCATGAACAATTTTATCGTCATTTTTTAAAATTCATTGATGATGATGATGCCAAAGTGGCCGTGATTACAGGTACTGGAGATAACTTTAGTGCCGGAGATGATTTAAAGGAGTCAGACACATCAATTAAGTCACGTGAAAATCCTCGTTGGGATGAGTTACTTATTAATCAGCGAAGAACCAAGCCTATGATCAGCGCAATTAATGGTTGGTGTTTAGGTCAGGGGATTGTTTATAGCCTACTACTAACAGATATTCGCATAGCGGGAGAAAGTGCCCGTTTGGGTTTTCCAGAGATTGCCTATGGCATGGGTGGCATTAGTGGTGCAACTCGATTAGGTATTCAAATTCCAGCCGTTGCTGCCGCTTATTTGGCATTAACAGGGGAAAAAATTAGCGCAGAACAAGCAAAAGAATACTTTATGGTGAATGAAGTAACCAAAGACATTGAATGCTTTGCCCGGGCGATGGAAATTGCTAAAAAAATTGCAGCACACCCTTTAATTGCTATCGAAACAGAATTGGATGGCTTACATCGTGGTACGGAACTTTCTCGTTCAAGCGCTTTACAACATGCTGGCGAACAATACATCAAGCAACGAAAACTGCATTTAGCCTCGGGGCACACGGCTGTTGATGATTTAAAAAATAATAAGGATAAAAGCTAATGTCTGTTGATAATGCTTCGGAAAATAAATTTTTACCTGCGGAAGTACAAACCTACTTTAAGAAGAAATTGCAGGTTGAAGCATTGAGTTTTCCTAGCAACTTTCGTGAGTTATTAAGCAATGCTAGTGATAAGTATAGTGACAAAATAGCCTTAAACTTTTTCGAGCAAGGTAATGGTGAGCAACTTACTTTTAGTCAAGTGCATAATAATGTAAACCAGTTGGCACATGGATTAACACTCAAAGGTGTTAAAAAAGGCAGTCATGTTGCAGTAATGATGACTAACCGAATAGAGTTTCCGATCACTTGGCTTGCTCTGGCTATTTTGGGCGCTGTTATGGTGCCGGTTAACACTACTTACACGGGTAAAGAATTAGATTACTTAATAAATGATAGCGACTGTGATTTTTTTATCACTGAAAATAGTTTTCTGCCCATTATTAGCAATATGAAATCTATGCCTGAACATATCAGCAATGATCAGATTATTGTAGTTGATTATCAAGGTAGTCGCTTTACAACTTGGCAAAGTATTTCCTGTTCAGGCCAAGACGATTTTATTCCTGACTGGGATTTAAGCAGCGATGATTTGCTTAATATTCAATATACTTCTGGTACCACTGGTTTTCCTAAAGGCTGTATGCAAACGCAAAATTATTGGATATTACTTGGCTGTGTGGTTGATTCCATGCTGGATTATTCGATAGAAAACATTTTAACCGATCATTCATTTTATTACATGGATCCGCAATGGCAACTAGTGATGGCTTTACATTGTGGAGCCAGACTTAATGTAGCAGGACGTTTATCAGCATCACAGTTTATTCATCGAGTTAAAACCTATGACATTGATATGGCCTGGATACCGAGACCATTACTGAGTCAAAAATCATCTCCGGATGACATTAATTTGCCATTGAAAAAACTCTTTATTGGTGGTGCTAGCGCTGAAAATATAGCCCAATTGCAACAACGTTTTGGTATTAAGGTTAGCAATGCTTACGGCATGACAGAAATTGGCCCTGGGCTAATCGTTCCTGAGGAAATATCTGATGCTGAAGTACTCGGAACTTGTGGCTTAATCGCACCTTTTCGACAATGCAAAGTGGTTTTAGAAAACGGTGAACAAGCTGCAGCAAATGTGCCTGGAGAACTGTGGATAAAAGGTGATGGCATATTCAAAGGTTATTACAATAAACCTGAAGCGAATAAAGAGTCTTTTGTTGATGGCTGGTTTAGAACCGGTGATAAGTTCATTCAAACCGAAAATGGCTACTTTAAAATAATCGGCCGCTTTAAAGACATGATCCGCCGCTCAAGTGAAAATATCTCTGCAATGGAAGTTGAATATGTTTTATCCCAACATCCGAAGATTGAGCAAGCAGCGGTAGTTGCCGTGCCTGATGAATATCGTGGTGAAGAAATTAAAGCTTTCGTTTTATTAAGAGAACCTACAAAAGCCTTTGCGCCTGAACAAATTATTGACCACTGTCAAACTCGATTAGCCGCTTTTAAAATTCCAAGATATATAGAGTTCGTTAGTGACTTTCCTTACACACCCAGTAAAAAAATAGCAAAACACAAGTTGCTTGAAACAAACAAAGACTTAACGGCAAACAGTTGGGATAAGACTAAGCGCGCGTAATTTACATGAGAATAAGAAAAACATTAACAACTTTATTATAACAATGATGATAACTAAGAAGGTATTTATATTATGGGGATAACACACAATAATTTACAGAAGAGCACAATAGCTGTTGCTATATCTATAGCGCTTTTCTCTACCGCAAATGCACAAGAGAGCACAAAAGTTGACGACTCTTCTGGCATCGAACGAATAGAAGTGACTTCACAAAAGCGTATCCAAAGTATACAAGAAGTTGGTATTTCGCTTGCAGCTTTTAACGGTGATACTTTACGTGAGCAGGGCATTAATGACCCAACAGATATCGATAAAGTCATGCCAAACTTTGCCGTAAGAAATGTTGGCGGGGGCGGTGTACCCGTGGTCATCATGCGAGGTATTGGATTACAAAGTGTTAGAATTAACGGATCACCAACCAGCTCCTTTTATATTGATGAAGTTTACCAGACCTCTATCGCTTCTGCTGAATTCTCTATGTATGATCTAGAGCGTTTAGAAGTTCTCATGGGCCCTCAGGGTGGTTTGTATGGCCGAAATACGATTGGCGGCGCTATCCAAATTATTTCTACAAAACCAGAAGTAGAGGGTGATTTTACCGGTTATGTCGATTTAGGTTTTAGTAGTTTTTCTACTAAAGAACTTGAATTTGGCGTTAACGTGCCTGTTTCAGATAAATCGGCCATGAGAATTTCTGGCCGTATGGACTCAAGTGGTGACAAAGATTATTACAGTATTCCTAATGAAGCTCACCATGGTGAAGCTGAACGCTGGGGTTTAAGAGTACAGTATTTATATCAACCAACGGACAGCGTTGAATTATTGTTTAAAGCTCATGCGGGCAACGATGAAACTGAATTGCCACTGCAACGTGCTCTAGGAATTTATAACAATATAGGCAATGGTACGGATTTAGGCGCACCCAATGTTTCTCTTGGTTTGTTAAGTGGTTTATTTGGCGCGGGCTCTGCTGGATTATGTCAATCGGTTCTCGATGGTAAGGGTAGTGACCCGGAAACATGTGCAACCTTAACGGGTGTAACGCCGAATGATTATGGTTTAGATGGCAGTGATAAATACGCTTCTGCAACTGGGGGAAGACTTTCTCATCTTGATAATGAGTGGGTTGGCGCGAGCTTAATAGCCAATGTTGATTTTGATTTTGGAACCCTAACGAGCATCACAGCTTATGACAATATTGACTATTTCCGCTATCTGGATTCCGATTCAACAATTATTGAATATCAAGATCTAGCCTACGGCTCAGACATCAGTTTTTATTCACAAGAGTTTAGGTTAGCTGGTCAACAAAGTGATAGCTTGAATTGGATCATTGGTGCGAGCATCAGCCATGATGAAATAATAGAAGCGACTACTTTGCTCGGTGCTGAAGGTATTTTACCGTTATTCTTTGACGGTTCTACTTTCTCTCAACAAGATTATATCCAAAAAACTGATGGTTATTCCGTTTATGGTCATGCTGATTATGTACTTGCATCTACGGTTAACTTAATTACTGAACTCCGTTATACCGATGAAACCAAATCTTTTAACGGTGGTTCAACGCTAGGGTTCCCTGGTGGCTTGGAAGTACCATTCATCACAATTGATGACGAAATAGATTTTACCGCATTTTCAGGAAAAGTCGGTTTAACTTGGCGTTTTGATGAGCAAGCTATGCTGTTTACCAATATTTCTAAAGGTTTTAAAACCGGAGGTTTTTTTGGTGGTTTTGCTACTGATCCTGATCAACTTGCTCCTTTTGAAGAAGAAACTATTTGGGCTTATGAAGTAGGCTTTAAGTCAGACCTTTTTGATAACACCCTAAGAGTAAACGGCTCTGCCTTTATTTATGACAGACAAGACGTACAACTAAACGCAGCTAACCCTGAAGAAGTTATAAAAGTTGCTCGACTAACTAATATTGGTGATGTTGATACGCACGGAGCCGAGCTAGAAGTGATATGGGCTGCAACCCAAGATTTAACCTTTCAATTGGGATTAGGTTATACCGATGCTGAAATATCAAAGAGTAATTTTGTTGTCAATGCGGTATTGCCATTGTTAGGTAGCTCGCCGTTAGAAGGGTTAAACGTGCCTAACTACTCTAAATTTAGCAGTAATTTTTCAGCGAGATATGAGCACGAATTAGGTAATAATTATTTGGGAATGTTACAGCTTGAGTATAGCTACCGCTCAGAACAAGATTTATCTCTTATTACCCATGCAGAAATAGAAGATGTTGTCTTTAAAGAACCAGCAGTTTCATTAATTAATGTTCGCTATAGCATTAGTGATGTAGATGAACAATGGAATGTTATGGCTTATATCGATAATGCCTTAGATGAAGAGTATCGACTTGAAGCGCGTGGTGATGGCTTGTTTGGTGTGCGTGAGCGTTATGCCCTTGGCCGTACTGCTGGCGTGAAATTTACTTTTAATTGGTAATAACAATTAGAAAGTATGCTCAAGTCCAGCTTGTTAAATTAGATCGTAAAGAAACTTATTGAGCTCCGCTGGATTTGTTTTAAAACTCGGTCACTTGTGGCCGAGATCTTTATATTTTAATGAATGTAAACTAAAGGGTTTAATAGTATGGCTAGACGTGGGCAAAAGATAATTGACGAGGAAGTTTTCTTTGATGAGTCAGAGCAGTTGGTATCTATTACAGATACTCGCGGCATTATCACCTATGCAAACGAATATTTTTGCAAAGTCGCTGGTTATACACAAGAAGAACTACACCGAAAGAATCACAATATAGTACGTCACCCAGACATGCCTAAAGCTGCCTTTAAGGATTTATGGGTTGAGCTTGAAGCAGGGAATCATTGGCAAGGAATCGTTAAAAATCTGTGTAAAGATGGTCGCTATTATTGGGTTAATGCCTATGTTACGCCACTGTATGAAAAAGGAGTCCTTTGTGGTTATCAATCTGTTCGCGTTAAACCCTCTGACGATCTTAAACAGAAAGCTGCAGCTGCTTATAAGGCTATTAATAATAACAAGTTGGGTATGCCAGAGCAGCAAGTATATTTAATTAAAAAATCAGTTTCTGTTGTTGCTAGCCTATTTATTTTGGCTACTACTTTCTTCTTAGCTGGTATGTTTTGGGGAATGTTGACCCTAGTTGCTTTCCTAATATTATTTTATAGTTTATATGATGAACTTGTTGTTTTGCCTCGTTATATAAGTCAGCAAAAGGTCAAATATACGAGTATTTGTCGGGGTATCTATACCGATGGTAAGCCTACTTCAGTATTAGAATTTCGACAAAGTTTATATCAAGCTAGAATTAGAACTATTTTAGGACGAACGAATGATTCTCTTAAAGTTGTCAGCAAAGTTATTGCTGAGTTAAATCATGGTATTGCAGATACCAATGACAAAATCATCGAACAAAATAGTGAAACAGAGCAAATAGCAACGTCGATGAATGAAATGTCTACAAGTATCACTGATGTTAGTGAAAATATTGTTCAGACCTCTGATAGGGTTGAACACGTTAATGATGAGTGTGAAAAGTTAAAAAATTTAATGGCTGGCTCTGTCTCGGGTATCTCAACTTTGCAAGAAAAAGTGATTACCGCTCATAGTTTCTCTAAAGAACTAGTTGATGTTGTTGCTTCAATAAATGAGCAAATGTCAGAAATTCAAGGCATCGCTGATCAAACTAATTTGTTGGCATTAAATGCTGCTATAGAAGCGGCAAGAGCAGGGGCGAGGTTTTGCTGTTGTAGCCGATGAAGTGCGCTCTTTAAGTGGTAGAACACACATAGTTTCAGAAGGAATAAACGAGTCTGTCCGACAAGTTACTAGTAAATTGTCTGACGTTGAAAAGTTAATGGCAGAAAATATTACCACCAGTAAAAGTTGCGTTGTATCCGGACAAAAAGTTAATGAGTCAGCAGAAAATATCCATCAACAAATGTTGTCAATTTCTGATCTAACCACGCAAGTATCAGCAGCAGAGCAACAAAGTGTCGTTTCTGATGAGGTGAATCAAAATGTACAGCGAGTAGCTGTTTTGGCACAAGCGTTAGTAGATTCAGATCTTTTATTAAAAAATATTAACTTGCTAAATCATGAGTCAAGCTTATTAACGAAATTAGCCAACACGTTTAACGGATCGTAGCGAAAATCTCACTGATTTCCCCAATGCTGGTAGGTAATAAAGAGTATAAATGCAGGTGAATTTTTCAGGATTTATTCAAAAACTAAGAAGTAATATTTTTTGGAAGAAATTGTGGATTCAACACTGTTTTGTCAAACCGTAGGAAATGCTAATGAAGAAACAATTAGAAAGTATGTTCAAGACCAGCTTGTTAAATTAGAGCGTAAAGTAACTCATTTAGATCAGTTGGACTTATTTTAAAATTCGGTCGCTTGCGGCCGAGATCTTTATAGAAAATCAATCAATGCATCACCGTTAAGGGTAACAAATGAATATATCTGTTAAAATGCTCAAATTATCAATGAATTATTTATTGTTAATTTTATTAGTGTTAAATACGCAATTCTCAATGGCACAAAACCTTGATGAGAAATTAGCTAAAGAGCAATTAGCCGCGTCTAGTTTTTCACTTTATTTAACGATGCGCGATGGTGTTCGTATTGCGGCTGATGTGCATTTACCCAAGTCATATAAAAAAGGCGATAAATTACCTGTACTGCTCTATCAAACTATTTATCAGCGCTCACATCGAATTCCCGTAGTCAAAAATCCCGATATTGCTAAAGCGAGTGATTGGAAAGCTGGGCCAAAGTTAGATCATAAACCTGGACGACCTATTGAGTTCCAGGCGCTAGCTAATAGTTATGTCATAATTAAAACTGATGTTCGTGGCACAGGTGCTTCTTTTGGTTACAGAAACTCACCTTTACCACCAGAAGAAGTACAGGATACCTATGACATTCTTGATTGGATCATTGCTCAGCCATGGTCAAATGGTAAGGTAGGCGCTTATGGCGTTTCTTATACTGGCATGACAGCAGGTATGGCCCCTACCGTACAGCACCCCGCATTAAAAGCGATAGTATTAGGGTGGGCTGGTATTTATGATGAATATAAAAATGCTATGCAACCTTTTGGTTTTGTACAGCCAGGAGTATTGTGCCAGTGGAGCGATCTTTTAGTTGCGCTATGGAGTAATAATGCTAAAGCGACAGGGCAAGGCATTATGCCTGTTAATGGCGATGAAAACTCTTTCCTTTTAAAACAAGCGATTAAGGAGCATGAACGCAATGAAACTGTGTGCGATTTATTAAGTCCGGTAGTTTATAGTGATGATGAAATTGGTAAGGATAAGTTAAATGTTCAAAGCTTTTCTCAACGTGATTATAAAAAAGAAATAGAAGCTTCAGGTGTGGCTATTTTGTCATTGGCTAGTTGGTATGACACGGGTGCAGTTGATGCGCATTTTGTTCGCATGCGAGATTTTGCTAACGAACAAAAAATATTTTTAACGGGCGCTCAACATGGTGCACGTTCTCATGCTAGTCCTTATACGGTTAGTGATAAAGTGCTTCCACCGATACCATCAGGAGAGGTTACTTGGGGTAAAGCGATTACCTTTTTTGATTATTACTTAAAAGACATAAAAAATGATTACCCTTCCTGGCCAAAAGTAACGTATTGGAACTTAGGTGAAGAAGCTTTTAAAACCTCTGATGCTTGGCCAATTAAAGATACTAAAAACAACCGTTTTTATTTTGATAAGCAACAAACATTAGCAAGTAAACGTCCAAGCTACCTTCAAGAAAAAGATAGCTATCAAGTCGACTTTTCTGCATCAACAGGTAAAAATTCTCGTTGGTGGACGGGGATCGGTCTTCCAATGTTAAATCTTAATGCTCGTCAAGAAGAAGACAAAAAATTATTAACTTATACGAGTGAGCCTCTCACTGAAGATATGCAAATAACTGGCTGGCCCGTTGTTTCATTAACTGTGTCATCTACTCATACTGACGGTGCCTTTATTGCTTATTTAGAAGACATTGATGAACAAGGTAATAGCATTTACGTGAATGAAGGTGGCTTAAGAGCGATTCATAGAAAAGTAAAAGCAAACCCTGTTGCTGGTTTAGAGCACCTTCCTTACCATAGTTTCAAAAAAGAAGATGCACAGCCACTTGTGCCTAATCAAGTTAGCGAAATAAAGTTTGAAATGATCCCAACATCAGTAAAAATTGCCAAAGGTCACCGTATCCGTATTGCCATAGCAGGCGCGGATAAAGATAACTTTGTTCGAATACCAGCAAAAGGTGATCCCACTATAAACGTTTATCGAGGCGGTGATTCACCATCTTATGTTGACTTTCCTGTCGTTAAATAAAGGAATTCAAATTACTTATGCTTGAGTCAATCACACCAGGATTTGTTGATTTATCGTTAATTACTATCGTTATTCTGGTTGTTATTTCTATTGTAGCTGGTTTTTTACGTGGTTTAGCAGGGTTTGGCTCAGGTATGTTAATGGCAGGACCTATGGCTTTGTTAATAGAACCAAGCATTGCCATTGCTATCATTGTTATTTTAGAGGCATGTATTTCACTGCCCTTAATGAAAAGTGCAAAGAATTTTGTTAATTGGCAATTAACTAAACGTTTATTAATTGGCGCAGTATTTCTTGCACCACTTGGCGTACTGATGTTGCAGATACTCAGTGCAGAATCATCAAGCCAAGTGATATCAATACTGGTGGTTTTTGCCGCTATATCTTTACTTGTTGGCTATACCCGTAAATCAGCAACAACACCTAAAAAAGAAATAGCGATTGGCGGTGCTTCTGGTTTTTGTTGTGGTATTGCGGGGATTAGTGGTCCTCCTGTCGTTTTGTACTTGTTATCAGGGAAGCATGATTACAAGGAAATGCGTGCCACGTTGATTTATTATTTTGCGTTAATTGATTTCTACGTATTAATCGCTTTATTGCTGCTTAGTGAATTTAGTTTAACTCCATTTATTGTTGCTTTAGCTTGTTTTCCATTTATGTGGTTTGGTGCAAGTTGGGGCAGTAAACGATTGGCCAATACAAATCCACAACAGTATAAAACATGGGCGTTGTGGACAATAATAGTGGGCAATATTATATCGCTTGTTGCAGTGCTCATTCGTTAATGGCAATATTTGATTGAGTTATAAAACAGGTGAAAAGTAATGTCTAAAAGTCCAAGTAGTCAACGTAAAGCACCAACCCAAAAGCGTGCACAATCCACAGTTCAAAAAGTGCTCGATGGTACTTGGGACATACTAAGAGAAAGAGGCGCTGATGCTTTATCAACTCGTAGTATATCTAAACATACCGGGGTTAGCCCCGGTTCAATTTATCAATATTTTGGTAATAAAGAGCAAATATTATTCACTTTATATGGTGAAAGGTTAAAAGACTCGATAGGGGCATTTAAATTAGTTGCTACAGATGAAAACTTTACTTTACCGTTAACTCAGTTTTGGATTCTTCAAGGCGCTGCATTAGCAGATGTGAATTGGGGCAGGATTGAAGATGTGGAATTAAACAAAGCCATTGCTGAAAGCCCTCTATTGAAAGATGCGGTTAAAAGCATTTTAAATGAACTGTATGACTGCTTAATAAATATCATGAAACGTTATGGCTCTACTTGGCCTGATAAAGCGTTAAGGCACTTAGCTGAATATGCATTTGGTATCAACCATTTTGGCTACAATTTGCGCATAAGACAAACTGAGGAAGAGGCAAAAAGAACGGCTGTGTTGACCAACGAACTTGAATATTATTTGATTTCTAAGGCAATAAATGAACCTTTCAGTAAATTTTATTAAGAGAAATAACTTAATCATTACATCTCAACATTATATTAATTTTCAATCTATTTCGAGGCTTAAATAGCGATAAAATTTATATTTAAATACCTAAATATGTATCTCATTCATACAAGGAAATAGCTTATGGGTGTAACAAATAAACCAGACCAATTATTGGCCCAATATAGTGATATATCTGGTTTTTTATTTTCTGGGAGTAGAAGAACACTCTATTTTATTCTCTATACTACTTTTTTTATATTTCTAATTCTTGCAATTAAAAACTACTATTTAGGTTATACACCACTAGCAGCCATGTTGTTTGCTTTTGTTTGTTTAACATCAATTGACACAAATGCCTTTCATAAAGGGCGAACTTTACCTATAAATATAAATATTATTGTCTCTACGCTAGTTCTATCTCTAGTGTTAACGATTTATTATTTAGGCATAAGTACTACAGTTTGGGCATATCCAATCTCCATTGCATTAATATATTTACTGCCTGAGAAGCCAGCAATTATATTTAATTCAATCATATTCAGTTTTGTTACAGGGTATTACTTCTTGAATCTAGATGCCATAACCGCTTCTAGAGTCTCTTTTTCTTTATTCATAACAATGTTATTTTCTAAGATAATTGCAAATCACATCCATAAACTTAATCAAGATTTGATTTATGAGTCAATACGCGATCCTATGACTGGTGCACTTAATAGAAGGCAATTGTCCACATATTTAGATACTAGTCTCGCTAATAAAAAACGTAATAATATAAATTCAGCAATTTTATTATTTGATATTGATCACTTTAAATATATCAATGATACATTTGGACATGATGTGGGTGACGTTGTAATTAAAAAACTTGTTGATACCATAAAAAAACACAGTCGTGAATTAGATATATTATTTAGGCTGGGTGGTGAAGAGTTTATTTTACTAATACAGAACATTGATATTACAACGACCCAAGAAGTCGCGGAGAGTTTGCGTAAAAAGATAGAAAAAGAATGTATAACCAATAACCACCCCGTTACTGTAAGTGTTGGCGTATGTACTTCCCATAGCATACTATCTTCGGATACGTGGATTAAGTATGCTGATACCGCGCTTTACAGAGCAAAAAATTCAGGTCGAAATCAAGTTCAAGTATATTCATCTAGTAATGAATATGTTAATAATAATTTCTCCAGTAGTAACAGTTAATAGGAAGAGTCTTCTCAAATACAATTACTTTACTGTAATAAGATTAAACTCTAACAATGCTCTGCTTTGAGACAACTTTCCAGTTGCACTCCAAAATTGCATCAAAGCGAGAAGATCCAAAAACCTAATCTGAAGTATTCTAAAAACATTTAACGCCTTTAACTAAATTTTCACTATCTGTTAGCTGATAATTAGTTTGACGATTTGACAAAACAGCTGGAGTCTTCGTCATTAGGGGGAATTAAATATTCTAATATATCGATAATATTATCAGAGGCTTTCAATTTTTGTGCTGCTCGCTGTAATAAATGAATAGCACCGGTATGATGTTGAATTGGGCTGAACATAATTTTATTGCTTGGTTTAGTTGCTTGCATAATAAGTCTACCATTTAGTAAGTTTAATATTAGCGCCCATACACATTGTAAAATGTGGTTTGTTGCAGACGCAGTGTAAACTGCATCTGCAAGCATAGTGCTAGTTCTATTTGCTTTGTGCTACTTCTGCAAATAATTTACCAAATTGGTCCAATCCTTCGTTAAGTGTTTCATCACTTATGGTTAATGCAGGCAAGAACCTGATAACATTACCGTAGAATCCACAAGCTAGAAGCACCAAACCATACTTAGCGGCACTAGCAATAACAGCTTGAGTTAATTCTGTATTTGGCTGTTCATTGTCACCATCTTTGTACAATTCGATAGCAATCATAGAGCCTTGATTTCTAACTTCACCAATAAGCGCTGGATATTGGCTCTGCAGTTGCGATAAACGTTCGTTAAAAATAGCGCCAATTTGTGCAGAGCGGCTAACTAAGTTTTCTTCTTCAATCACTTCTAATACAGCTAATGCAGCAGCACAAGCAACAGGAGAGCCGCCATAGGTGCCGCCTAAGCCACCCGGAAGTGGTGCATCCATAATTTCACTTTTACCAACAACAGCTGCAATAGGGAAACCACCGGCAATACCTTTTGCCATAGTAATTAAATCAGGTTCAACACCTGAATGTTCACAACAGAACATTTTACCCGTACGACCAAAGCCTGTTTGTATTTCATCAGCAATAAGAACAATGCCATGTTCATCACAAATAGCTCTTAGTGCTTGTAAAAACTCTGTTGGAGCAGCATAGAATCCGCCCTCACCTTGTACAGGTTCAACAATAATTGCGGCAACATCCGTCGGCGCAATGTCGACTTTAAATAAATTCTCTACAGCTTTTAATGATGCTTTAACCGAAATGTCATGACAGTCGATAGGGAAGGGGGCGTGGAAAATATCCCCCGGGAAAGGGCCAAATAAATTTTTATAAGGTGTGATCTTACCCGTTAATGCCATTGTTAAGTTGGTACGGCCATGAAAGCCACCATTAAAGGCAATAACACCACGACGACCCGTATGCGCTCTGGCAATTTTCACACAATTCTCTACCGCTTCAGCACCAGTAGAAACAAAAATAGCTTTTTTCTCTGAATCGCCTGGCGCAATTTCAGTTAATTTTTCTGCTAATTCGACACCCACTTCATAAGGATTTACCATGATGCAGGTATGGCTGAATTTATCTAGTTGCGCTTTGGCTGCAGCAACGACTTTAGGGTGGCTGTGGCCTGTATTGCATACCGCAATACCTGCGCCAAAATCAATGAAGCGATTTCCCTCTACATCCCAAATTTCAGCATTTTTAGCATGATCTACATAAATTGGGTACATGTTGCCTTGCCCTCTAGCAACAACTTTTGTTTTACGGGCTTGTAAATTTGCGTTTGTCATATTCTTATCCTATTCAATTTGTTTATAGCGCGATAACTTAAGTAACAGTGTGATTACTTGTTTAAGCCACCCATGCATAAATATTTAATTTCCATGTAATCATCTAAACCGTATTTAGAGCCTTCACGACCATTTCCTGATTGTTTTACACCGCCAAAAGGCGCTGCAGCATTTGAAATAACACCCTCATTTATACCAACCATGCCGAATTCCAATCCTTCGGCAACACGCCAAACAGTACCAATATCGCGAGTATAAAAATAAGCAGCTAAGCCATATTCGGTGTCATTAGCTAGCGTTAATGCTTCTTCTTCAGTAGCAAAGGAAATTAACGGTGAAACTGGGCCAAAGATTTCATTG
>Ga0209081_1000491_pt1 | contig 23581 bp, 16 predicted proteins | sample GOMGulsemesocosm_4_FD_184636 | JGI IMG/M metagenome (GOLD analysis project Ga0209081, IMG submission 184636) | Methane-oxidizing microbial communities from mesocosms in the Gulf of Mexico - GOM15B Gulf of Mexico (SPAdes) (version 2) | ecosystem: Environmental > Aquatic > Marine > Cold seeps... | reverse complement strand
CGGTACCCAGACGGGCGTGGTTCATCATGGTGAACATGCAGTTCAGACCCTTGTTGATGTCGCCGATCAAAAAGCCGGTAGCATCGTCAAAGTTCATGACGCAGGTAGCGGAGGCCTTGATGCCCATCTTGTGTTCGATGGAGCCGCAGATCAGGCTGTTGCGCTCGCCCACTTCGCCGTTGGCGTCGGGCAGGAACTTGGGCACGATGAACAGCGAGATACCCTTGGTGCCAGCTGGCGCGTCGGGCAGCTTGGCCAGAACCAGGTGGACGATGTTTTCGGCCATGTCGTGCTCACCGCACGAAATGAAGATCTTGGTGCCGGTGACCTTGTAGGTGCCGTCAGCCTGCGGTACGGCGCGGGTCTTGATCAGGCCCAGGTCGGTCCCGCAATGCGGCTCGGTCAGACACATGGTACCGGTCCAGGTGCCGGGGGTCAGCTTGCTCAGGTAAAGGTCTTTCTGCGCCTGGGTACCGTGCGCTGCAATTGCCGCAGCACAGCCGTGGGACAGGCCCGGGTACATGCTGAACGAGTAGTTTGCAGAGGCAACCATCTCGGCGATGATCAGCCCCAGCGAAGACGGCAGGCCCTGTCCGCCGTATTCCGGCGATGCGGTCATCGAGCCCCAGCCGTTCTCGCAGTAGGCCTGATAGGCTTCCTTGAAGCCCTTCGGAGTGGTAACCACACCATTTTCGATATGGCAGCCTTCTTCGTCACCGCTGCGGTTAAGTGGAGACAGTACCTGGTTGGTGAACTTGGCGCCCTCTTCGAGGATCGCGCTGACCAGATCAGGGGTGGCATCTTCCAGACCATAGGCAGCATAGCTGCCGGTCATGTCCAGCAGTTCATCCATGACGAAGCGCATATCGCGCAAGGGGGCGTTATATTCAGGCATGTCGACTCTCCAGGGGGCGCCAGACAGAACTGGCAGCATGGTTTCATACAGGTGTTTGAACACTAGGGATGCCCGTCCCTGTGGTCAAGGTTTTGGCTCGTCCATTACCCCGCCTGATGGAGAGCCATAACACCGGAAGCATCCTGCTGTAGCATAGGCACTGCATCCATTGCTTCGGGAACCCGCTGTGTCCACTCTGGCCGATCTGCACTTTGATAACCGCTTCGCCGCACTGGGCGACACCTTCTCCAGCAAGGTCCTGCCCGACCCATTGCACAACCCGCGACTGGTGGTATGCAGCGAGGACGCCTTGCGGCTGCTCGATCTGGATCCGGCCGAAGCAAGAGACCCGCTGTTCATCGAGCTGTTCTCGGGCCACAAGCTGTGGAGCAGCGCCGAACCACGGGCAATGATCTATTCCGGCCACCAGTTCGGCGCCTACAACCCGCAGCTTGGCGATGGCCGCGGCCTGCTGCTGGGCGAGGCGGTAAACCAGGCCGGCGAGCATTGGGATCTGCACCTCAAGGGTGCCGGCAGCACGCCCTACTCGCGCATGGGCGACGGCCGTGCGGTACTGCGCTCGTCGATCCGCGAGTTCCTCGCCAGCGAGGCGCTGCATGCGCTTGGCATCCCCAGCAGCCGTGCCCTGTGCGTGACCGTCGGCGACAACCCGGTCTACCGCGAACGGGAAGAGCGTGGTGCCATGCTGCTGCGCCTGGCGCGCTCGCATATTCGCTTCGGCCACTTCGAATACTTTTATTACACCCGCAAACACAATGAGCTGCGCCAGTTGCTCGATTTCACCCTCGATACCTGCTACCCCGACTGCCGCAACCAGCCGGAACCCGAGCTGGCGATGTTTCGCAGTGTGCTCCAGCGCACTGCCGAGATGATCGCCCACTGGCAAGCCTCGGGTTTCTGTCACGGGGTGATGAACACCGACAATATGTCGATTCTGGGCATTACCTTCGACTTCGGCCCTTACGCCTTCCTCGACGCCTTCGATGCACGGCATGTCTGCAACCACTCCGACCACGAAGGCCGCTATGCCTTCCATCGGCAGCCGATGATCGCGCAGTGGAATCTCGCCTGTCTGGCTCAGGCGCTGACGCCGTTTATTGCGGTCGATACGCTGAAAGCCGAGCTGGCGCAGTTCATGCCGACCTTCGAGCAGCACTATCTGACGCTGATGCGCCGACGACTCGGCTGGGGCGACGCCCGCCCGGAAGACGTCGAGCAACTGGACGCACTGCTGCAACTGATGCAAACCAGTGGCGCCGATTACCACCTGACCCTGCGCAAGCTGGCCGAAGACAACCCGTTGGTGCGTGATCAGTTCATCGACCGCAGCGCTTTCGACAACTGGTATCGCGAGCACCAGCGCCGTTGCCAGGCCAGCCCGGCCGCGCGCCAGGCTGCCAACCCGCTGTATGTGCTGCGCAACTATCTGGCGCAGAACGCCATCGCCGCCGCCGAACAGGATGACTTCGATGAAGTACGTCGCCTGCACCACATCCTGCGCCGGCCGTTCGAGCCACAGCCCGGTGCCAATGCCTATGCGGCGACGCCGCCGGACTGGGGCAGGCATCTGGAAATCAGCTGTTCATCCTGAGCCTCGCTTATTCCTTGCAAGCATATAAAAATCAGTTTTTGTGCTTGGACAAATATAGCGCCGCCTCTTAATGTGACACCCTGCAAGGGTCCAAGCATGGACCCGATACCTCACGAGAGAGTTCGGTACCGATGAGCTGGGATTCACTGCCACTGATTGGCGTGGCACTGCTGTTGTGCTGGGTGTTCTACGCGTTCGCACGGGAAAGGTTCAGCCCCGACGTGGTCGTCGGCATCGCCGTTGCCGTGCTGCTGGTCAGCCAATTGCTGAGCCCGGCCGAGGTAATGGGTGTGTTGTCGAACAGCGCGCCCATTACCATCGCCTGCATGTTTATTCTGTCTGCCGCGCTGGAGCGCACCGGTTGCGTTGAAACCCTGGGCAACTGGCTCGCGCGCATGGGCGGGGGCAGCCAGTGGCGCACCCTGTTCAGCCTGATGATGACCGCCCTGCTGCTGTCGACCTTTATCAACAATACCCCGGTGGTCGCGATTCTCACGCCGGTCGCCATCGCGCTGGCCACCGGAATTGGCAGCAAGCCTTCAAAAATGCTGATCCCGCTGTCCTACGCCACCATTTTTGGCGGCACCATGACCATGATCGGCACCTCGACCAACATTCTGGTCGACGGTGTAGCCCGACAAATGGGCATGGAGCCCTTCGGCATGTTCGACATTACCCTGCCCGGCCTGATTCTGGCCGGTATCGGTATGGCCTTCGTGCTGCTGATTGGTCACCGCCTGCTGCCGGAGCGCGAGAGCCTGTCGCGCCAGCTGCGCCCGGATCAGTCCCGTACATTCATGACCGAGCTGCTGGTACCGCACGACTCGCCGGTGATTGGCCAGACCATCAGCCAGGCCAACCTGAACGGCAACAGCGGTATCCGGGTGCTGAAAATCTTCCGTGGCGACGACGAACTGTCGACCCCGCTCAACGACACCCGGCTGCTGGCCGGCGACCGGCTGGTGCTGCATGCCGGCATGCGCGACTTCGTCGAACTGCGCCAGAACGGCCTGCTGGCGATCAACCGCCCGGACAGCTTCGAGACCATCTCGACCCGCGACGTGATGCTGGCCGAGGCCATCGTCGGCCGTAACTCACGCTACAGCCACCGTCCGATGCGCGACCTCAACCTGACTGCGCGCTACGGTATTCACGTGCTGGCAGTGCATCGCCATAACGAGAATATCCAGGACAACCTGGACGACTTCGAGCTGCAATTCGGCGACGTCATGCTGGTCGAAGGTACTCCCGCACAGATCAAGAAGTTTGCCGACAACGGCGAGCTGATCAGCCTCAACTCGGTACAGGAACGCGCCTACCGCCGCGACAAGGCGCCGATTGCCATCGCCGCCGTACTGGCCGTGATGGTGCTGGCCGCCTTCAAGGTCATGCCGATCGAGGGGCTGGCAATGATCGCCGCCGCACTGGTAGTTGCCACCGGCTGCCTGGATACCGAGGACGCCTACAAGGCCATCGACTGGCGCATCCTGACCCTGATCTTCGGTATGCTGGCGATCAGCATCGCAATGAACAAGGTTGGCCTGGTCGACACCGTAGTCAGCCACGTCATGACCCTGGCACCGCTGCTTGGCCCGCTGTTCATGCTGTCGTTCATCTACCTGCTGACCTCGGTGCTTACCGAAGTCGTCAGCAACAACGCGGTCGCTGTACTGGTTACCCCGATTGCCATTGGTGTAGCCCAGCAACTCGGTGCCGACCCGACGCCCTTCGTTGTCGCCGTGATGTTCGCCGCCAGCGCCAGCTTCGCCACCCCGATCGGCTACCAGACCAATACCTTTGTCTACAGCGCCGGTGGCTACCGGTTCGCCGACTTTATGCGTATCGGCGTACCGCTGAACCTGATCATGTGGGCAGCCGGGTCGCTGATCATTCCGCTCGTCTGGCCGCTGTTTCCCTAGCGTGCGCAGGCGCGCGCGAGCTGCAAGCTGCAAGCTGCAAGCTGCAAGCTGCAAGCTGCAAGGCGGATGGCCGCCCCCTGCAAGCGTAGTCAGGATGAGTTCGACGACAAGACCGTCAAGCGCGCCTGCCATAAACTGTCCAAAAAAACCCGCGCGATTCAACACCGCGCGGGTTTTGCTTGTGGCTTATGGCTTGCCGCTTGCGGCTCAGCTCCCGCAAAGCGGGAGGTGACTAAAGCGAAGCGTCGAGCGCCTGCGACAGGTCGGCCAGGATGTCGTCGATATGTTCGATACCGATCGACAGGCGCACCATGTCACGCGGCACGCCGGCCTTGGCCAGCTCCTCGTCGTTCAGCTGACGGTGGGTAGTGGAGGCCGGGTGGCAGGCCAGTGACTTGGCGTCGCCGATATTGACCAGTCGCACCACCAGGTTGAGCGCGTCGATAAAGCGCGCGCCGGCTTCCTGCCCGCCTTTGATCCCGAACGACAGTACCGACGCCGGCTTGCCGCCCATATAGCGTTTGGCGAGGGCGTGCTCGGGGTGATCTTCCAGCCCGGCGTACTGTACCCAGGCGACCTGCGGGTGATTCTTCAGGAACGCGGCCACCGCCATCGCGTTGTCGCAGTGGCGCTCCATGCGCAGCGCCAGCGTTTCCAGCCCCTGCAGGATCATGAAGGCGTTGAACGGCGACAGCGCCGCGCCCATGTTGCGCAGCGGCACAACGCGGCAGCGACCAATGAAGGCGGCCGGGCCGAAGGCCTCGGTATAGACCACGCCGTGATAGGACGGGTCGGCGGTATTGAGCAGCGGGAAACGTTCCGCGTTCTCGGCCCACGGGAAACAGCCACCATCGACAACGATGCCGCCCAGAGTGGTACCGTGACCACCCATGTATTTGGTCAGCGAGTGGACCACGATGTCCGCGCCGTGCTCAAACGGGCGGCACAGTGCCGGTGTGGCCACGGTGTTATCGACGATCAGCGGGACGCCGTGGCGGTGAGCCGCGTCGGCCAGCGCCTGAATGTCGATGACGTTACCGGACGGGTTGCCGATGGATTCGCAGAACACCGCCTTGGTGCGCGCGTCGATCAGGCTTTCCAGCGCGGCGATGTCGTCGTGGGCGGCAAAGCGGGTCTCGATGCCCTGACGCGGCAGAGTGTGGGCAAACAGGTTGTAGGTGCCGCCATACAGCTTGGCCACCGACACGATATTGTCGCCGGCTTCGGCCAGCGTCTGGATCGCATAGGTAATCGCGGCCATACCGGAGGCCACCGCCAGCGCACCCACGCCGCCCTCGAGCGCGGCAACCCGCTGCTCCAGCACATCGTTGGTCGGGTTCATGATGCGGCTGTAGATATTGCCAGGCACCTTCAGGTCGAACAGGTCGGCACCGTGCTGGGTGTTGTCAAAGGAGTACGAGGTGGTCTGATAGATCGGCACGGCCACCGCGTGGGTGTTCGGGTCTGGGGTATAGCCGGCGTGAATGGCGAGCGTTTCAAGCTTCATTGCGCTGTCCTTGTTATCGAGTTGTTCAAGCCCAGCGCCGAGCATGCAGAAGGAAGCCCGGACGGTCAATCCGGACAGACGTGACTTATTGACTCTCGATGTGGTCGTGCAGCGCCATAAACTGCTGGGTCAGCTTGTGCCGACCGTCGAGGAAGATCAGCGGAGTGGCCGCCTCATGCGACTCGCGCATGCGTACCGAGCTGTTCAGATGAACCGGCAACACCGGCAACCCCTCGGCAATGAGTTCATCAAGCATCTTCTGCGGCAGCGCGGCACGCGGCTGGAACTGGTTGACGACGATACCTTCAACCGCCAGATCCTCGTTATGCTCTTCACGCACGTCTTCCAACTCGCTCAGCAGACCGTAGAGCGCCTGCCGGGAGAAGCTGTCGCAGTCGAACGGGATCAGCACGCGGTCGGCGGCAATCAGCGCCGACATGGTATAGAAGTTGAAGGCCGGCGCGGTGTCGATGTAGATGCGCTCGTAGTTGTCCTTCAGATCGTTCAGCAGCTTGCGCAGCTTCTGAATCTTGTAGCGCGACTCCAGCTTGTGCTGCAACTCGGCCAGCTCGGGGCTGGCCGGCATGAGCCAGAGGTTCTCGAACGGTGTCTCGGTGACGAAGTGCTCGGCCTTCTTGCTGAACAGGCCGCTCGACAGGGTCTGGGCAAAGAAGTCGGCGATGGTGGTATCGACATCCGCCATGCGCTCGCCCAGCAGGTAGTGACTGGAGTTGGCCTGCGGGTCCAGGTCAATCACCAGGGTCTTGTAGCCCGCCGCGGCACTGACCGCGGCGAGGTTGCAGGCGATGCTGGATTTACCGACCCCACCCTTCTGGTTGAACACTACCCTGCGCATACGCCTTCTCCTTGTTCAGTCGCTTCCGTCGTGCGCCATCTTGGCGCAGGAACCGTCAGACCACGATAGCATTCGGATCGTGATAGATCGCTGACAATTCATGCACCGCCTCGATAAAGGCACCGGCGTGAGCCGGGTCAACCTCGGGTGTAATACCGTGGCCCAGGTTGAATACATGGCCGCTGCCCTTGCCGTAGCTGGCGAGGATGCGTGCCACCTCGGCACGAATCGCCGCCGGCTTGGCGTACAGCACCGTCGGGTCCATGTTGCCCTGCAATGCAACCTTTGCACCAACCCGCGAGCGGGCGACGCCAATATCCATGGTCCAGTCCAGACCCAGCGCGTCGGCACCGGCATCGGCGATGCTTTCCAGCCACAGGCCGCCGTTCTTGGTGAACAGGATGACCGGAATCTTGCGACCGTCATGCTCGCGAATCAGACCGGAAACGATCTTGCGCATGTAGGCCAGCGAGAACTTCTGGTAGGCGTCGGCGGAGAGGTTGCCGCCCCAGGTATCAAAAATCTGCACCGCCTGGGCGCCGGCAAGAATCTGGCCGTTCAGGTAGCTGGTGACAGACTGGGCGAGCTTGTCGAGCAGCAGGTGCATGGCCTCAGGCTGGTCGTAGAGCATGGCCTTGGTCTTGCGGAAGTCCTTGGAAGAACCGCCCTCGACCATGTAGGTCGCCAGCGTCCAGGGGCTCCCGGAGAAGCCGATCAGCGGTACCCGGCCGTTCAACTCACGGCGAATGGTGCGCACCGCATCCATCACGTATCCCAGATCGTTCTCCGGATCGGGAACCGGCAGCGCCTCGATATCGGCCAGACTGTTAATCACCTTGCGAAAGCGCGGACCTTCGCCGGTCTCAAAGTACAGGCCCTGCCCCATGGCATCCGGAATCGTCAAAATATCGGAGAACAGAATGGCCGCGTCCAGCGGGTAGCGATCCAGCGGCTGCAGGGTTACTTCGCAGGCCATCTCCGGATTCATGCACAGCCCCATGAAATCACCCGCCCGTGCACGCGAGGCGCGATACTCCGGCAGATAGCGGCCAGCCTGGCGCATCATCCACACAGGGGTGACATCCACCGGCTGACGCATCAGCGCGCGCAGGAAACGATCATTCTTGAGTTCGGTCATGGGGCACATCCAGTCGAAAAAGTCAGCGGCCATTGTAGCGGCAATTGGCGGGAAAGATCAGGGCCAGAAACAACAAGGGCGCCCGAAGGCGCCCCTGTATGTGTGACCGGTTGTCACACGCCGAGGAAGTCGAGGATACCCTCGGCAGCCTGGCGACCTTCGAAGATCGCGGTCACCACCAGATCGGAGCCGCGCACCATGTCGCCACCGGCAAAGATCTTCGGGTTGCTGGTCTGGAACTTGTACTGACCTTGCTCGGGCGCAATCACGCGACCCTGGCTGTCAGTCTCAACGTTCTTGTCAGCAAACCAGTCGGCCGGGCTCGGACGGAAACCGAAGGCGATGACCACGGCATCGGCCGGCAGCACTTCTTCGGAACCCGGAATCGGCTCGGGGCTGCGGCGACCGCGGGCGTCCGGCTCACCCAGACGGGTTTCCACCACCTTAACGCCTTCAACCTTGTCTTCGCCAACAATGGCGATCGGCTGGCGGTTGAACAGGAACTTCACGCCCTCGTCCTTGGCGTTCTTCACTTCCTTGCGCGAACCCGGCATGTTGGCTTCGTCACGGCGGTAGGCGCAGGTCACTGCGGTCGCACCCTGGCGAATGGACGTGCGGTTACAGTCCATTGCGGTATCACCACCGCCGAGCACAACCACCTTCTTGCCCTTCATATCGATAAAGTCGTCAGCGGACTTCTCGAACCCGAGGTTGCGGTTGACGTTGGCGATCAGGAAGTCCAGAGCGTCGTATACACCAGGCAGATCTTCACCCGGGAAGCCGCCCTTCATGTAGGTGTAGGTACCCATGCCCATAAAGACCGCATCGTACTCGGCCAGCAGGTCGTCGATCATGACGTCCTTGCCGATCTCGGTGTTCAGGCGGAACTCGATACCCATGCCTTCGAATACTTCGCGGCGGCGTGACAGCACGCTCTTCTCGAGTTTGAACTCGGGGATACCGAAGGTCAGCAGACCACCGATTTCCGGGTAACGGTCGAATACCACCGGGCTGACACCGGCACGCGCCAGCACGTCGGCGCAACCCAGACCGGCCGGGCCGGCACCGATGATGGCAACGCGCTTGCCAGTCGGCACGACGCCGGACATGTCCGGGCGCCAGCCCATGGCGAAGGCGGTATCGGTAATGTACTTCTCGACCGAGCCGATGGTGACCGCGCCAAAACCGTCGTTCAGGGTGCAGGCGCCTTCACACAGACGGTCCTGCGGGCACACGCGGCCGCAGACTTCCGGCAGGGTGTTGGTCTGGTGCGACAGCTCGGCGGCTTCGAGGATGTTGCCCTCGGAGACCAGCTTCAGCCAGTTCGGAATAAAGTTGTGTACCGGGCACTTCCACTCACAGTAGGGGTTGCCACAACCGAGGCAGCGGTGCGCCTGGTCGGACGCCGCTTCCGGCTTGAACTGCTCGTGAATCTCGACGAACTGGGTCTTGCGCACGCGCAGCGGGCGCTTCTTGGGATCTTCACGACCTACATCGATAAACTGGAAGTCGTTGTTCAAACGGTCTGCCATATCTCAACCTCTAAACTGCAGCGGCGGCTTCATCACACCACTGCAAGACTCATCAGGGCCAGCGGCAGGCTGGGGCGCTCGGTGCGCGGCAGCCTGCCTGCGGCGGCTTTATTGTGGGTTCGCTCGCGTGCTGGTCAGCAGGGCCCGCAGACTTGCGGCCTTCGGTTTGACCAGCCAGAAGCGGCGGATGTAGTCGTCCAGGTTGTCCAGCACCTCGGCACCCCATGCACTGCCGGTTTCGGTGACGTACTCGGTCAGCACCTGGGTCAGGTGGCTGCGGTACATCTCCATCGCCTCGTTGCTGATGCGGTGCAACTCGACCAGCTCATGATTGAGCTTGTCGAAGAAGGTATTGTCCATATCCAGCACATAGGCAAAGCCACCGGTCATACCGGCACCGAAATTGTGGCCGGTACTGCCGAGTACGCAGACCATACCGCCGGTCATGTACTCACAGCAGTGGTCGCCAGCGCCTTCGATGACCGCGTGCGCACCGGAGTTACGCACCGCGAAGCGCTCGCCGGCCACGCCGGCTGCGAACAGCTTGCCACCGGTGGCACCGTACAGGCAGGTGTTGCCGATGATCGAGGTCTGCTCGGAGCGGAACGGGCTGCCCTTGGGCGGTACGATGGTCAGCTTGCCGCCGGTCATGCCCTTGCCGACGTAGTCGTTGGCATCGCCTTCCAGATACATGTGCAAACCACCGGCGTTCCAGACGCCGAAGCTCTGACCGGCCGTGCCCTTCATGCGGAAGGTGATCGGTGCGCTGGCCATGCCCTGGTTGCCGTGTACCTTGGCGATCTCGCCGGACACACGGGCACCGATGGAACGGTCACAGTTGGTCAGCGACAGCTCGAACTCGCCACCGGTACGACCGTCGATGGCGGCACGCGCCATCTCGACCATCTTCTCGGCAGTCAGGCCCTTGTCGAACGGCGGGTTACGCGGCGACTCGCAGAACTGCGGCTTGTCGGCCGGAACGTCCTTGCTGAACAGCAACGGCTCAAGATCCAGGTTTTGCTGCTTGGCGGTCGTGCCGGGCAGGATTTCCAGCAGATCGGTACGGCCGATCAGGTCCTGCAGACTGCGCACACCCAGCTTGGCCAGCCACTCACGGGTTTCCATGGCGACGTAGGTGAAGAAGTTCATCACCATCTGCACGGTACCGATGTAGTGGTTGTCACGCAGGTGCTGGTTCTGGGTCGCAACACCGGTCGCGCAGTTGTTCAGGTGGCAGATACGCAGGTATTTGCAGCCCAACGCGATCATCGGCGCGGTACCGAAACCAAAGCTCTCGGCACCGAGGATCGCCGCCTTGATCACGTCCAGACCGGTTTTCAGACCACCGTCGGTCTGTACCCGGACCTTGCCACGCAGATCATTGCCGCGCAGAGTCTGATGGGCTTCGGACAGGCCCAGCTCCCAGGGCGAGCCGGCATAACGGATGGAGGTCAGCGGCGAGGCGCCGGTACCACCGTCGTACCCGGAGATGGTGATCAGGTCAGCGTAGGCCTTGGCCACACCGGCGGCGATGGTACCCACGCCCGGCTCGGATACCAGTTTGACCGACACCAGCGCCTGCGGGTTGACCTGCTTGAGGTCAAAGATCAGCTGCGACAGATCTTCAATCGAGTAGATGTCGTGGTGTGGCGGCGGTGAAATCAGCGTCACACCCGGGACTGCATAACGCAGACGGGCAATCAGCTCGTTGACCTTGCCACCCGGCAGCTGGCCACCCTCACCGGGCTTGGCACCCTGGGCAACCTTGATCTGCAGCACCTCGGCGTTGACCAAGTATTCCGGGGTCACACCAAAGCGACCGGAAGCGATCTGCTTGATCTTGGAGGTGCGCTCGGTTCCGTAGCGAGCGGGGTCTTCACCACCTTCACCAGAGTTCGAGCGTGCGCCCAGACGGTTCATCGCCTCGGCGATGGCCTCATGTGCCTCGGGAGACAGTGCACCCAGCGAGATACCGGCAGAGTCAAAGCGCTTGAAGATCGACTCCAGCGGCTCGACCTCATCCAACGCAATCGCCTGCTGGTCGTCGCGCACCTTGAGCAGGTCACGCAGCGCCGCAACCGGACGGCTGTTCACCAGCGCGGCGTACTCCTGATACTTGTCGTAGCTGTCGCCCTGCACCGCATCCTGCAGCGCGCGGACCACGTCCGGGTTGTAGGCATGGTATTCGCCACCAAACACGAACTTGAGCAGACCGCCCTGCTGGATCGCCTTGCGCGGGTTCCAGGCTTCCTTGGCCAGCAGCGCCTGTTCGGCCTGCAGGTCCTGGAAGCGGGCACCCTGAATGCGGCTGGCAACGCCCTTGAAGCAGACATCAACGACTTCGTCGGCCAGACCCACTGCTTCAAACAGTTGGGCGCCACGATAAGACGCGATGGTGGAGATACCCATCTTCGACAGGATCTTCAGCAGACCCTTGGAGATACCCTTGCGGTAGTACTTGAAGGTCTCGTACAGGTCGCCGATGACCTCACCGGTGCGGATCAGGTCACCCAGCACTTCATACGCCAGGTACGGGTAGACTGCGGTCGCACCGAAGCCGATCAGCACCGCGTAGTGATGCGGATCACGGGTGGTCGCGGTTTCAACCAGGATGTTGCACTCGCAACGCAGACCCGTCGCGGTCAGGTGGTGATGCACAGCACCGACAGCCAGCGCCGCGTGGACCGGCAGCTTGCCCTGCTCGATAGCCCGGTCGCTCAGCACGATCAGCGTCTTGCCTTCACGCACGGCGGCCTCGGCCTGGGCGGCGATATCGCGCACGGCCTCGCCAAGCGGCGTGCCTTCAGCGACGTTGAGGTCAATGACGTGGCGCGCGAAACCGGGACGCTCGTCCAGGTTCATGATGGTGCGCCACTTGGCCGGAGAGATCACCGGCGAGCTGAGAATCGCGCGATTGGCGTGATCGGCAGTCTCTTCAAAGACGTTGCGCTCGGCACCCAGGCAGGTTTCCAGCGACATTACGATGGCTTCACGCAGCGGGTCGATCGCCGGATTGGTCACCTGGGCGAACTGCTGACGGAAGTAGTCATAGACCGAACGCACGCGACCGGACAGCACCGCCATCGGCGTGTCATCGCCCATGGAGCCGACCGCTTCCTGACCGTTCTCGGCCAGCGGGCGCAGCACCTGGTCACGCTCTTCGAAGGTGACCTGGAACATCTTCATGTACTGCTTGAGACGCTCGGACGAGAGGAAATCGGAGCCGTGGTCGCGATCATCCAGCGTAGCCTGGATGCGCAGGGCATTTTCCTTCAGCCACTTGCGGTACGGATGACGGGACTTCAGGCGATTAGCCACATCATCGGTGTGCAGCACTTCGCCAGTCTGAGTGTCGACAGCCAGAATCTGACCCGGACCAACACGGCCCTTGCTGACGACGTCCTCGGGCTGGTAGTCCCACACGCCGATTTCGGAGGCCAGGGTGATATAGCCGTTCTTGGTGATGACATAACGCGCCGGGCGCAGACCGTTGCGGTCGAGCAGACAGACCGCGTAGCGACCTTCGGTCAGTACAATACCGGCCGGGCCGTCCCAGGCTTCCATATGCATGGAGTTGTATTCGTAGAACGCCCGCAGATCGGCATCCATGGTCTCCACGTTTTGCCACGCCGGCGGCACGACCATGCGGATGGCGCGGAACAGATCCATGCCGCCGCAGATCAGCAGCTCAAGCATGTTGTCCATGCTCGAGGAGTCGGAACCGGTGGTGTTGACCAGCGGGGCCAGGCTGTCCAGATCGGGCATCAGATCGTTGGTGAACTTGTTACGGCGCGCCTGGGCCCAGTTACGGTTGGCGGTGATGGTGTTGATTTCACCATTGTGGGCAACCAGACGGAACGGCTGCGCCAGCGGCCACTTCGGCAGGGTATTGGTTGAGAAGCGCTGGTGGAACACGCTGATCGCGGTTTCCATTCGGGCATCACCCAGATCCGGATAGAACTTGTCCAGATCGGCCGGCATCATCAGGCCCTTGTAGGACACGACCTTGTGCGACAGGCTGCAGACATAGAAGTTGCTGTCGGCCTGCATGGCGATTTCGGCCTTGCGGCGCACGTAGAACAACTTGACGGCAAATTGCTGCTCGTCCAGGCCCTCGCCTGATACGAACACTTGCTCAATACGCGGCATGCTGCTCAGGGCCAGCGGGCCGAGAACCGACGGATCGACCGGCACTTCGCGCCAGCCCAGACCGGTCAGCCCCTGATCACTCAAGGCGTCGGCAAAAGCCTGTTTGGCAGCGGTGCTGGCAGCCTCGTCGGCACCCATGAACACCATGCCCACGGCGTACTGGTCGGGCAGTTCGACCGCCAGCGTCTCGCGGGCAACCTCGCGCAGAAAACGGTCCGGCTTCTGAATGAGCAGGCCGCAACCATCGCCGGTCTTGCCGTCGGCGTTAATGCCGCCGCGGTGGGTCATGCACGTCAGCGCTTCAATTGCCGTCTGCAGCAGGTGATGACTGGGCTGGCCTTCCATGTGGGCAATCAAACCAAAGCCACAGTTATCCTTGAACTGATCAGGCTGGTATAGACCTGCTTTCATAGGCACTCTCTCAAAAAGCTAGTAAATTCGGGCGCGTTAGACTCCAGATCACAGAGAAATCTGGCCCTGCGCCGGACAAAAGGGGAGTAATTGTACACAGCGGCATCAGCGCCCACAATTTTTTTTGGGCAAAAAATGCCGCTTGGGCGTATCCAAATGTCGTAAATAGGAAACTTTTGCCGCCCCTGCCAAGCGCCCGAAGGCGCTTTACAGACCCTGCCACAGGGCGAGGCGCACCCGTCAGCCTTGCACCGACGGGCTCAGGCTCAGCGCAAACCGCCCTGAATGTCCCCAATGCTGCGCGGCCAGGGCTTGCTGTCGCGCAGAACAGCAGGCAGCTCGGCAATTCCGGCCTGGGCAGCCTGGCGGGAAGGATAAATGCCCTGGGTGACCACAAACCAGGCAGCACCCTGATGCGTCGTCTCGAAATAGCCCAGATCAGAGACGCCGGCGTGCTTACCGATAAAACTGCGGGCCGCCGCCTCTGAGCGCGTACCCAGCAACTGAACCACGTACTCGGAACCCGCGCGCTGACGGTACCACTGCGCGTCATGCGTAACCGATGACGCAGCGGACGCAACAACCGGCGCCGTAACGGGAGCAGGCGCTGGCGTCGGGACTGGAGCTGGAGCTGGAGCTGGAGCTGGAGCTGGAGCTGGAGCTGGAGCTGAAACAGGCTGTGGCGAGGAATCGGATTGCGCAACCTCCAATTCGGGTGCACGAGCAGGGACAGTTTCATCGCCCTCTACCAGCACCGGCGCATCAACCAGGCCAGCCGCTGACGGCGCTGTTTGGTTGCCGCCGTCATTCTGAGCAGCAGCCGAGGCCGGCGCCGGCGGCGCAATCGGCTCGGGTACTTCAATTTGCGCCTCAACGACCGGCTCCGGCAACTGCAGCACCGTGCGTTCCGGCTCAACCGGGGCTCGATCCCCCATGTACCAGGCCACGGCAACACCCAGCCCAATCAGGCCAAGCGCTGCCAGCGCCTTGAAGGGTATACCGCCTGAGCTTGAAGTGCGCGCTGCCAGTGGCGCCTGCTGCATCGCCCGAAGCATAACCTGACGTCCTGCCAGATTGATCCCGCCGGGCCAGCCGCCGCTGAGCCGGTGAATCTCCTCAATCTGCTCGTCGCTGAGCAGCTCGATTCCCTGACCGGCGCCTTCCAGGCGCTGGGCGAGATAGTCGCGGGTTTCGTTAACATCCAGCGCGGCCAGACTGACAACATGAACATTGCCAGCCTCCTCACCCGCAGCGGCAGAAGCAAAACGCCCCACCGATTCGCTATCGGCAAACAGGAATACCCGCGGTGCAAAGCTGCCGGCTTCAGCGATTTCACACAACATGCTGATGGCCGACGACTCAAGCAGTTCGGCATCATCAATGACCAGATAGAGCTGAATGCCTACCAGCTCGCTTTGCTGCGCCTTCTGCAGCAGACTGGCCACATCGCGCTGCTCGGTATTGAGCGCCTGACACAGCTGCGCCAGCAAAGCCGCCTCCGAGGCGTGCTCGCGCGCAGACAACACAACGCACTGAACGACATCCTTGTTGCTGCTGGCCACCAGCGCCTGACGCAACAACGTTTTGCCGGCACCCTGCGGTCCCGCTACCACCAGCACCTTGTGGCCATAACGAGCGAGATGGTGCAACTCGGCGAGAACCGGCTTTCTTTTCGGCGTAAAGAATTTGAAGCCGGGAGCACGCGCGGCAAAAGGATCATGACTGAGCTGGTAATGTTCCAGCAGCTCGTCCGGCTGACTCACCGCACTGAAAACCTCATCAAAACCGTTACTCATTGTTCACTGTCCTGCAGGCATTCACGAAGCGCCACGACGTCATAATCGGCCGTCACTTCAGCGCCGCCAATCCGGCGCAGCAGCACCAGACGCAGCTGGCCGTCGAGAACCTTCTTATCCACCGCCATCAGACGCTCAAAGTCCGCCGCGCGCATACCTGCAGGCGCACGAACCGGCAATCCAGCTGCGGCAATGACGGCTTCGCCCCGTTTTCGGTCAGCAGCCGAGATCCAGCCAAGCCGCTCCGACAGGTCAAGCGCCATGACCATGCCGGCGCCCACCGCCTCTCCGTGCAGCCATCTGCCGTAGCCCTGATGCGCCTCGATGGCGTGACCGAAGGTATGACCCAGATTGAGAATCGCGCGCACCCCACCCTCGCGCTCGTCAGCAGCAACAACCTCGGCCTTGATAGCACAGGATCGCATGATGGCCTCGGTCACCAGCGTCGTATCGAGTTGACGCAAGCCGACCATGCTCTGTTCCAGCCAACCAAGAAAGGCTTCATCTCTGATCAGGCCGTACTTGATTATCTCCGCCAGCCCGGCGCTGACCTCCCGACCCGGCAAGGTCTTGAGGCTGTCAGTGTCGATAATCACCGCCTTGGGCTGATAGAAGGCGCCGATCATATTCTTGCCTGCCGGATGATTGATGCCGGTCTTGCCGCCCACAGAAGAGTCAACCTGCGACAACAGGGTGGTAGGCACCTGAATGAAATCGACACCGCGCTGGTAGGCAGACGCAGCGAAGCCCGTCATGTCACCAATTACACCACCACCAAGGGCAATGAGCGTTGTTCGGCGATCATGGCGCTCCGCCAGCAGGGCATCGAAAATCTGCTGCAGTGTTGCCCAGTTCTTGTAGGCCTCACCCGTCGGCAAGACCACCGAGGTTACCTTGTAGTCACTGAGCACCTGCTGCAGAGACTCAAGATATAGCGGCGCGACGGTATCATCGGTGACGATGCACACCTGCCGACCGCCGATATGACGAGCGAACATCTCAGCCTGGGCCATCAGACCCGAGCCGATATAAATTGGATAACTGCGATCACCTAGATCGACATTCAGAACCTGCATCAAAGCACTCCCCATTCAGCTGGCACAGGATACAACAGTCGCGGGAAGCTGCGATACGGGAGGGAGGAGAAGCAAAAGCTGTAAAACTCAGGCTTCCTGCAGCTTGGCCAGAATGGCGTTAACAACCACCTTGGGGCCGCGTTGATCCGTTTCGATGATCAGATCGGCAATTTCCCGATAGAGCGGATCTCGCTTGGCCATCAGGTCACGCAGCACCGCCTCGGGATCGGCGGTTTGCAGCAGAGGGCGCTGACGATCCTTGGCCGTCCGTTGCAGCTGCTGCTCGACACTGGTGCACAGGTAGACGACCAGACCACCGGATTTAAGCGCAGCACGATTGGCCGGGCGCATGACAACGCCACCGCCGGTCGCCAGCACGATTCCGTCCTCATGGACCAGCTCGGCAATCATCGCCTCCTCACGCTGGCGAAACCCCTCCTCGCCCTCAACATCGAAGATCCAGGGGATATCGGCACCAGTGCGCACCTCGATCTCGCGATCGGAGTCCTTGAAGGGGTATTTGAGCTCTTTGGCAAGCAAACGCCCGATGGTGCTTTTTCCAGCACCCATCGGGCCTATCAGAAAGACGTTACGCAAGAAGATTACCTGGCCAGCGTGATGGCACCGTTGTTGATGATCCGCGGCGTCAGGAAAATCAGCAGTTCGGTCTTGCTTTCTGCCGTTACGTCACGACGGAACATCCGACCGAGCAACGGCAGATCACCAAGGAAAGGTACCTTTTCCTGAGCACTGGAGGTCTCGCTCTGGAATACGCCACCGATCACGATAGTTTCACCGTCGGCAACCAGGATATTGGCATTGACCTCATTCTTGCGAATGGTCGGCACCCCATTCACCTGGTTGGAGAAGTCCGGCTCATCCTTGGTCACGATAACTTCCATGATCACCTGGTTGTCCGGAGTGATCTGGGGGGTCACTTCCAGCGACAGCACTGCATCGGCAAAGGACGTCGTGGTTGCACCGCTGGAGCTGGCTTCCTGATACGGAATTTCCGAACCTTTCAGGATCTTTGCCGTTTCCTTGTCGGAGGTCACCACTTTCGGCTGGGAAATCACCTCACCGTTACCGGTGCTCTCCATCGCGGACAGTTGCAGATCCAGAATGGTGTTGTCGGTAATAAAGCCGATGCCGATCCCCGAGGTGGAGCCCACTACGCCCATATCGACGAACGGCGAGTTTGCCGGGCGCTCCGGTACACCGTAATAGCCGCCAGAGGTAGTATCCGGCGGCAGAAAGTCCGGCGCGTCAACGATCTCGGTCTGGCCATCCTTACCGAATGCGGAGAAGTTGCCACCCAGATTGAACGCGCCACCCCAGCGCACACCCAGGGCCTTGTCGAAACCGACGTTGGCTTCAACAATCCGGGCTTCAATCATGACCTGACGAACCGGAATGTCCAGCTGGGTCACAATGCGGCGCAGCTCGTCCAGCTTTTGCTGGGTTTCCAGCGCGATAATGCTGTTGGTACGCTCATCAACCGTCAGCGAACCCCGTTGGGAGTCGGCATCAGCCGCCGTTACTGAGGCAAACAGCTTGGCAATATCCGCCGCCTTGGCGTAATTGACCTGAATCAGCTCGCGACGCAGCGGTGCCAGCTCGGCAATCTGCTTCTGCGCCTCCAGCTCCTGACGCTCGCGTGCAGCGATCTCGTCTGCCGGCGCTACCAGCAACACATTACCCACCTGACGCTTATCCAGACCTTTGGTCTTGAGCACCAGATCCAGCGCCTGATCCCATGGCACGTTCTGCAGGCGCAGCGTGATACTGCCCTGCACTGTGTCGCTGGCTACCAGGTTCAGGTCGGTGAAGTCGGCAATCAACTGCAGCACCGAGCGCACTTCGATATCCTGGAAGTTCAGCGACAGCTTCTCACCGGTATAGGTGAACGCATCAGCACGACGCTGCTCCACCTCGGCACGGGTCAGCGGCTTGAAGCTGACGGTCAGGCGATTGTCAGCCTGATACACCAGATGCTCGTAATAGCCGGTCGGCTCAATCACGATAGACGCATTGTCGCCGCTGCCACTGGCATTGACGAAGTTCACCGGCGTGGCGAAGTCCTTGACGTCCAGCTGAACACGCAGCTCGTCAGGCAGGCGGGTATTTGGGAAGTTGAGCTTGACGCGACCGCCCTGCTCCTCCACGTCGACCCGGATAGTCGGATCACTCAAGTCAATGACGACATTACCGGAGCCGTCACTGCCACGCTGAAAGTCCAGGCTGGTGATAGCGCGACCACTGACGACCGGACTGGATACCGCCGGCTCGTTGTCCGTGCGCCAGTTATTGTTAGTGGCCACCGGAGTGGCGGCGGCCGTGGTTGCCGGCGCTGCCGCTGCCGTTGCACCAACCATCACGTACAGGTCATTGCCTTCGGCGCGGGTGGTGTAGGGCGCCAGGCTGGTCAAATTGATGATCAGGCGGGTACGGTCACCGGCCTCAACGACGGTCACGCTCCGGGCATTACCCAGACCGAGTTCGCGGCTGCGCTCACCGAGCTTGTTCTTGACGCCTGGCAGGTCCAGCGCGATCCGCGCCGGCTGGTCGATGGTGTAACCCTTCGGCGAGCCGGTGACAGGCTCGTCGAAGCTCAGTTTGAGCTCTACCCGATCCCCCGGCAGAGAAGCGACATCCATACGTTGCAGATCAGCCGCAAGGGCCAACGGACTCAGCAGTGACATTACTGCTGCGAGCGGAAAAATTCTGGTCAGAGACATTTGCTTGCGTTCCACGCGTGACTGTTTGCAGTTCATGTTTTCTCTCCCTGGTTGTCCTACCCGCGCTCAGCAAGGCTGAGGGTGCGCGGTCGCTCCAACCACCCGCCTTCTCCGTCCGGCACGATTTCAACTACATCAACGCGATTTTCTTCGATCCCGGTGACACGTCCATGATTACGCCCGAGGTAATCGCCAATTCTGACCCGATGCACACTGCCGGCACCCGAGATGAGCGCCTGCATTCCCTCGGCGTTACTGATGGTACCGACCATCTGGAAACTCTCGATGTTGAACCCTTCAAGGAACTGCTTGACGCGGTTTTCGTCAGGCTTGATGTCCTGAGACCCTTTTTGCCGCTGCGACAGATCAATCTTGATCGGTGGCTGGAAGGGGCTGCGCAGGGACGCTGCGCTGTAGGTGAAGGCCTCATAGGGTTCAAAGCGTGGCAACGGCTCGATCTTGCCCGCAGGACGCGCGCGCACATCGTCCATGAATTGCTGCAGATCGGAAAAATCGTTACTGCCACAGCCACTGAGCGAAAACGCCGCCAGCAGCGTCAATCCGGTCATTCGCCAGGTCAAGTTCATTGCTGACCTCCGGCATCATTGTAGCGGTAGGTTTTCGCGACGATATTCATCGCCAGCAAATCGGGGTTGTTCCCGCTGACCGGTTTGATAGTGAAGTCACCGAGCGTCACGATCCGCGGCAGGCCGGCTACACCGCTGACGAAGGTCGCCAGATCATGGTAGCTGCCACGAACCACGATATTGATCGGCAGTTCAACGTAGAACTGTTTGGCCTGCTCGGGACGCAGGGTAATCGACTCGAACTCCAGGCCGCTGTTCAGCCCCATCTGGGTAATGTCTTCGAGCAAACCGGGGACTTCGCTGTCCTTGGGCAGCTGCTTGAGGAGACCGCTGAAGCGCTCCTCGATTTCGGCCAGTTGCTCCTTATAGGCTTCAAGGTTTGCGGCGCGGAACGACTTGTCCTCGAACTCCTTGCGCAGAGCCACTTCCTGAGCCTGGACACGCTCCAGCCCTACTCTCAGATCCTTCAGGTGGAACTGGTAGCCCGCCGCCAGCAGCGCGATAAACACCAGCACGCAGACGATGACCTTGAGCGCTCCCGGCCAGGAGCCAATATTATTGAAGTCAAGATCGTTTAAATCGATCTTCTTCAGACTTTCCATGGATTGAGCGAAACTCATTGCTGCTGCTCTCCCTCAGCGGCACCGGCTCTGGGCTCGGTTTGTTTTACGGTCAACTCAAACACGTTGGCCTGATCCAGAGCACCCGAGGTAACCGCCTTGACGGCAGTCAGATTCGGAGCGGTCAGCCAGTCAGACGCATCCAGCTGACGCATCAGATTGGACACTCGGCTGTTGGACTCTGCCCCACCCTTGATGGAAATCGCACTGCCCTTCATGCCCACGTCAGTGAAATAGACTCCATCGGGCAGCGTACGCGCCAACTCATCAAAGACACGAACAATGATGGGCCGTTTGCCCTGCAGATCCTGGATAATCTTCATCCGATCCAGCAACTGGGCGCGCCGCGCCTGCAACTGTTCGATTTCCTTGATACGCCGCTCAAGCTGGGCAATTTCGCTCTTGATAAAGGCATTGCGTGCGTTCTGATTCTCGATCTGCCCATTGACGTAGCGGTCAGCCAAAAACACCAGCGCCCCTGCAAACAGGACAACCAGTGCCAGAATGGTCAGAAATTCCTTTTTTCGCTCTTCCCTCAGCTGCTCGCGCCAAGGCAACAGGTTAATGCGAGCCATCAGTCAAAACTCCTCATTGCCAGACCACACGCAATCATCAGGGCGGGCGCGTCATTGCTCAGGGCAACCGCATCAACCTTGTTTGACAGGGTCATGTTTGCAAAGGGGTTGGCAACCAGAGTGGTGGTACCAATTTTCTGCTGTACCAACTGATCCAGCCCTGGAATCGAAGCGGTACCACCGGCCAGCAAGATGTAGTCGACGTCGTTGTATTGCCCGCCGGCAAAGAAGAACTGCAGCGATCGAGATACCTGCTGCACCACTGCATCCTTGAAGGGACCCAGCACCTCGACTTCGTAATCGTCGGGAAGACCGCCCTGCTTCTTGGCCAGCCCGGCCTCGTCCTGGGACAAGCCGTAACGGCGCTGAATCTCATCCGTCAGTTGCTTGCCGCCAAACAGCTGCTCGCGGGTATAAATGGTGCGACCACCACTGAGCACACTCAGGGTCATCATGGTTGCACCGATGTCGATTACCGCGATGGTCAGGTCATCGTTGCCCGCATCCAGCTGCCCGATAACAAGCTCGCAGGCACGCTCCATCGCGTAAGCCTCGACCTCGACAATCTTGGCGGTCAGACCGGCAAGTGCCAGTGCGGCTTCGCGGATATCGACATTTTCACGGCGACAGGCAGCGAGCAACACTTCTTCTCTGGCGGGATTGCGGGGGGAAACGCCCTGGACTTCGAAGTCTATGGCAACCTCGTCCAGCGGGTAGGGGATGTACTGGTCGGCTTCGATCTTGATCTGTTCTTCCATCTCGTCAGGATCAAGCCCGGCATCCATCTCGATCACCTTGGTGATCACCGCGGATCCGGCTACCGCCACTGCGGCCTGCCTGAGCGACGATTTCGATCGCGCCAGAACCTTCTCCAGCGCCTGTCCGACGCCTTCGAGTTCGACAATGTTCTTCTCCACTACCGAAGCGGGAGGGAGAGGTTCGACCGCGTAGGCCTCGACCTTGTAGCGGCCACCGGAGCGGCTGAGTTCGAGCAGCTTCACGGTGGTGGAGCTGATGTCGATGCCCAGCAGCGTATTCGCTTTTTTCTTGAAGAGCCCTAGCACAGCCAATTTCCTATCAGCATCCGACACTTACGGACGGTTTATGTTTTCCTACATTAAATAACAGGACTTGTACAAGCGCAAATGGCTAAAACAAAAAAAATACGCTTATAATGCAGACTGTTATCCCGTTCTCGTTTAGCAATCCTGCTAACGTTCTAATTAATCAGGGAATTCCGCATCCCTTATGCGATTGCTGAAGTTTCTATTCTGGTCAGTTCTGGCGCTTGTATGCGCTCCAGCCATGGTGCTCAGCGGCGTCGCGCTCTATCTGAGCCCCTCGCTGCCTGACGTCGAAACCCTTCGAGACGTCGAACTGCAGACTCCGTTGCGGGTATATAGCACAGATAATCGACTGATTGCAGAGTTCGGCGAAATGCGCCGTTTCCCGATCAGTTACGAGCAGATTCCACCGGCCTTCGTCCACGCCCTGCTTGCTGCAGAAGATGACAACTTCCTGAATCACCATGGCGTCGACCCAATGGGCCTGCTGCGCGCTGCCGCAGAGCTTGTGCAGACCGGTCACATCCAGACCGGCGGCAGCACAATCACCATGCAGGTCGCCAAGAATTACTTCCTGTCGAGCAAGCGCGTGTTCTCGCGCAAGCTGAACGAAATCCTGCTGGCTCTGCAAATCGAGCGCAATCTCAGCAAGCAGGAGATTTTCGAGTTATATGTGAACAAGATCTACCTTGGCAACCGCGCCTACGGGATCGAAGCCGCCGCGCAGGTGTATTACGGCAAATCCATTAATGAGTTACCCCTGGCGGATCTGGCCATGATCGCCGGCCTGCCAAAGGCGCCTTCGCGCTACAACCCGATTGCCAACCCGGAACGCACCAAGGTGCGTCGAGACTGGATTCTCGACCGCATGCTGACGCTTGGCTATATCGATGAAGCGAGTTATCGAGAAGCCGTTGCGACGCCAATTACCGCACGCAATCACGGCGCCAACCCTGAAATGGAAGCACCCTATATTGCCGAGATGGCCCGCCTTGAGATGGTTGAGCGCTACGGCAACGAGGCTTACACCCAAGGCTTCAACGTCTACACCACCGTCGACAGTCGACTGCAGGAAATGGCCAACAGCGCCCTGCGTGACGGCCTGC
>Ga0209081_1000490_pt1 | contig 23615 bp, 19 predicted proteins | sample GOMGulsemesocosm_4_FD_184636 | JGI IMG/M metagenome (GOLD analysis project Ga0209081, IMG submission 184636) | Methane-oxidizing microbial communities from mesocosms in the Gulf of Mexico - GOM15B Gulf of Mexico (SPAdes) (version 2) | ecosystem: Environmental > Aquatic > Marine > Cold seeps... | reverse complement strand
CACAAATGGCGTCTGAAAATGACCCTAGAATAACCAAAATTGGCAATTATTTACGTAAGTATCGCATTGATGAACTACCACAAATGTATAATGTTATATGTGGCGAAATGGGCTTTGTAGGCCCTAGACCAGAGCGTCCTGAATTCGTGCAAGGTTTAATTAAAAACATCCCTTATTATAATGAACGCCATAATGTTAAACCAGGCTTAACAGGCTGGGCGCAGTTGAAATATCCCTATGGCGCAACTGAGGCTGATTCATTAGAGAAACTTAAATATGATCTTTATTATATTAAACATCGTAGTTTCTTATTAGATTTGCTTATTTTAATAAGAACAGTTGAAATAGTATTGTTTGGAAAGGGGCGTTAATGTTTTCAAAATTCATATCAAATCATGTAGACTGGATTTTAACGGTATATGGATATACCTTATTAGACAATGCAGGAGCACATTGTCTTGCCCGAAAAAGGTGTTGTTAATGAAACAAATAATAAACGCTATGACTGTAGACGTAGAAGATTATTTTCACGTTTCTGCTTTTGAAAATACTATTAATCAATCAGATTGGCATAACTTACCTTTAAGGGTTGAACGCAACACTTATCGCTTGTTAGAACTATTTGAAAAACATAATGCTAAAAGTACATTTTTCACTTTAGGTTGGGTTGCTAAGCGTTGTCCTGAGTTGATCAAAGCCATAGTCGATCAAGGTCATGAATTAGCAAGTCATGGGTTTTGTCATCAGCGCGCGACAGAAATGACGCGTTCAGAGTTTTTTTTGGATGTGCAGCAAAGTAAGTATATTTTAGAAGACTTATCAGGAAAAGAAGTTATTGGCTATCGCGCTCCTAGCTTTTCAATAAATGATACTAATACTTGGGTCTATGATGTATTGCTAGAGTTAGGTTTTCAGTATAGCTCTAGCACCTACCCAATTAGCCATGATTTATATGGTGTACCGAACTGGCCGCGTTTTCCTTATTTGCGTGATGAAAGTAGTGAAAGTCAAAAGCTAATAGAGATTCCTATTCCAACCCTTCGAAAAAATGATGTAAATACAGGTATTGGTGGCGGAGGTTACTTTCGTTTGTATCCTTATTGGTTATCTAAAAGGCGCATTGATAAGTTTCATCAACAAGAGCAACAGCCGTATAGTTTTTATTTTCACCCTTGGGAGATTGATCCTGAACAGCCTAGAGTTAAAGAAGCTCCTCTGAAATCTAAATTTAGGCATTATGTCAATTTATCTAAAATGGAAGGTAAGTTAGAGCAACTGCTGAAAGATTACCAATGGGATACCATGAAGAATGTTTATTTAGTTGATAAACATGATTAACAGAATAACTAAAATCCTGCCAATAACCGCAATCTTTATTGCTTGGTTTTATACTTATTTACAAGGAATAAATACGGCAATAGATATCTGGATAATATCAGAAATCTTTAATCACTGCTTATTCGTTATTCCTGGTGCCTTATATCTTATCTATCAAAAGCGCATCCAACTATCCAAGCAACCGTTTACTCCTAATTATTGGTTATTACTTCCTTTAATTGGTTCGTTGATTCTTTATACCTTTGGGTATGTTGGTGATATACGCTTATTTATGCATATTGCCACTTTTGTTTCTCTACCATTACTTATTTGGATGGTAATAGGTAATCAAGCAGCTAAAATAATCGCTTTTCCTTTATATTTCATGCTGTTTTCTATTCCTGTAGGCGAGGAGTTAATACCCTATTTACAAGAACTAACTACTGATTTAGCTGTTCCTTTGCTAGAAATGACAGGAGTTCCAATTTATAGAAATGGGCTTTATTTAGATATCCCAGAAGGACGATTTTTAGTTGCAGAAGCATGTTCAGGCATTAGCTTCTTGGTAGCCTCAATCGTTTTTGGTAATATATATGCTTACATATCGTTTAGAACTTTTTCTAAACAACTTCTCTTTGTTTTTATCTCCTTAATAGTCCCTATTATTGCTAATGCATTACGAGTATACGGTATTATATTAACCGCTCATTTAACTGATATGGAATATGCAGCAGGGGCCGACCACCTCATTTATGGTGGAGTGTTTTATGCGATTATACTTTTTTTATTAATAGGTATTGGTGAACGTTTCAGAGATAAAGAGATTAGTTTAAATTCATCTGTCCCAGCTGTTACTTCAAATAGTAGTGATATATCGGCACCCTGGGCTGTGGTTGGAATTGTTACTTTTATTTTTGTTATACAGTTTGTCTGGTTAAAAACAATTAAAAATAATAAATTGACTGTTAACTCAGCTGAAATTATAAGTACTCACCAGTTATCATATAACTTCCATCAGAGAAAATTAGTAAAGTGGCAACCTCATTTTCCTCAGGCAGCTGAATATCAGGAAGGTGCGATTGTGGGGATTGAAAAGGACTTAATAGACTTCTTTATTGCGGCTTACACTAGTGGTAAAGGTGAGCTTATATCGTCATTAAATAAATTGTATGATGCAGAGCGTTGGACGTTGCTTGATTCTGGTATTATCAATATTAATAACTCAAAGCAGCAAGCTCAATTCACGCTATTAGTATCTCCACGTGGCCAGAAGCGTATAATTATTCATTGGTATCAAATATCAGATAGAATTTTTACAAACGAAATAAAAGCAAAACTGTATCAAACAGCTAGTTCATTGTTAGGAAAAGTTGAAAATTCTGGAGTTATTGCCTTTTCTTTAGAATACATAGGGGAGTCTAGGCTTGCTGTAAAATCTTTAGAAACATTTATTGAAAACAATCAAGTAGAAATTAACGCTATTTTATTAAATCACTAGTATCTATTTCTACTTGATGAAATTCTAGTATATTAGCGTCGCATCCGTTTAAATCGTTCGTTGTAAGTATTATCATCAGTGAAACTAATTTTTCCTGGTATCTTATATGTTTGGAGTTTGTCTTTACAAAAATTAAGCATGCGAGCTTTAAACTCTCTTCTTGGCTCTTTCAATTTTAGCTTGAATTTGGCGCAAACAATATTCCCAGTAATAGGATGGCTACCACCAAAGACAACGATATCTTCAACATTGTCCATCTCTAATAAAATACTTTCAACTTCAGCTGGAAATACTTTAGCACCGCCAACATTGATAATCTCGCATTCTCTTCCTAATATTTTTATCCATTTGCCATCTTGCTCAACCATATCTCCTGTATTAAGAAAGCCTTCATCATCAAAAGGGGAGGGTGCATTTAAATAACCTAGCATGGCTGAATCAGATTTAACCCAAAGTGTGCCATTGACTATTTTGGTCACAAATTCATTACCGCCTACTTTCATCCAAAGAGAACCTGAAGAGCGAGATTTTGATCGTAATATTCCAACTTCAGATAAACCATAGGTTTGCTGTAAAGTGATATTAGGAAATATTTCATTGAGCCGTTGTAATGTACTCGTTTGCATTGGCTCAGTTCCGTAAGTCATTAACTTTAAGGATGATAGATCGTAGTGCTCGTAGGCTTTTGATAATATCAATAAATTAAGAAAGGTTGGTGATGTAGGTAAAACCTCTCCTTTGAATTTCTCAATAGCTTGGCAAACACTTTCAGGTGTTCTAGCATCAGAAACAATAACGGTTCCACCATTTGCTAAAGAATACAATAAGGAGTTAACTCCTCCAATGTGATCAAGTTGGAGAAATATTAGCATTCTTAGCGCTTTTCTTGGCATTTTGAACTTCTGCATCAGTTTTTCTAAGTCTTGTACAATGGCCTTGCTCTTTCCTGTTGAGCCAGATGAAAAAAGTACCAATCCAGCGGAATTGTTTTCCCTTAAATAATCGTAAATATCCTCATTTGCTTTTCGGCCTGTTATGTTTAAAAGGGGTTTGTTATTAGCTAGGGATATGTCGTATTCGGTTGAAGCTATTTGACGAAACTCAATAAAGTTCTGTCTAGAATCATTAGATAAAGGAACAACAATATTGCGATTTTTGGCTAAGGCTAAAAAAAGCGCGAGAGAAGCTGGAGAGTAGTCGCCGTCAAATGAAACAACCGCGCCTGAAGGAATGCTCTTTTCAAGTAGCCACTGATCAAACTCTAAGGTAAGCTTGAGCAACTCGCCGCATGTTAAGGAAAATTTAGACGAGACAATAGCTTCATTTTCCGAATTTTCTTTCATTTTGTTCATGAAAAAGTTAATCATTTGCTTATTCCTCCCAAGTAAATAATTTGCCCGCTGATCATGCTACTTTCTGGCTTAAGAAAAAAGCTAACTAGGTTTATAACATCAGCTGGCGTTGCCATTTTCTTAATGGATTGTTGCTCAATGATCTTGGCTATTTTGTCTTTAGGAACACCTTTTATCAAGTTAGTTTCAATAGGTGAGGGGCCAATAGCATTACAAGTAATACCAAATCCTCCATATTCTTTGGCGATAATCTGAGTAAGCATTTCAACAGCACTTTTACTGGCAGCATAGATAGACTCTCCTTCAAGCTGAAGAGGAACTGCTACGGTTGTTGTATTGATTATTCGAGGGTTTTTAGCACGTTTTAATAACCCCAAAGCCTTTTGACAAAATAAAAATGTACCTTGCACGTTTATGTCAAAAATTTTTTTGAATGTCTCCGGTGGAGTTAGGGCAAATGCATTCATGCTAGCAATGCCTGCATTATTAATGACAGCATCTAAGTGCTTTATTTTTTTTCTTAATATGAAAAAAAATTCAGTAACTTGTGTGGCAGATGATACATCTAACTCAAAATGGTGGTAATTATTATGTTCAATTTTACCATTTGATCTTGAGCAACCATAAACGTTATAACCTTGATGTAAAAAATGCTCAGCTAGTTCTTTACCTAGGCCGCGACTTGAGCCTGTTATGAGAATGTTTTTCACTGTCATAAGGGTAGCTCTTTTACTAACATATCAATGTAACAGACTAAGGTGTCAACGTTTCTAAAAGGACTTTTTGATTGTGACATCGCGCGTTCATCACTTAACGTTATTTGTAAATCTTCATCGAGTAAAGATTCTTCAACATCGATTAAAAAGGCTACTAGCCCCATTGAATCTAAATGACCGTTGTTTCCGTATAACTCAGTGGTTGATTCCCTCGGGATTTGTTGATCTTCCTCGCGCATGTTGTTTGTCATCTCGATGGCATTTAACACAAGTTCTAAAATCTCTAACCTTTCCATATTTTCCTCGTTAATTGTTATTTTGTTGATTCTCTGTATTTTTATTTTTGCTCGTTTACGATTATCAAATTTAACGATTTAACACTTTTGATAATCGATGCTTTATCCATTGCCATTCAGAGCTTGGAGAGAATTTCATTAATAATACCGCTGTATCTTTACAGTAGCTCAGTATTATTTTTTTTACACTATAATTTGGCGCTGTATTATAGTGTTTCGATTGATAGGCAATAGGCGAGCGTGGTTTGTCTGCAAACTTCTGACGAACACCATCATTTTGCATCAATATTGCGAGAATTCGAGTGTGGTGAACTTCTTTGGAATGGGATAAATGTTCTGTAACATAATCGTGAAACTTATCTGCTTTTTTTATATATTCTGGAGTTTCATTTGCTGAAAAGTAGGAGGCGTAATAAAACAAATTAGCTTTACGAATTTCTTGCGCGCACCAAGTATCATTTGGAAACTCTAGTTGTTCAGGATTATCTAGATAGAAACTTTCATTCTCTTTCATCCACTGACAGTAATGGATAAAGGTATGTCTTGCGTACCAATAATCATCATCTATTTCATTAATTTTCTCTTTTAAAAATAGGTAACGTGCTATAGCCTGAAGAAACACGGTATAAAACCAACTATTTTCGTGATCATTAAGATTGCGTAGACAAATATCTTCAAGTGGATGGAATGTTTGTTTTATGACTTGTCCCATTTCTTTTAAAAGTTCAGGCTCTTCACATAAGTCATAATGATCAATCAAAGCGATTAGAAAATTTCCTGTGCCTCTATCAAGTGGGTACTTGTAGCCTGGAGCCTTAATACCAATATTTGTGAGTACATTTTGTTTAAAATCTATAGTGAGTAATCGAAATGTCCTTTCAGCTATAGAGCTGCTACCATCATAGAAGTGGCGAATCCAAGAACAAAGTTGAGTTACTTTTGTTTTCGCTTCTTCATCACCAAAAAGCCAATACTGCAATGCTAATCCGGTAGTGTAACAATGCTGCCCACCAGGCCCACCCCCTCCTAAAAATCCATCATAAGCTGCAATGTGGTGTTTAGAGTTTGAACGATGACTACACGTTTCTACAGATAAGTAGTGATCGGTATGCCAGAAGAGGCCTCCGTTATATTCGGCTTTATCCTCTTTGGTATCATATATGTCAATATCTTGAATATGTTGATTAAGCGGTCTTAAAAGTTGTAGCCATTTTGACTCGCCATGATGGAGAAACTGAAGCGTCATTCCCATGAGTGGATCGTATTGATTATTGTAATGAGAAATAAAATAGGAATTTTTAGGCGTGTTTACTGCTTCATGATCTGCATCTAATTCACCGTAATGACGCCAGCCATAAATATCATTTTTTTCTCTTTTTTTGAAAAAATTCAGTTCTTCGTTAAGGCTACTATTTATACCTTTATTTATTAAAGTAGAGAGTGCAGAGTTTGAAGTTGAAAAGGCTAAGTGAGGAAGTATTTCACATTTTGTTAGATATTCTGTATTGTACCTTATTTGTGGATTGAGTAATTTTGACGTTTTTTTATCAGATTCACTTTCTGTATTTTGCTTTTCTAGCTTGCAGCTAAACAGCCACGTTTTACTCTCGCCACCTTGTAACTCTGTATCTTTAGCTAAAAGTTTCCAAGATAAAGAATCTTTCTTTCCTGTCAATACAACGGGAAAGTTTTGCCAAAAACTTTCCAATTTCATCTTGAATAGATTTGCTTTGTTTTTGAGTATAGCAATGGGTTCAGCCCTTAATCCTTGGTGTATAACCCCCTTTTCATTAATGAGCTGAAAACCATGCTTCTGTACAGTTGTTCTTTTATGTTCATTCCAGTGTATCGGGCTTTGCCAATTCTCTCCGCCACTGCTGTATTGATCCAGTATGTAATCTTCTTCATAGGTAACTGGCTTATGTGCCTCTATAGAAGTTTCATTTAATAGTACAGATGCTTTAGTGTTGGCAAATTGTAATATCAGTGAAAAGTCTTCAATTATTATGCTGTTGCTATCTCCTAAATCCCATTGGCCACCAAAGTGAGCTGCCGCGTGAGGATTATGGAGGCGCAGTTTAATAAAAAGATCACCTGTTTTTTTGCTAACTTCAATATGACAATTTAGTTTTAATTGTTTTTTGTTAAATTTTAATGTTCCTGTGATTGTAGATACTTCACTTAGTGAGGTAATTGTTGAAATGTTTTCTTGTTGTATAAAACTTAAAGGTGCTTGATGGTCACATAGTTTTAATTTTATTGAAGTTTTGAGTGAGTTTTCAAAGGTTTTGAAAATCACATTTTTTGGATATACTAATTTGTCGTTTTTGATTATCGATGAGGGCTCTATAGCTTTATTCTGATTGTTAAATGAAATATCAATAATGCCACTTTGTTTTATTATTGCTTGACATTTAAGCCAACGAATAGTGTTATCGTTCCAAAAACCAACAGCTGTTAAATGCGATGAGAGTATCTCTTTACTTTGAAAAAGTTGCAATTCTTTGGTTGTTGTCGCTTTACCTTTAGGTAAAGGTAGGCCAAAAGTAAATAATTTTTCCTCTCCTTGGTAGGTAATATCTGCAACGTGCTTTATCATTTTTATCATGGCTATATCGTCGTGGAGTTAATGACTGTTTAACTTAAATAAACGGTTGTATAGTTTACAGGTAATATCCCATGTTTTGTTTTGAAAATATTTAATGTTAATTCGTGTTTGAATAAATTCAGAAATTAAGGAAATTCCAACAAATAATATAATTATTATGCTTAATCGTTGAGCCCAAAAACTATCAAATAAACTATAAAGATCATCAGAAAACGCATAGATTAGAGGCATGTGTAAAATAAAAGTCATCAAACTATTTCGAGCAAAAAAAGCAACCACTCTCATTTGAGGGAAGCGCCTAAATATTTCAAAAAAAACAAAAGTGTTCGTTAAATAAACAACTGAAATAAGTAGCGACCGAAATGGTAATGCCCATATTTCATTTGAAATTAATGCCCTAAAAGGAAATCCTTTATTTAGAGATAATGGATTTAGAGAGCTAGACCAAAGTATAAGTACAAAAGCCCAAGCAGCGACGAGGAATAAAATTTTTGGATGCCAACTAGTGTCTTTTCTTCTATGCAAATAGCAGCCTAACATGAATACGGTTAACCAATTAGGTAACAGCATATAAGCTGTAGTGCTGTTATCTAGTGCGATAAGAGAGCATCTAACTATATTTTCAACTAAAAAGGCACCAAGAATATGGTATTTATTGATTTCTCGTTTCTGTACAAAGAAGTACCAGAAGAGCAATATATGTAAATATGTCCCTATGTACCATGTAGTTGGGTTGGCAGGGAAATAATTTAAAAAAACGTTTATTCCTAGAAAAAAAGGAAGGTAATTGCTTTCATTAATATCACTTTTAGTAAAAATATAGATACTACTTAATAATATGGCAATGATAATACCATAAAAGTAGACTGGGAAAATCCGATTAAAGACAACTTTGAAGCTTGTTCTATTTTCATTAGCAAGGTTCCAACCTATAACAAAAATAAAAAAACATACCCCTAATTGTTTAGTGTAAATAGGTTGGCTTACCATATTAAATATATGATAAGGGCTACCTATAACATGCCCCATTAAAATAAGTAACATGCCGGTAGCTTTCATCCAATCAATAAAGCTCTGGTGTTTCATAATATTTCCTTATGCTTTTTTGAATCTTATTTTCCTGCCTGTTCGAGGTTTTTAACAAAACGGGCGGGGTTTCCTGCGACCATAATTTTTGATTTAATATTTGAAGTGATCACCGACCCAGCTCCAATCATGCTGCTTTCACCAATGTCAGCCGCAACTATAGCCCCTTCACCTATCCATACATTTCTAGAAATAATCACTCTCGATAATAGTTTTGAAGAATAGGGTGTCCACATACCATTCTTATCCAAAACGTGTAGGGCTTCCCCACTTAGAATGCTAACACGACTACCAATAAGGCAATGCTCACCTAAATAAGCGTTACCGATTAATGCGTAACTTCCTATATAGGCATGTTTTTCTATGGTTGTACAACGATGAGAAATAATACTGCCAAAACCAATGTGACAGTGAAGAGAGCATTTTTCCAGAGTTAAGGTGTAAAAAGCTCTGCGAAGAAATGCGCCGGGTGCCCCTGGTAATATGGCCATTATTTGGGAGCATAAATTAAAAAGCAATTCTGAGTTTTTTGGGAAGAGCTTTTCTTCTAGCCAAGATAATAATACAAAGGGGGTTACAAGTATTTGACTAAATATATTAAGGCTTAGTTTTGCAATTTTTCTCATAGCCAATTTTACTTCCTATTGTATTTGCTAACCTTTCTAACTATTCAGGTAAATATGTTAGAAAGTATTTCGAAATTTACGTTAATAACACAATTATCAAGCATAATATAACTCATCAGCCTCATAAGCTAAGGTTTATTTCGCATCTTCACTATCTTTGCAGGATTTCCTGCAACAATTGCGTAGTCGTCTATATCATTAACGACTACGGCGCCAGCAGCAACGATACACGAATGACCTACATTAGCCATTATCAAAGCACCATTGCCAATCCAAGTGTTTTCGCCTATTTTTACTTTTTTGAATACACCACCTTGATCTCGTACTGGTATATCTAAATCTGAAAAATTGTGTTGTTCTTTACCACTCATTATGTGTACGTTACTACCTAGTAAAGCGTTTTTTCCTATTTTGCATCGGCCAATATTACATTGTGGGCCAATATAAACACCCGACTCTATTTCGGTATCTCGTTGGGAGAATAATGTGAGAAATGCAATGTAAGCATCTGGAGTGCAATGGGTTAAAGAAAAACGGTAAAACCCAGCTCTAAGGTAACTACCTACTTTTCCTGGAATTAAAGATAGGGTTTGAGAAAATGTAGCAAAAAGAGTATCGCTCTTTAAAAGAACATTGAGCATAAGATAAACAAGTGTTATTGGTCCTATCAATACTATAGATAGTAAACGTAATGAATGTTTGATTGAATTTTTCACTTGATTCCTTGAATATCGACAGGATTAAAGCAGCTCAAAATTTTTATAATCATATAATTGAGCATCTTTTAGGTTTGAGTTTAAAACTATACAGAAAGATTAGGTGTAAAACACCTCAGAAATTTACAAATATAAATAAATAGCCGTTTCTTTCATAAACACCATAGCTTATTATTGATTAGTTGCAATTGGGTTATGGCGAAAAGCACTTTTACTTACCTATTTAAAAACTACTTTTAATCTTATTGAGTAAATTTATGCATAAAATACCATTTTTTCTAAATGCTTTTGTTAAATTGATTCAGTGTCACGAAGTTCCTGGAAAATACCGCTTTTATGAAGTAACCAAAGATAAATATAAAAGGCGTTTGATAACCTACTCTATTAAAGATTGCGAATTTTCAATTCCTTGGGATCAGTGGTGCTTTTGGAATAACTACGGGCCTGAAAACTACTATCTTGAAGAAATATTACCCTTTACCAAAATTTTAGATAAGTATTTAGTCAAATTTGATTTTTTTGATTTGGGAGCTGACGTTGGTGTTGTTTCTGCCCTGATTAACAAACATTGCGATGGCCTTCAAAACATTATTGCACTGGAACCTAACCCCATTGCTTTTGGAGTGCTAGAAAAAAATTTGAATAATATTTCCTCTCAACATAAGGCGTATCATCAAGCTATTTCTGACTTCAAAGGGTATGCCTTATTCAATTATAATATGGAAAGAGGCTCTGATCATGAGGGTCACCTTGTCATAGAGGAAAGAGAACAAGCTTTAAAATCGAGCACCAAAGTTACAACCTTAGATGATTTGGTAGCAGATAACAATTTGAAGATTCACCAAAATATTGCACTTAAAATAGATGTAGAAGGACAAGAAAAAGCAATGTTGAAAGGAGGACGCCGCATTATAACTAATGCAGATAAAGTTGTGTTGTTGTTAGAGCTTCACCCAGAAGTGTTGGCGCGAGATAATCAAACTCCAGAAGATATACTTAATGAAGCTGAAAAGCTAAGAAGCTTTAAATGGATTGTACCTATTCAAGAAAATCGTCGCATAGATCGAACAAGAAATTTTTATGATCAGTTTCCACTTCAGCAATACGATATTATTGGTATTTCAGATTAATTTAATGCTTATTTAAATTAATGAATATAGTTTTGTAATATTGATGTTAATTTCTCTTTTGAATTTGAAGATATTATATTTGCATATATCATAGCTTCAGCCCCATTTCTTCTTACGATTCCCCGATTAGTGATGTTATTTATAATAATCACATTTTTTGTGGCTTCAAACCTAAACTCTATAGCGTTAGGGTAATTATGCTCAAAATAAACAATATTATTTTTTATAATTGTTTCGGGGCTGCTCTCTAGGATAATACCAGTGTCTGCAAATTTGTGATTGTTTTTTCTTTCGTGATAAATGATATTATTACTAATGACTCCTCCTAAGTTTGAGTATTTAATATAGTTTGATCGTTTTTCTCCCATACCCAAACCTATTCCTCTGTCTGAGTTGATGATAATGTTATTTTCAATGGTATTATTGTAGGAATCTCTCCATATATGGATGGCATGCTCTGCAATAGATTTACTTGGACTTGCTATGTTTTCAAAAATATTATTGCTAATTTTCCAGTCTTTAATGCCGTGTGCGTCAATACCTCCAATGTAGAAGTTAGGACCTATGCCTGCTGTATATTGAAACATGCAGTTTTCAATTATTCCTTTATTTGAAAAAAGTTGTTTATTATCTTTATCGTAAGTGACCTTAATTAATTGCTCGTAACCATCTTGTAAAAGACAGTTTCGAATAATAGGGTGGTTTGCACCATTTTCACCTGCTATTTGAATAAGGTGGTTTCCAGACTGTTGCAACGTTAACCCATCTAGAACAAAGTTTTTACCGCTAACTCTGATCAAGTTATCGACACCATTTGTTGGTTTCATTCCATTTCCCATTAAAATGGTTCTCATGGGATTGGCTGACAGAGATAGTAACATCACATTCGGAGCCGTAATATTTAACGTATGACTGAGGGAATAAATTCCTTCTTTAAATACTACTGCAGAGAAGCCGCCTTCCATATGAATCATTGATAAAGCTTGATAAACTTCGTAAGAACTTTTTACGATATGAATTTTATAATTAGATGGAATTTTAGTTTGAGATTCTAATTTGGATAAGAACAGGCCATCAGTATCTATAGATATTGCCTTAAGTGAAAACGATATACTGGTGAATATTAGAAAGGCCAGTAATAGAAGCCTATTTCTGTTACCAAAAATTTCTATATTCTGAATAAATATGATGCATTGTTTCATTGTTACTAACCCTTAGTTACAGGTAAAACTTGAACTACTTATTCATTACCACTTAAAACATCGTCCAGTACTTGCAATTTACCCTTCCAAGAATACTTTTCATGAATAAGTCGTAATGCATTATCTTTTATATTTGTTTTCAACTCTAGGTTATTCTCTAAGCGTTTAACACAATCCAGAAACTCATTTGGAGTATTAGCAATAAGTATATCTTTACCTTCTACACACTCAATGCCTTCAGCTCCCATAGGAGTTGATATTACTGGCAAGCCACAAGCAAAAGCTTGCAATACTTTATTCTGTACTCCGCGCGCTAACCTGAATGGGGCAATAAAATAATCTGACTGGTGATAATAAGGCAAAATATCTTCTACAAAACCAGTAACTTCAACACCCTTGATACTTTCTAATTTTTTCACTTCAGTGGTAGGGTTCATGCCTGCAATAATAAATTTGGCCTCAGGGTATTGAACAAGCATGTTTTGCCATGTGTTTTTTACAAACCAAACAACGGCATCAATGTTAGGTTTATAGTCCATTACACCTGTAAATAAACAAATAGGGGCTTTATTGTTTAGCAATTTTTTTGTGGGAGTAAATAACTCCGTATCCAAGCCATTCCCCATAGTTAATACCTTGCCAGCATCTTTCCATTGTGATCTAAATAAGTTAACTTCAGCATCAGCTATAAAAAAACTACAATCAAAATCATGGGTAATTTTATGCTCAAATTGACTTAGCAATTTTACTTCGCGCTGATAAACCCACTTCATCGGCCAACGAGAAGTTTCAGCATATTGACGCCACTTATCAGAGTCTAAATCCATAAAATCCATTAATAAAAGCGGTTTAGGGGCTAAATTTTGGAATACTGAGCTTTTATAAATATATTCAGCCATTGCTGAGCTCGTACAAATTACCGCATCAAAATACACTTTGCTTAACAGGTCATCAAATTTTTGCTGTAGTTCCTTAGAATAAAAATTGGCAACGCTTAATGCTTGGCCTGTTATTAGACCTTTAAGTAAGCGAAGAGGTTTTTTTTGCAGTGGATAACAACAAATATTATTACAATATTTATCAGCCAACTCTTTAAAGTAATTAATATCTGCATCTTGTTCTAAAGGGGCGCACACACTTATTTGATGAGCATTTTCCGTGAGGTGTTTTAATTGATTAAAAGTACGGATTTTTTCACCTTTATTCGGAGGAAAAGGAACGCGTTGAGCTAAAAATAGAATATTCAATTGACTTCCAAAATTTTTAAAAATGTAAACTAATTGTGTGAGGCAATAAAGAGTAATCGGATTGTCTTCATCTTTCAATTAATTAACGAAATTGTTAATGTTATTGTTATTGTTTTGATAATTACTAATTAATGTGTGATTCTATTGGCAAAAGACTGGTTTCATTGTGAAATATATTTTTGTTTTTTTTCGTGTAGCAAAGAAAGTAACTTGTCTAGCGTTGAAGAACTTCGATAATGCGAGGGTGTCTTACACGGCGGCATTAATGAATTTCATTGAATTTTCTGTTCAGCTTTTAGAATAAACTTTTTACAAAGGTAGTTAATTAAAAATAAAAAGTATGTCATTTCATATAATTGTAAGTTCAAAAATATTGAAGCAATAAAAAAAGAAAAGATCGATAGTGAAGAGCCTTTATAAATTGTATATAAGATTCCTTCTTTGTCTTTATATTTGTTTAGGAAGTAGTCAATACAAGATGTATAAATCAAATACAAAAATATTATTCCGGCAATGAGCCCTGAGTTGGCAGCAAATTGTAAAAAGGTATTGTGTGATACGAATGGTGTTGTGTATCCATAAGAATATGTTGCTTGTTGAAAACGTTCAAAACCTACCCCTAAAATAGGTCTGTCTATTGCCATTTCGATACTTGCTGTCCACGAAGTTATCCTAGGATCAACTATATCATCTTCTACGGTAATACTTGCTGCTGTAGCTGTGGAATCTACTCTGTCTAATAAGAGACCGCTCTGTGTCATAAGTGCAATTAAAAGTCCGATGGAAGTGTACATTTTTATTTTCATAGTTCCATCTTTAGCTATAAAGATAAGACTCAGGACTAGCAAAGCCAATAATCCCCCCCTCGAACCAGTTAAAAATATTGAATGCCAAAAAAAAGGTATTGATATACTTAATAGCACTTTTTTCCATTTTTCTATTGGTGATATAAAAAAGTACATAAGAAATGGTAGGCCGATTAAAACTCTAACAGCGAATATGTTTTCATCTTGCCCGTAAGGCCCCTCCATTCTACCATTTTCAGTAAAAATACTATAACCATAGTATAGAAATCTATCATTGGACCAATAAACCATTAAAAGGCTTGTTGCAATAAATACGTAAACTAAAATTGCAAGTTTCTTTGAGTCGATAATCACCATTGTTGAAATAAAGTAAAAAAGGATCATTGTAATAAAAATAGGTAACATAACTTCAGCCATTATGATTTTTCCCGAACTTTCTGATAAGGTATATGGAGAAAAAAAATGTGACAGGAGTACCAGTAATAACAATAAAAACACTAATACATTCTGCTTTGATATGAGTTTCATGTCGTCTTTGGTAGAGTAAAATTTAAATACTAAACCTAAAAGAGTGGCTATTATTGCCCAAAAGTTGAAACTAATTAGGTTAAAAAGGTGTGGCCACATTGCTTCAGGCTTCAGTAAAGCGGTGAAATAATATAAACAAATACCAATAAACGGTCTAAATAATGTGAGAATACAAAGTATTATGCCAATTAGTGCGAATAACAGTGCTATCATAAGTTAAGTCAATAAATTCAATAATGTAGTTGAAATAGTTCAAGAAAAGATATTTTTTAATGCTACCATGGAGAAAATCATGCACAACTTTTTTTTGAATATCTTTTTTACGGAAACTATCAAAATAGGAGTATTACGGATATATAAATGTCTCCTTTTTTTATTGTTTTCTCATACATCACTAGCTGCAGAAGTCTTTTCTTTACCTATAGTTTCTTTTAAAAATATTTCTGAAAAATATGTTGGAGGCTTTAAAGTTCAATACGAAGATGAGACCTCTCGCACTAGTTATTCAAGTGCGAGAATTGCATATCACAAAAAACGAAATTCCATTTTTTTTTCGTCACATCGCCAACACGATGCAATAGCTGAGTTTAGAGTACCACAAATAGTAAATTCTAATAATCCTAAAGTTATGCATATTGCAGAGTCTATTCAAAAATTTGAAATTATTCATAAAAATAAAGAGGTTACAGGGCATAAGAGTGTTGATGAAATTGGAGGGATGTCAATTATTGATGGCAAGCTGTTTATTCAGTATTTTCAGGGTTATGATGCACCAGGTACAGTTAAAAATACAACTTTGATTGTTGAGGATCCAACTAATCTTAATGGTTCTCAAGTAAAAGGGTTTTATTCGATGCAAGGTGCGGCCAGAGTAGTTAATTATGTTTCTCTTATACCAAAGGAGTGGCAGAGCTTACTAAAAGGGAGTCATCTTGCAGGGAATGGTGACGGCATGAGTATCGTATCCCGTCTTAGTAATGGCCCTAGTTTATTCTCTTTTAATTTTTCTGATTTTGATTCTTCTTTAGGAAGTGTCAATACAATAAAATATCTCGATTACCCTATTGAAAATGTACTTGGGCAATATGTTGCTAAACTGCCTGAGGGAATAATTAACCCTGCGGGTTACAGTAATGCTTGGGATGCATTTAATTTTAGTAGAACTAATAAGCTATGGACAGAATCGAGCGCAGCTTGGTTTGGTTTTATTATTCCTAATACATCGACCTTTGCTGCAATAGGGCAACAGGGTATGCATAAATATGGAGGGGGCTATAAAGTTCGTCAAAATAATGGTTGGTTATGTGCTGGACCATGCCCAACGATGTATGATGATTGGGATACTTATTACTGGTTGTTTGATCTTAATGAAATTTTGAATAATGAATCCAAGCAAGTAATTCCATATGAGTATGGTATATTTGATAATCGTTTTCTTAAACCATATGCAGGAGGCGTGTCTGGATTACCTTCTTCAGGGAGCTATGATCATCAAAGCAAAAAATTGTATATTTCATACCGTAACGGGGGTGGAGAAGGGCAAACCTCTGCACATGTTATTGGTGTATATGATTTTAGTAGGTTAATAACCTACTAAATTTTGTTAGGATAAGTGCTCTATAGTTGTTGCTTTTAATATTATTAAATTGAGGTGTTTTAAAAAACTATGATAATTAGTATTGTCAATCTTATCTCTAAACTACATGGTCATTCTCGTTATATTTTTGTTGATATATTGTTTGAAGCGATACTTAATTTAGTTTTTAAAATTAAGCTTTTTGGCGCTCGAAAAAAATTTAGGGATGAATATATTTCATCTTATAAGTCATTTTGTGCAACACAACCGTTTATTTTAGATCCTAATCGTTTTTTAAAATATATGGCGATTATTCAATATTCGCCAACAAATGATGAAAAAGGTGTTTTAACGATTGCTTATAATTATGCGATACCTTCTTTTATGCTTTTATTTGACTATGAAAAAGTGATGGAAAGATATCACTTAGTGTTAGAGCCCAGTACAGCAAGATTTTTAATGCCTGAAGTTCTTATTTGTGATAATTTAAAATATCCTGTTTATGTACAAACAGGAGAACCAAGAGATGCTGAGTTTCTAAACCGGTATAGTAAGTCGTTACTTCCAATTCCGATTGCAGCTAACTGGTGGCTGAATACGGAGATTTTTAATGAGGGGACTCCGGTTGAAAAAGACATTGATATTATTATGGTATCTTCATTTAATAAATTGAAAAGGCATAAGGTTCTGTTTAATGCATTGAATAAGTTAAATTTAAAAGGAGTGAAACTAAATGCTGTTTTAATAGGTTATTCTGGTGGAGAGTACTCTAAAAATGATATAGAGAAAATGGCGCTGGGTTATGGCGTATTGGAGCAAATTATAATTGTAGAAAATATTGGCCCAGAAGAAATAGTCCAATATTACCGCCGCTCAAAAGTAAATATATTACTCTCTAAAAGGGAAGGTTCCTCTCGAATTATAATCGAAGGCCTACACTGTGGCGTGCCAATTCTACTGCGGGAAGGCTTTAACTTTGGCTATAAGTATCCTTTTATTACAAATGAAAGTGGGATGTATTTTAAAGACGCTCGTTTGGATGAGTCGTTAATCAGTTTGATTAAGAAAGTTGATAATGGAGAAATTAACACACGTAAAGTCATCTTTGAAATACAAATTGAGCCTGTGAATGCAGCGCAGGTTATGAGTGAATACATTTACGGGAAAAATGCAAATAAAACTATTCAACCTAAAGCCAGTGGTTTACACGGAATGGAATATATTAATAAAGAAGCTGAACAAGAATTTGAAAGAGAATATTCCTTTTTAAAATCTTGTATTAGGGAAGATTTCTTGTCTTTCAATGTAAAATAATAAAAATACTTATGTAAGAGACAGTTATACTATGTTTTATAAATTGGAATCACTTAGAGGAGTTGCTGCCTGTTTGGTAGTGTTAATTCATTCTGCATATAACTTTGGTGACACCTCTATTGCTTTTATAAAGAACAGTTATTTATTTGTAGACTTTTTCTTTATCCTTTCTGGCTTCCTCATGTCTTATGCTTATGGAGAAAAAATTAATTTAGGATTAAACTTTTTTTCATATGTAATACTTAGGCTTGGTCGAATTTACCCTCTCCACATATTCGTTTTGTTTGTATGGCTTCCTTACCTTTTAATCAAACAGTATTTATATAGTTCTGGTCTTGGAGGAGTGGAACAATTTGATAAAAATACTATTTATACTTTTACTTCAAATATTTTTTTAATGCATTCCATGGGATTACATAGCTCCTTAAGCTGGAATTTTCCAAGTTGGAGTATCAGTACTGAGTTTTTTGCTTATATAGCATTTTACCTTTTAACTATTTCTGTCGATAAAGCAAAAAATATGTTTGTTCCTTCGGTCGTTATCATTGGCTGTTATACTCTTTTGCATCAACTGAATAGACATGACCTAGATATAACTTATGATTTTGGCGCCATTCGTTGTTTAGGAGCCTTTTATCTAGGTGTTTTAACGTTTAGGCTTAAAGTATATTTTGCAAATATCAAATTAAAGTTTTTATCTATTAATGTTTTTGAAGTGATGATAGTATCTTTTGTTATTTTAGTTGTCACAATGTCTGGTGAGCATTATCTTTATTTGTATTGTTGTTTAATTGCTTTTGCTTGCTCGATTCTGATTTTTTCTAATTCACAAAGTGGTTTGTTGGGGCACTTTTTGACATTAAAGTTATCAAGAAATATTGGTAAGTGGTCTTATTCAATCTATTTGCTCCATGCGATAGTCTTAGGTGGAATATCTAATGTGCTCGAGTATGTTTTTAATATATCACCGAATGAACCTCAGGGTATTCTCTCTTTAGTAATAAATACATTAGTTTTATTGGTTACTATTACTTTGTCAAAATACTCATATAAATATATTGAAAAAATATACAAGGATAAAGTAAAGCTGAAACTCAATAAATATTATCAAAGAAAACAGAGAACATTTTACTAAATGGCTAGGTAATGTTGCATGATAAAATCAAAAAAACAAATTAACTACTTTGATCGTAATTATATCAATGAACTTAGAGGAGCTTCAATTCTCCGAGTTATGATGGTGCACTTAGGCTTATCATGGTTTTATATGCCTTATTCGAGTTATATTGGAGCTTTATTACCCTTATTGTTTTTTGTCTCTGGTGCCGTATCCTTTTTTAGCTATCATCGCGCTTCATCAACAATTACATTCGTATATAAACGTCTAGTTAGTATCATCATCCCATATTACTTACTTGTATTTCTAGTGTTTATTTTAAGTCTTTTGGCTGGAAATTGGCAGATAATTAACTTGGGAAATTGGTTAGTTATTGCACCTGACACGAGTAACCTACCATTCTCTCTTGGGCAAGTGTGGTTTTTGCAGTCACTAGTTCTTATTACCTTGATAACCTTGCCAGTATATTATTTAACCAGAATACATGTTAACTTCTTGTTATTATATGCGCTGTTCTCGCTAACGTTAATTGCGGCAAATACATTTTGGGGAATACATGAACATTTTATTTTTTTTGAAAAAATTGACTTGTATTTGGCATTTTCAAATAGCTATTTTTGTATGCTTGGTGCTTTATATTTTAGCTATCAAGAAAAAATAAAGAGCCGTACACTCTTTATTTGCTCACTACTTATGATTATTAGTGGTCTAAGCTTGAACTCACAAACATTTGATTTTTCATTAGGGCGCCATATGGAGAGCCCTGATGTGATCTATTTATTATGCTCTACTGGTACGATAGGCATATTATTATCATACAAAAAAGCACTACAGTTTTTTTTAGATAGGTTAAGTCATTTAAAGTATCTTCTACTTTATTGCAGTAAGCATACATATTCTATCTATTTATTACACACACTTGTTTTAGGGGGGGTAGAGGCACTTATGTTTAAAGAACAATTGACAGGGAACTTTTCACTAGCCATTTTGAAGATGCTATTAGTGATCATTTTAACGTTATTCGTTGCACCTATATATAGTCAATTTTCAAATTTCTTCTTAAAGATGTTTAAGCAAATAGGGCTAGATCGTTCATGTGCTAATATCTCTGAAAAATAAGAGTCTCTTTATTTTTTGTCATATTCATTGTTCTTTACTAAAACTATATATTTACCTATAAATGGAATTATTGATAATTTGTTGAATATATCAATAATTTCACTTCTGTGTTTATAAAGGCTTAATTTGTAAATACTAAGAGTGAACACTAAATATATTACACAGTAAGATATTGCTAAATAGAAAAAAGAAAATAGAGCGTTATCTGGAGCAAAAATAATCAACCAATGGGTTATTAATAATGAAGTGTACGCTCCAATAATGGAAGGTAGTAATAGTATTAGTAGGTTTTTTATTGAATATTGAATGAAATACACGGTCATTAAGGTTAGAAATATTAAAAAACTCAAAAGTAAATAAGTTCTATGTAATGCAAAGTCTTCTACCGACTGGCCTGGAAACATAAGCAAAATAACAACAAGTAATATCATCGTTACCGCATCAAAGATAAATATTTCTTTAACTTTTGCTAAAGCCACAAGAGCAGTTTCAAATAAATGATTTATGCTTGTTAGTAAAACAGCAGGGCCTAAAATACTCATTAAGTTGTATGTATCTACCCACTTCTCTCCTAATAAAAAATCAACAATAAGGTTTGGAAAATACAGAGTAAATAGAGAGAGAGGAAAAATAAGCAAGAAGGTCAATAACATGGACATACTAAACCTGTATCTAAATAATTCAGCGTTATTTTTTGACTCAGCTAATGCGGCCAGTATAGGTTCTGATGCAGGGATTACAATATCATTCGCAGGAATATAGGCAATATGCTTGCTCATATGATAACGACCAAGGTTGACTACACCAAATAACTTTGAAATTAATAATGTATCTACTTGTGAACGCGTGAATCCAAAGATCCCTTTTAATAACATCCATTTTGAAAAAATCCATTGCTCTTTAAATCGGGCTTTACCTATGGTTGGTTTGTATGGTGCTATAACATAAGAGCCTAATACAGCAAATGAAATAGAGGCAATGTCACCTGCCACTATTGCCCAAAATGACTGCTCAAAAATAAGAACAAATAAAACTATAGAAAAAGAAAACAGTTTGCGAAAAGCTTCTAATTTAGCAAAAGCTTTAAACTCTATGTTCTTTTTAAGGATGTATAGCTTTGGGGATGTAAAAGCGCCTATTGGTAAGATTAGGCTTGATATCCATAATGGCCAAGTTAGTAAAGGTTCTTCATAAAAGTTACTAATAAAAGGTACACAGATTATGAATAGTACCCATAAAGAAAATTTTGTTAATAGATCAAGAGTGAACGCGGTGTTTAGATCATTGTAATCAACGTCCTTTTTTTGAATAATATATTGCTCACTGCCTGTTTGTGTCAATATCTCAAAAAAAAGTCCAACTAAAGTAACTATCGCTACAATACCAAAATCTTCAGGTATTAATATTCTAGCTAGTATCATAGTACTAATTAAGCCAATACTTCTTTGAAAAAGCCTCAAGAAAAGCATTAATAGAGAGCTTTTTATGGCTTTGTTTGCAACATTAGTCATTTTTATATTCGCCCCGCATGTTAGTTAATTTTTGAAAAACAAATTTTGAAAAAAGCGTAGGGTATGTAAAGTATTTGTATGGGCGATACAGAAAAGTATTTCCTTATTTTTATTTTTAGTAAATAGTTTTTAAAGTTAGAAGAGTGCACTGGCAATTGATCTATTTTATTTTGTTTACCTAAATGATAAAAAATTTCTTGCTGTATATGCCTTATTGCATAACGTTTATATCGATTATGTAGCATTTGTATGTTTTTAAGTGATAAACCTACCCGCGGAATGACTGGGCCAGTTAAAGATATTACTTGGACTTTTCCTTGTTTATCTGATGTGTTATGCCACTCTTGTAATATGTAACTAACAACAGAGTCATCACCGATAAACCCAATAGGTATTCTAAAATTATTTTTTCTTACTGTTTTTATAAACTCAGATGTAACACCATAGCCATTTCCAGAAATTAACTGCAAAGAACCCAAAAATGCTCTTAAGTTTTCAGAAACGCCTATTGGCAAACAAGCAACTCCCCAATATTCGTCCTGTTTCCAGTTCTTTTCTATAAAATCTAAAGAATACGCAGGTAGCCAATTGTCTCCATCCATGAAAAAGTGATTACAGTCTAAATTAATATCGCTGTAAACATATTCGTTCCATGCATTCGATTTATCACCAAGTTTAATTTCTAATAACTTTACTTGAGGGTAATTGTCAGAAAAGGTCTTAACTATTTGGCTTGTATTGTCCGTGGTACCGTTTACTACGACAGTTATCTCTAATCTTTCAGGCGTTGAGCTAGAATTAATAGCACTTTGTAAGCATCGTTCTATATTTTCTTCTTCATTGTAAGCAAATATACAAATACCAATTTTTGATAATTGTGTCATGTTGATCCTTATTTATTATCCAGGTAGGACATCATACAAATTAGCATAATATCGATTCATATTTTTTATAGTGAAATTGCAATCGTATTGTGAGAATGAAGCTTGGGAGCATTCATGGAGTAGCAATTTATTATTCATTAATTGGAGTATGGCGCCTCCAAACTTATTTGCATCATTGTTTGGTGTAACAAAACCGTTTTTTCTATTGAATATTATTTCTGGGTTGCCACCAGCATCCGTTACCACACAAGGCTTACCTAATGACATTGCTTCTAGCAGAGTCATAGAAGTGCCTTCACTAAATGATGACAATAGGTATATATCCATTAGGGCTAAGTAGTTTTTAGGTTTTGTTTGATAACCTGTCAAAATTACTTTCATTTGTATATCTAGCTTCTTAATGCAACTTTCTATATTTTCGCGTTCTTCCCCATCACCAACAATAATTAAGGTGGTATTAGGTTGCTCTTCAAGTACTAAAGAAAATGCTTTGAGCATCATTGTATGGTTCTTGATCGGATCAAATCGGGCAATCGTTCCGAGTACCATGTGATCGTCAGGTATTGAAAGCTCAGTCCTAAGCAGATCAACATCAGGTTGCTCAAATTGTAAAGGAGCAATACCGTTGTATATAACATCTATTGATTTTTCAGGAATGTTTTCAAATTCAATGAGTGCTTGTTTTGTAGCTTTTGAAATCGCGGTTACTTGATCGGTAAATAAATTTAATAGTGGGTTTACTAGCTTTCTTTTCCACGTACTTGAGTCAGGATAAAATCGCCCATGTTCAGTAAAAATGACTTTAGTTTTAGTGAATACTGCTGTGATAACGCCGTATACCCATGGTGTATATTGGTGGCAATGAATAATGTCGACGTTATTGGCTTTAATTGTTTGGCGAATTTTTTTGATTAAGTTTATGTCGAAACCGGATTGGCGGTTCAATTCAAAAAACTCTATACCACT
>Ga0209081_1000489_pt1 | contig 23667 bp, 18 predicted proteins | sample GOMGulsemesocosm_4_FD_184636 | JGI IMG/M metagenome (GOLD analysis project Ga0209081, IMG submission 184636) | Methane-oxidizing microbial communities from mesocosms in the Gulf of Mexico - GOM15B Gulf of Mexico (SPAdes) (version 2) | ecosystem: Environmental > Aquatic > Marine > Cold seeps... | reverse complement strand
GTTAAGGTGTAGCCATCCATTCGGGGCATTTCAACATCGGATATAAGCATCGTTAAGAACGAAGGCACATCAATGCCATCTGCTACCCACTTCCTTAGAATATCAAATGCTTCCTTACCATCGTTAGCCAAAGTACAGCTGAGCCCCAAATCATCAAGTACACGTTTAACTTGCGATTGAGCAACATGTGAGTCATCCACTACAAGAACGTGACCTACTTTCTTTAAACGCTTATCGAGCGTTTCGGCTTTAACGCCTTCTTGCCCTGAGCCAACTTCGCTAAGGATTTTTTCCACATCAATGATTAACACGTAGTCACCATCAATCTCGGTAAGAGCCGTCACATAGCCACCAGACTCCGCACCTTCTGGTGGCGGGTTAATATCTTTCCAAAACAAATTAACAATGCGGTCGACACCACCTACTAGAAAACCTTGAACAGAACGGTTGAACTCGGTAATGATTACAAATGAATTATCAGTTTCCGGCAAAGGCTCTTCACCAATAGCCATCGACATATCCATAACCGGAATATCTTTGCCGCGCAATTGGGCAACACCACGTACAACCGGATTGCCACCAGGAATTCTTGTTAACGAAGGTACTTGAATAACTTCCTGTATTTTAAATACATTAATACCAAATTTTTGCCCACCATTTAAGGTAAAAATAAGCAGCTCTAATCTATTGGTGCCCGCTAAGTTAGTTCGGTTATCAATCCCCGTTAATATTCCAGTCATTACTGCCACCTTAATCTGTTAATTGCTCGTAAGTTATAATATGCTTTTAATTCAGGCACATTTAATGCATATACATCATACATTCTAATATTATGCTAAGCATAGACCAATATTTATGAAACTGTTTCTAAAACCCTGTCTTTTTTTTCTACTCTATGTACCCTTTGTTTGCCAGTCAAATGAGCTTTTTGAAAACCATCATGAGCTTAAAAATCAGGCTAGCGCTTACCTTCTTAACTTATTGGATGCTTCCAATGGTGAGCACGAAATCAGCATACAAAACATTGACCAACGGTTAAAACTAAAAAAATGCCCCAACACCATCGACATTCAGCTAACCACTGACCAAGTTAAATCTGGAAAAAACACCTTAAAAATCAGTTGCGCATCGATAACTCCATGGCGAATTTTCATCTCTGCAAAGGTTAAGCTGTTTAGCACCGTTGTGGTGGCTAACCACCCCATTTCTAGAGGTCACCAACTCCAAGCAAGCGACTTAATTTTGCAGCGGAAAGATCTCTCGCTGCTACGTTCAAGCTATTTCAACGATAAACAACAAGCTATTAACTATATAACTAAGCGTCACCTTAATCGTGGTGATGTTCTCAGTCTAAAACACTTAACAAGACCCATACTGATAAAAAAAGGTGATACGGTAACTATTATTGTGGAAAATGATGGCTTTCAAATTAGCATGAAAGGAGTGGCGCTTAATAATGCGGCTAAGAATGAGTTAATCCGGGTTAAAAATAGTCAAAGTAAAAAAATCGTTCAAGGCATCGCAGTTAATAGACAAACCGTTAAAGTTAATCTCTAAAAAATTAATGACACCTATCAAGAAAAGTAGCGATGAGTCGATATAATGAGTACATACATCAGAGGTTTTTATGTCAATTAATATAAAAGGCGCGGCAAACAAAGCCACCCAATCTACATCCAGCAAGCCCAGCGGTTCTGCAAAAAGTAATGCTGGCGGCTCATCGGCTAAGTCCAAAGGCAGCAAGCAAGCGACGCCTGACAGCATCAATTTGACTGACACGGCATCTCGGTTACAGCAAATAGAGCAGTCGCTAAACGACATACCTATTGTTGATAGCGCGCAAGTTGACTCAATTAGCCAATCAATTGAAGATGGACAATACCAAATAAACAATGAAAAGGTAGCGGACCGAATCATTAAAGCAGAGACCAACATCCATAAGTCAAAGAGATCACCGTAATGACAAGCAGCTCTGAACAATTAATTAAATCACTGAAAGCCATTGAAAGCGTCTCTCAGCAGTTTAACGCCACGCTAAACCAAGAAAAAACTGCTTTGGAAGACTCTAACACTGAAGAGGTGTTAGCCCTATCCCTTACAAAAAAAACACTTGTCAGTCAATTAGAAAAGCACACCAAAACAACCCATGTTTTCCTAAAAAACATTAAAATCAATAAAGGAATATACGGCTTAAGTTATTTTATTGAACAAATGAAACCGAGTGATATTCAGCAGCAGCTGTCAAAGCTTTGGTTGAGCATTCATGATCTCACAGAAACTAACAAGCAACTAAACGATGTTAACGGTTCAGTTATTGAGCTAAACCGTCGTTTTATACAGCGTTCACTTGATGTTTTACATGGGCAAACGAGTAGCAATTCAAGTACAACATACGGCTCTGACGGACAAGCTATGAAAAAGAAGCTATCACGCAACCTTTTTACCGCATAATCACCGTATGTCTTTTTTATCAGGCTTAAAGTCTCTACTCAGCCACGAAGAAGCCGCCGCGAAGCTCGATGCTGACAACCCAAACTTTATTGTTCAGCCATCACGCATCAAACATGCGTTGCAGCAGCTCATGGACTCACACGTACATATTTCCATCATTCTAGATGACCAATCGGAGCACACAACCCGCCTTACTGGCATCACAAAAAACGGTTTCATCATCGAACAACTGAATAGCCGTGTTGCACACAATAAAATGCAAGCAGGCAGTAGCATTCAAATAGAGGCAAAACACCAGGCTATCCCGTTTAATTTCACCAGTACGATTGATAGCTTGACCAAAAGCGGCAGCTACTTTATCAGCATGCCAGAAAAAATTTACCACCCACAAAAAAGAGATTTTCACCGTACCTCATTAGAAAATACAGAAAAATATAAATTTTCAGCGGCCATTCAATATTCTGAAAATACGCTAACGGGCTATCTTCTCGACGTTAGTTTTGGTGGCATTTCATTGGCGGTATCATCCACTACTTATGTTAAAAAAGGCACCATTCTTTCGCCGGCTAGCCTCATACTCAATAGCGGCAACACCATCCATGCTGACTTTACTGTTTGCTCCGTCAAAAAGGTTCACCAAGACAGTTTCACCCGTGTGGGCTGCAAACTACTTAACATCGAACCCGCAGAGAAAAGGAACTTCCATAAGTTTATTACCACATGTGCACGTGAACGTGCAAAAAACAGCAATTTCATCCCAAAATAAGGCATAAAAACACCGCTTTGAACTAGCCCTGAAAAGACCTTTGGTGCTATTATTTACAATGAATTAACGGCTTTTTTTAAAGTTACAAGTAAATCTATTTTTATTTACGCCTCGGTAGCTCAGCTGGATAGAGCGCACCCCTCCTAAGGGTGAAGTCGCAGGTTCAAATCCTGCTCGGGGCACCAATTTAGCCTACGTGTTTAACTATGAAAATAATGTAACGTAATTATTCAAAATTCTCAGCTACACTATTTCTAAACAACTTCAAATCTGACGGAATCATTTGATGAACAACTTACTTCAATTATTTAAAAGCACTTCCGCCCTAAATGGCGCAAATGCAAACTTTATTGAGGATATGTATGAACAGTACCTCAACGACCCTGATTCAGTTGATGAGCAATGGCGCGAACAGTTCAACACTATTCAGTCCAATAGCGAAACAATTGACATCCCCCACTCATCAATTAAGAAGCACTTTGCCGACCTAGCAAAATCGCCCACTGGTTTACGTGTTATTCAAGGCGGCGAATCAGCTGAACAGCTTGCAAAACAAGCGGCTGTATCTAGGCTGATGAACTCTTATCGTATTAACGGACACAAAAAAGCAACCGTTAATCCACTTGAGGAAATAAACCCAACACTTGTTCCTGAGCTCGACATTGCATTTCACGGGTTAAGCGAATTAGACCTCAACACAAAATTTAACACAGGCACGCTACATAACACGCCTGAACAGCTAGCTCTAAAAGACATTTTACCTATCCTCAAAGAAACCTATTGCAATAGCATTGGTATTGAGTATATGCATATCAGTGATCTTGAAATGCAATCATGGGTTAGGCGTAGAGTCGAAGGTCCGCGCTGTCATTTAGCGCTCGATAAAGAGCAAAAACAATGGTTGTTAAAGCTATTAACAGCGGCTGAAGGAATCGAAAACCACTTACATAGAACCTATGTTGGTCAAAAACGTTTCTCACTTGAAGGCGGCGAAAGCTTAATCCCAATGCTCGATGAAATGCTACAACGCTCTGGCGAATACGGCATTAAAGAAACCGTTATCGGCATGGCTCATCGTGGCCGCTTAAACGTTCTCATTAATATTTTCGGCAAAAAACCCTCTATATTATTTGAAGAATTTGAAGGCAAACGTGCAGCCTCCCCTGCAACTAATGGTTCTGGCGATGTAAAATACCATATGGGGTTCTCATCAGACATTCCTACACCTAGTGGTGAAATGCACTTAGCTTTAGCTTTTAACCCCTCTCACTTAGAAATCATTAACCCTGTTGTTGAAGGTTCTGTTAGAGCACGTCAAGATAGACGTGGTGAAAACGGTGAAAACGAAGTATGTGCCATTCAAATCCACGGTGACTCAGCATTTTCTGGCCAAGGCGTTGTGATGGAAACCCTGCAAATGTCTCAAACTAGAGGCTATGGCACAGGTGGCACCATTCATATCGTTATTAACAACCAAGTAGGCTTTACAACAAGCAACCCAGCCGATACACGCTCAACGCTGTATTGTACTGATGTAGCAAAAATGCTTGAAACACCTATATTGCACATTAATGCCGATGATCCAGAGGCCGTTCTTTTCGCTGCACAATTAGCGGTTGATTTCCGTAAAGAGTTCAAGCAAGACATCGTATTAGATATGGTTTGTTACCGCCGACGCGGTCATAACGAAGCGGATGAACCTGCGGTAACACAGCCGTTAATGTACAAAACCATTCGTGCACTACCTACAACACGTAAAATTTATGCGGACCGCCTTGTTGCTGAAGGCACGTTAGCAAGTAATGAACCTGCAGAGCTTGAATCCACCTACCGATCATCGCTAGAAAAAGGTGAAATTGTTTCACGCCCAATTCTTGAAGACAAGGTGAACCCTTTTGTTGAAAAATGGGATGCCTTTTTAAGCAGTAAATGGGATGACCCTTGCGACACAACAGTTGATCCAAAAGAGTTCCATAAAATTTCAGAACTGATGCTAACGCTTCCGCCTGAGTTTGCTTTGCAAGCTCGTGTTGAAAAAGTTTTAGAGAGCCGGAAAAAGATGTCTGTTGGTGCACAACCTATCGATTGGGGTTACGCTGAAAACATGGCCTATGGAACATTATTAGCCAACAACAAAAGCATCAGAATGACTGGGCAAGATGTCGGTCGTGGAACATTCTTCCATCGCCATGCCGTACTTCATAATACGCAGAATGGTGAAACATATACTTCACTCAGAAATTTAATGCTCGAGCAGGGTTCATTCTCCTTGTTTGACTCCTTCTTATCTGAAGAAGCTGTTTTAGGGTTTGAGTATGGCTACTCCACAACCGAACCAGACGATCTCGTTATTTGGGAAGCTCAGTTTGGTGACTTTGCCAATGGTGCTCAAGTTGTTATGGATCAATTCATTAGTTCAGGGGAAACAAAGTGGGGCCGCTTATGCGGGCTTGTTATGCTGTTACCTCACGGCTATGAAGGTCAAGGCCCTGAACATTCATCTGCTCGTTTAGAACGTTACCTACAATTGTGTGCTGAACACAATATGCAGGTTTGCGTGCCATCAACACCGGCTCAAATATTCCATTTGTTGCGTCGTCAATCGTTGAGCATGTTCCGCAAACCACTCATTATTATGAGTCCTAAAAGCTTATTACGTCATAAATTAGCCACATCAACACTCGAAGAATTAACTGAAGGTTCATTCCAGCCATTAATTCATGAAATTGATGATATTGACCCGAAGAAAGTAACCCGCGTTGTCGCTTGCTCTGGCAAAATTTATTACGACCTACTAGAGCAACGCAGAACGGACAAACTAGATCATGTTGCTATTTTAAGGGTGGAGCAATTATATCCATTCCCCATTGATCAACTGCACGAAACATTGGATCAATACCCTAAATTAAAGCAATTTGTCTGGTGCCAAGAAGAACCTATGAATCAAGGGGCTTGGTATCAAATTAGACACCGTTTCTTCGATTTACTTAGCAATAACCTCGAACTCAAATATGCCGGTCGTCCCATGTCAGCATCACCCGCTGTCGGACAATTTAGCCTGCATGTTGAACAACAACAAAAGCTTATTAAAGAAGCTCTTTACTAACACAGATTTTACAAAGGAATAAACCATGAGCATTGAAGTCGTAGTACCTACTCTCCCAGAATCTGTTGCTGATGCAACTCTAGTCACTTGGCATAAAAAAGCGGGCGATACTATTCTAAAGGATGAAAACCTTGTAGATTTAGAAACTGATAAAGTTGTCTTAGAAGTCCCAGCATTAGAAAACGGCATTCTAGCTGAAATAGTTCAACCAGAAGGCGCAACCGTCTTAAGTGGTCAAGTAATTGGCCGTATTGAAGTTGGTGGTGTTAGTTCAGATGTTGTTGCGACTCCTGCAGCAAGTTCATCAACACCTGCTAACCTTCCAGCAGAGAAGTTTTCTGGTTCAACTGAAGCATTAAGCCCTGCCGTTAGAAAACTGGTTTCTGAACATGGCTTAGACACCAACCTAATTCCTGCCACAGGTAAAGGTGGCAGAATCACCAAAACTGATGTGTTAAGCTTCATCAAAACTCAGTCTAGCAACAGCACACCAACAGCTCCTGCGCCAGTTCCTGCCCCAGCAAAAGCGGCAAAAGCTGAGCAGCTTCCAATCTTACCAACCAGTGACAGAGCTGAGCAACGTGTACCGATGACTCGATTACGCGCCAAGGTTGCCGAACGCTTATTACAAGCACAGCAAAACACGGCCATGTTAACAACGTTTAACGAAGTTAACATGCAGCCTATTATGGATATTCGGGCTAAATACAAAGATACCTTTCTTAAAGTACACGAAAGTAAACTAGGCTTCATGTCTTTCTTTGTTAAAGCAACTGTTGAAGCACTAAAGCTGTACCCAGCCGTTAACGCATCGGTTGATGAACAAGACATCATTTACCACGGTTATTATGATATTGGCATTGCCGTATCATCACCACGTGGCTTAGTTGTTCCTGTATTAAGAGATGCTGACCTTAAAACCTTTGCTGGCATTGAAAAAGGTATTTCAGACTTTGGTGCTAAAGCTAAAGATGGCAAGCTTAGCTACGAAGATCTATCTGGCGGAACATTCACCATTACTAATGGCGGAATTTTTGGTTCCATGATGTCCACACCTATTTTAAACCCACCTCAAAGTGCTATTTTAGGCATGCATGCTATTAACCAGCGTGTGATGGTTGAAAATGGTGAAATGGTTATTCGCCCAATGATGTACCTTGCACTATCTTACGATCACCGCATTATCGATGGTAAAGAGGCTGTTTCATTCTTGGTAACGATTAAAGACTTCCTTGAAGATCCTTCAAGATTGCTCTTAAACGTATAACAGTAATAAACGAGGATTATTATGAGTTCAGAAAATAAGTTTGATGTTATTGTTATTGGCGGTGGCCCTGGTGGCTATGTTGCAGCCATCCGTTGCGCGCAATTAGGTTTAAAAACTGCCTGCGTTGATGAGTTTACCGGAAAAGATGACAAAGCATCATTAGGTGGAACCTGCCTTAACGTGGGTTGCATTCCATCAAAAGCCTTGCTTGAATCATCGCATCATTACGAGCAGTTGAACCATGGCTTAGAAAACCACGGTATTAAAGTAAGCGGCGTTAAAATAGACGTTGCTGCCATGATTAAAAATAAAGATGAAGTGGTTAGTCGCTTAACCGGTGGTATCAGTGGTTTATTCAAAGCCAATAAAATCACTAGCTTTCACGGTCGCGGTAAACTACTAGCGGGTAAGAACGTTGAAATCACCACAAAAAATGATGACGTTTCAACTATTTCAGCTGATAGCATCATCTTAGCAGCCGGTTCGCGCCCTGTTAACATTCCATCAGCCCCCGTTGATAACAAGCTCATCGTTGACTCTACTGGTGCTCTAGACTTCGATAAAACGCCTAAAACACTCGGTGTTATTGGCGCTGGTGTTATTGGTTTAGAGCTGGGTAGTGTTTGGAACCGTTTAGGCTCAGACGTCGTTTTACTGGAAGCTCAAGACACCTTCTTGCCGGCTGTTGATACAAAAATTGCTGCTGAAGCAAAACGCCAGTTTAAAAAACAGGGACTCGATATTAAAATGAGCGCCCGTGTTACTAAAGCAGAAACTAAAGGCAAAAAAGTTCTTGTTGAATACGAAGATGCATCAGGTTCTCACAATATTGAACTTGATAAATTAATTGTTGCGGTAGGCCGCATTCCAAACACGGATAGTTTATTCGCCCCTGAAGCACCCATTGAGTTAGATGAACGTGGCTTTATTGAAGTGGATGAAATATGGCAAACAAACCAAGCTGGCGTCTATGCAATTGGTGATTTAATTCGTGGCCCTATGTTAGCGCATAAAGCCTCCGAAGAAGGTGTTGCCGTTGCTGAGGTTATTTATGGTGAAGAGCCTGAAATTAACTATGACGTCATCCCAAGTGTTATTTATACCAACCCTGAAATTGCCTTTGTTGGTCAAACAGAGCAACACTTAAAGTCTGCCGGTGAAAAAATTAAAGTGGGTACATTCCCATTTGCTGCCAGCGGACGTGCTCAAGCACTGGGTAATACCACAGGCATGGTAAAAGTTATTTCTAGCGAAGAAACTGATCAGATTTTAGGGGTACATATTATTGGCCCTCAAGCATCAGAATTAATTGCTGAAGCCGTTCTTGCGATGGAATACTCTGCAAGCACTGAAGATTTAGCATTAACCATTCATGCGCATCCAACATTATCTGAAGCATTACGTGAAGCGGCTCTTGCAGTTGACAAGAAAGCCATTCATATCCCTAACCGGTAATTTTTAGAGCGAATAATGAATTAAAAAGAGTCGGTTTTCCGGCTCTTTTTTTGCTCCCTGAAATATTCACATTAACCGCTAAACCTTTGACAGAATCAATTTGGTACAATATTTTTTTGCCCATCCCCATTTACTTAAGGCCCTTACATGACAATTATTAAACAAGACGATTTTATTGAAAGTATTGCAGCAGCCTTTCAATTCATTTCCTATTACCACCCTAAAGATTATATCCAAGCGTTAGGTAAAGCTCACGACTTGGAAGAATCGCCTGCCGCTAAAGATGCTATGGCACAAATTCTTTTAAACTCTCGCATGTGCGCAATGGATCACCGTCCTATTTGTCAAGATACAGGCATTGCTAACATCTTTCTAGATGTCGGTATGGATGTACAGTGGGATAGCAGTTTAAGCATTGAAGAAATGTGCGACGAAGGCGTAAGACAAGCCTACAACCACCCCGATAATGTTTTACGTGCCTCCATCGTTAATGACCCTTTAGGTGCACGTAAGAATACTGGCGACAATACCCCAGCTGTCGTTCATGTGAAGCTTGTTCCGGGCAATACCGTTAGCGTTAATGTTGCAGCTAAAGGTGGGGGCTCTGAAAATAAGTCTAAATTCGTTATGCTAAACCCTAACGATAGCCTTGTTGATTGGGTGCTTAAAACGGTTCCTACAATGGGCGCAGGTTGGTGTCCACCAGGTATTTTAGGTATTGGTGTTGGTGGCACTGCTGAAAAAGCGATGATCATGGCGAAAGAATCCTTAATGGAACACATTGATATTCAAGATTTAATGAAACGTGGGCCAAAAGATCGCGCCGAAGAGATGCGTTTAGAGTTATTTGAAAAAGTTAATGCTCTTGGCATAGGCGCTCAAGGACTGGGCGGTTTAACCACTATATTAGACATTAAAATCAAACATATGCCGTGTCATGCCGCATCACTACCGGTTGCAATGATTCCAAACTGTGCGGCCACAAGGCACGCTCACTTTACTTTAGATGGTTCAGGGCCTAGCTTTATCGAGCCACCAAAACTTGAAGATTGGCCAGACGTTTCTTGGTCACCTGACTCAGAAACAAAACGTGTTAATTTAGATACCGTCACTGAAGAAGAAGCACAAGCTTGGTTACCAGGTGATCGCTTATTACTATCAGGGCATATGTTAACGGGCCGTGATGCTGCTCATAAGCGCATGGTTGATATGTTCGCTAAAGGTGAATCCTTACCGGATGGTGTCGATTTCAAAAACAAGTTTATCTACTACGTGGGCCCTGTTGACCCTGTTGAAGGTGAAGTCGTGGGGCCTGCTGGCCCAACAACCGCAACACGTATGGATAAGTTCACAGAAACCATGCTCGCAAAAACAGGCTTACTAGGAATGATTGGTAAAGCAGAGCGTGGCCCTGTTGCCATTGAAGCAATTAAAAAACATAAAGCAACTTACTTAATGGCTGTTGGTGGTGCTGCTTACCTTGTTTCTAAGGCTATTAAAGGTTCTAAAGTCATTGCCTTTGAAGACTTAGGTATGGAAGCCATTAGAGAATTCTACGTTGAAGATATGCCCGTAACTGTTGCCGTCGACTCACAAGGCGAATCTGTACACAAGACAGGCCCAGCTTTATGGAAGTCTAAAATTGCAGGTATTCCAGTCGTTAGCGAATAAAGTAACAACATGAGACCTCTGCATAACGTAGCGAGCGCAGGCAAGACACCAAAAGTAGGCGCTTTAGGCGACGCCGTATTGTCAAGCGCAGTAGTTATGCTGAGGTCTCAACATAAAAAAGCCAAGCCCTTTCATTAGGGCTTGGCTTTTTATTGCTTGGTATTACCTTGTTCGCTTATTTGATAAGCAACTCAATAGCATCTGGGTTTTGAAAGCCACGCGGTAATTTTGTGCCACGTTTCCCTCGTTTCCCTCGATAAGCATCTAGATCAGTAAGCTTCAAGTTAATATGGCGCTTACCCGCATTAATTCGAATCATTTGATCTTCAGCAACCACACATAAACCTAACACTTTATCATCACCCGACAGTAAGTCTTGTGCTGATATTTGAAGTAATTTGTTCCCCTTACCACGCCCTAATACAGGCATCTCACTCACAGGAAAAATAAGCAAGCGCCCCTGCTGGCTTAGAATGGCTACCTGCGTATCATCAGACTGAAATAGCGTAGGCTCTAAAACAAGCGCACCCTCAGGTAAGCTTAACAGTGCTTTACCCGCTTTATTCTTTGTGTGTAACGCTGAAAGTTGCGTGGCAAAGCCATAACCCGCATCTGACGCCATAATAATACGTTCATCCTTACCAGCCAACACATGCGTAAATTTAGCACCTGCAGGTGGCTTTAGACTTCCCGTTAAAGGTTCGCCCTGCCCTCTAGCGGAGGGCAAGCCATGTACAGGAAGGTTATAAACTCGCCCTGTCGAATCAAGGAAGTGCACCAAGCTATTACTTCGCCCCCTAGCCGACGACAAATATTCATCGCCTGATCTAAATGTTAAACTCGCTGGATCAATATCATGTCCTTTCGCCGCGCGTACCCAGCCTTTTTCTGAAATAACAATTGTCATCGCTTCATTAGGTATTAGTGCGCGTTCATCCAGTGCCGCCGCTATCTGGCGGCTAACAATCGGGGACCGTCGTGCGTCACCGTAAGCTTTAGCATCGGCAATTATTTCTTTTTTAACCAACGTTCTTAAACGCTGTTTTGAATTTAGAACTCGCTCTAAACCATCGCGTTCTTTTGCGAGTTCCGCCTGTTCTGCCCTAATCTTAATTTCTTCCAGCTTAGCCAGTTGACGTAATTTAATTTCAAGAATAGAGTTCGCTTGAATCTCACTAATTGAAAAACGTTCCATCAATGCCTGTTTCGGCTTATCTTCTTCTCTGATGATTTTTATCACTTCATCAATATTAAGATAAGCGATCAACAAGCCATCTAAGATATGTAAGCGCTGGTTTACTTTCTCTAGGCGATATTCCAAACGCTTTTTAACGGTATCTATGCGAAAGATTAACCATTCACTAAGCAGTGCTTTTAAGCTTTTAACTTGTGGTTTGCCTGACAAGCCAATCACATTAAAATTAACCCGATACGTTCGTTCAAGGTCAGTCGTTGCAAATAAGTGCGACATCAACTGCTCAATATCCACTCTGTTTGAACGCGGCACAATCACCAAGCGCGTTGGGTTTTCATGGTCCGATTCATCTCGCAAATCTTCCACAATCGGCAGCTTTTTTGCCTGCATTTGAGCCGCTATCTGTTCTAGTATTTTTGCACCCGATACTTGATAAGGCAGCGCAGTAACAATAATCTGTCCCTGCTCCATCTCAAAACGTGCACGTGCACGTAAGCTTCCCTTCCCTTTTTCGTACATCGCTGTAATATCACTGAGCGGTGTTATTATTTCAGCTTCCGTTGGGAAATCGGGGCCTTTAATGTGCAGCATCAAGTCAGCAAGTTCGGCTTTAGGTTCGTCTAATAAGTGCACACAAGCACTCGCCACTTCATTTAAATTATGCGGTGGAATATCGGTCGACATACCTACAGCAATACCCGTCACCCCATTCAATAATAGATTAGGTAATCGCGCAGGTAAGAGTGATGGTTCTTGTAACGTACCATCAAAATTATCAACCCATTCCACCGTGCCTTGTCCAAGTTCTGATAATAAACTCTCGGTATAAGGTGCAAGACGTGACTCGGTATAACGCATGGCTGCAAATGATTTAGGGTCATCTGGCGAGCCCCAGTTACCTTGCCCATCCACCAAGGGATAACGATAAGCAAAAGGCTGCGCCATATGCACCATTGCCTCATAACAGGCGGTATCTCCATGCGGATGAAACTTGCCGAGTACATCACCTACCGTTCTAGCTGACTTTTTAAACTTGGCTTGATTCGATAAGCCCAGCTCAGACATCGCATACACAATACGACGCTGTACGGGTTTTAAACCATCGGCAATGTGTGGCAAGGCTCGGTCAAGAATAACGTACATGGAATAATCCAAATACGCCTTCTCAGTAAAGTCTTGTAGCGCAATGGATTCAATATTCTCAAATTGTTCGCTGCTCATAATTATCTCTTAAAGGTCTGCTAAATTGCCACGCTCTTCCAACCAAACCTTACGGTCGGAGGCACGTTTTTTAGCTAACAACATATCCATTTTGGCATGAGTATTATCGCCGGGGGTCATCTGTAAACGCACTAAACGACGAGTATCTGGGTCTAGTGTGGTCACGCGTAATTGTGCAGGGTTCATTTCACCCAAACCTTTAAAGCGTTGCACATTCACTTTACCTCTTAACTTTTCAGCGCTAATACGGTCTAACACACCTTCTTTTTCAGCATCATCTAAGGCATAAAAAACTTGCTTACCTACATCTACTCGGTACAAAGGCGGCATCGCCACATAAATATGTCCAGCCTCTACCAAGGGGGCAAAGTGACGCACAAATAAAGCACAAAGTAATGTTGCGATATGCAAACCATCTGAATCAGCATCCGCCAGAATACAAACTTTACTGTAACGCAAAGCGGTTAAATCAGCTGAGCCTGGGTCTACACCAATAGCCACTGATATATTATGTACTTCCTGTGAAGCGAGCACTTCGCTAGCATCAACTTCCCAAGTGTTAAGAATTTTTCCACGCAGCGGCATAATAGCCTGAAACTCACGATCTCTTGCCTGCTTTGCTGAACCACCCGCAGAGTCACCTTCCACTAAAAACAATTCTGAACGATCTGAGTCTTGCGATGAGCAATCTGCTAATTTACCCGGTAAAGCTGGCCCTGAAGTTACTTTCTTCCTAATAACTTTTTTACCTGCACGTTGCCTATTAAGCGCACGCTGAATGGCTATTTGTGCAATTTCCTCACCGACGGCAGGGTGTTGATTTAACCACAGACTAAACCCATCCTTCGCCACGCCAGAGACAAAGGCGGCACACTCACGAGATGTTAATCTTTCCTTTGTTTGCCCTGAAAATTGTGGATCCTCAAGCTTAATAGAGAGCACATAATGGCAGCGTTCCCAAACATCGTCAGGAGTAATTTTAATGCCACGAGGCAATAGAGATTGAAACTCACAAAACTCTCTTACAGCCTCTGTTAACCCTGTACGCAAGCCATTTACATGCGTACCACCCTGCGCGGTAGGCACTAAGTTTACATAACTTTCCGTAATCCCTTCGCCAGCGTCGGTTGACCAAGCGACTGCCCATTCAACCGATTCCCGTTCGCTGCTAGCACTGGAAATAAACCCTTGCTCAGGTAATAAATTTAAGTGTTTAAGCTGATCTAATAAATAGTCGGTTAAACCATTTTCATAATACCACTCCACTTTCTCGGCATTTATTTCATCATTCAACGTAATGCGTAAACCAGGACATAACACCGCTTTTGCACGTAGCACATGCTTTAACTTAGCTAATGAAACATTCGCTGAGTCAAAGTACTTGGGATTCGGTTTAAAGCGTACGGATGTTCCTGTATTTTTTTTCCCAACCGTTGCGAGCTGCTCTAAATCACTGACTTTTTCCGCATCTTCATACGCAATATGCCAGCGTACACCACCGCGCTTAACCTCCACATCTAGACGACTGGATAACGCATTGACCACGGAAATACCAACACCGTGTAAGCCCCCTGAAAATTGATAGTTTTTATTTGAAAACTTACCGCCCGCGTGTAACCGTGAAAGAATTAGTTCAATACCCGGCACCCCATGCTCAGGGTGAATATCAACTGGCATTCCTCGGCCATTATCTTCAACTTTAATACTGCCATTTTTAAAAACAGAGACATCAATCTGGTTAGCAAACCCAGCCATAGCTTCATCCACACTGTTATCCAACACTTCTTGAACCAAGTGATTTGGCCGTACCGTATCGGTATACATACCCGGTCTCTTTTTAACCGGATCAAGACCTGTTAATACTTCAATGTCTGAGGCATCGTACTGACTATTCATAGCGACAACTTTACTTAATTTAGGGTTAGATAAATGACGTTTGCTCAACCAGTAAGATTAAAGTTATCACCGGCTTTAAACAAGGATAATTTATAAAGCTATTTAGTTATAGCATTTACCTCAAGGAATGATTCATTTAAGCACATAATATTTTTCTTTTTAATACCGTATAATACAACGCACATCCATGCGTTAAGCTTCCGCTATCAACAGCAAGCCTCAATCCGTTAACACTGCACGATAAAACCTATGCCTAAAGCAAGAAAATTAGATTTAGAGTCATCATTACAATCCCTCGAAGAGCTCGTCGATAGAATGGAAAACGGCGGTTTAAGCCTAGAAGACTCCCTAAAAGAGTTTGAACAAGGCATTAAGTTGGTTCAATCTTGTCAAAAATCACTTAATGATGCTGAACAAAAGGTTGAAATTTTATTAAAAAAATCGACTACCGCTAAACCGGTTGAATTTAATTAAAAAACTTCGTCTGAGCCAAACTAATGACATCATTTAAAGACTTTCAACACAGCAAAGTTAAACAAATTGAATCCGCTTTGGGTCATCACTTACCCAACACCAATATTGAGCCCAAAAACCTACACCAAGCCATGCGTTATTCCACGCTTAATGGTGGCAAACGTATTCGAGCCCTGTTGGTCTATGCCTGTGGTCAACTGTTAAATATCCCACAAGAAACACTCAATAGTATCGCCTGCTCAATTGAGTTCATTCATGCTTATTCATTAATTCACGATGACTTACCCGCCATGGATGATGATGACTTACGTCGTGGAAAACCCAGTTGTCACAAAGCTTACGATGAAGCCACCGCCATATTAGCCGGTGATGCATTATTGACACTTGCTTTCCAAACCCTTGCCCAAGCCGATAGCACTGCTGAACAAAAGGTTAATGGCATCATGCTATTAAGCCAAGCCGCAGGCTCCCGCGGTATGGTTGGAGGGCAAGCCATTGACCTAGCAAACGAAGGCCAGTCAGTTAGTCTTGCCGAGGTTGAAAACATGCATTTGCATAAAACGGGAGCTCTAATTTGCGCCTGTATTACACTGGTTGCTAGCTTAAAATACTCCCCAACAGACAAACCTTATCAACAATTAAAGCATTACGCTGAGTGTTTGGGTTTAGCTTTTCAAGTACAAGATGACATCCTTGATGAAACCTCTTCTACCGAGGCGCTAGGAAAGACCCAAGGTAAAGATAAGCAAGCCGAAAAATCCACCTACCCATCACTCCTTGGTTTAAAGGCTTCAAAACAATTTGCGAATGATTTATACGATGATGCCGTTGCCAGCTTATCAAGCTTTAATGACGATGCTGCTTACTTACGCGATATCGCCTTATTTACCGTATCACGCCATACTTAATTAATGTCATCTATAAAGTAACGATGGGCTTGCATAGTCTCTCATAGCAAACGATAATACTCGATTAATTGAACCGTAATCATAGAGATTTTTTGACTACTTCTGATACCTACCCATTATTGGACAATATCGACCTTCCTAGTGACTTACGTCAGCTACCTGAAGACGAGCTTGTTGATTTATCGCGCGAATTACGTGATTTTCTAATATCGTCCGTCAGTAAATCAGGCGGACACTTATCTGCAGGGCTGGGTACTGTTGAGTTGACCGTTGCCTTACATTACGTTTTTGATACGCCAAACGACAAATTAGTTTGGGATGTCGGCCATCAGGCTTACCCACACAAAATATTAACCGGGCGTAAAGGTCGAATTTCAACCATTCGTCAAAAGGACGGCATCACTCCTTTTGTTACTCGTGCTGAAAGCGAATACGATGCCTTTGGCGTAGGCCACTCCAGCACCTCTATCAGCGCTGCTCTCGGTATGGCCATTGCCGCAGCAAAAAACGATGACCCAAAACGTACCGTGGCTATTATTGGTGATGGTGGCATTACCGGTGGCATGGCATTTGAAGCTTTAAACCACGCCGGTGCCTTAGATGCCAACTTATTAGTGATTTTGAATGACAACGACATGTCTATTTCACCTAATGTCGGTGCACTGAAAAATCACCTTGCAAAAATACTCTCCGGAAAGCTATACACAACCGTTAAAGAAGGCAGTAAAAAAGTCATGTCTTCAATGCCCAGTGTCTGGGAACTTGCTCGACGAACCGAGGAACATGTTAAAGGCATGGTTATTCCCGGAACATTGTTCGAAGAGATGGGCTTTAACTACATCGGCCCCATCGATGGACACGACCTCCCCACATTGGTTCAAACATTATCAAACCTTAAAGACCTTAAAGGGCCACAGTTTTTGCACGTTGTAACCCAAAAAGGTAAAGGTTTTTCACCTGCTGAAGCCGACCCCGTGGCCTACCATGGTGTAGCAACATTTGACCCTAGCAAAGATAATTTACCCACTAAAAAAAGCAGCGCACCCACCTATACCGAAGTTTTCGGGCAATGGTTATGCGACATCGCAGAAGCTGATGACAAGGTCGTTGCTATCACCCCTGCTATGCGTGAAGGATCCGGCATGGTGGAATTTGAACAACAATATCCTGACCGTTATTTCGATGTAGGAATTGCAGAACAACATGCCGTGACTCTAGCTGCTGGTATGGCTTGCGAGGGCTTAAAACCCATTGTTGCCATCTATTCAACCTTCCTACAGCGTGGTTATGACCAATTGGTTCACGATGTCGCCATACAAAATTTACCGGTCTTATTTGCTATTGACCGCGCCGGCCTTGTTGGCCCAGATGGCCCCACACATTCAGGTTCTTATGATTTCAGTTTTCTAAGGTGCATACCCAATATGGTTATCATGGCACCTAGCGATGAAAATGAATGCCGTCAAATGCTTAGCACAGGCATCAACTATTCAGGCCCTGTTGCCGTACGCTACCCTCGTGGAAAAGGCCCGGGCACGCCTGTTAGCAAACAACTTGATGGTATTGAAATAGGTCGCGCCATTAAACAACGTGATGGTAAAAGAATTGCCCTACTTGCCTTTGGCTCAATGCTTAGCGTTGCCCTCGATGTTGCAGAAACGTTTGACGCAAGCGTTGTTAACATGCGGTTTGTTAAGCCACTCGACAAGGCAATGATTGATGAGATAGCCGCCTCACACGAACTTATTGTTACTCTCGAAGAAAACGTTATTAAAGGTGGCGCAGGTAGCGGCATCAATGAATATATAAACCAACAAGGCCATTGTATCAACGTATTAAATATTGGCCTGCCAGACATCAACATAGAACACGGCTCTAGAGAAGAACTACTGGAAGAAGCCGGTCTTGATGTCGACAGCGTACAACAATCAATCAAGAACTACTGGCAGTCACACTGCTCTGATTCTTCAAACACACACAGCTCGTAAACACTAAATAAACACGTTATGACTATAGAAGATGTACAAAATCACCACGACTCAAGAAATATTCCGATAAACAAAGTCGGTATCAAAGATATTCGTCACCCGTTTGTGTTTGCAGATAAAGAAAACCACCAACAACCCACCGTTGGTACATTTCAAATGTCCGTTAACCTGCCTCATGATCAAAAAGGCACCCATATGTCACGCTTCATTGCCTTATTGAACGAAGACTGCAAGCAATTATCCATGCAAAGTTTCCCATCATTATTGGAAACCATGACGGAAAAGTTAGAAGCAGAAACAGGCTATATCACGGCAGATTTCCTTTATTTCGTCAATAAATCAGCCCCCGTGACTGGCGTTAAAAGTCTACTCGATTACCAAGTTAAAATTGATGGCGAATGGTCTAAGTCAGGCTGCAAGCTTAAAGTTAAACTCGTTATTCCTGTCACTAGCTTATGCCCTTGCTCTAAAAAAATATCCGATTATGGCGCACACAACCAACGTTCTCATATTACCGTTGAAGCTATTACTAACGGTGACATATTCATTGAAGACATTATTCGATTGGTTGAAGAACAAGCCTCTAGCGAACTGTATAGCCTACTAAAGCGCCCAGATGAGAAGTTCGTAACCGAACGCGCTTACGACAACCCTAAGTTTGTTGAGGATGCAGTAAGAGACATCGCCAATGCCCTTAATTCTGATGAGCGCATATTAGCCTATGTGCTAGAAGCTGAAAACTTTGAATCCATTCACAATCACTCTGCCTACGCTGTGATTGAAAATAACAAAACTACTAAATAATACCGGAGCTTAAATCATGTCTAGCACTTTAGACCTTACCCAATACGGAATAAGCAACGTCACCGACATCATTCACAACCCGTCGTTTGACTTGCTATACGCTGAAGAAACACGCGATGACCTTAGCGGTTACGAAAAAGGAACTGTCACTGATCTTGGTGCTGTTGCCGTCGATACAGGCATTTTCACAGGGCGCTCACCAAAAGATAAATATATTGTCATGGACGATGTATCTCGCGATACCGTTTGGTGGTCAACTCAAGGTAAAAACGATAACAAGCCTTTATCTGAAGAGAACTGGGGCAACCTAAAGAAAGTAGTCACCGACCAGCTATCAGGTCAACGCTTATTTGTTGTTGACACATTCTGTGGTGCTAACAAAGACACCCGTTTAGCCGTTAGATTTATTGTTGAAGTTGCTTGGCAAGCTCACTTTGTTAAAAATATGTTTATCCGCCCAAGTGAAGAAGAACTCGCCAGTTTTGAGCCTGACTTCGTCGTTATGAATGGTGCAAAAACAAATAACTCCAACTGGAAAGAACACGGCTTAAACTCCGAGAACTTTGTTGCCTTCAACCTAACCGAAAAAATTCAATTGATCGGTGGCACATGGTATGGCGGTGAAATGAAAAAAGGGATGTTCAGCATGATGAACTACCTATTACCGCTTCGCGGCATTGCCTCCATGCATTGTTCAGCTAACATTGGTGAAAAAGGCGATGTAGCCGTTTTCTTCGGCTTATCAGGTACAGGCAAAACAACTTTATCGACCGATGCTAAGCGCCAGTTAATTGGTGATGATGAACACGGTTGGGATGATGAAGGTGTCTTCAATTTTGAAGGCGGCTGCTATGCAAAAGTTATTAATTTAAGCGCTGACGACGAACCAGAAATTTATGGCGCCATTCGCCGAGATGCATTGCTTGAAAACGTTTGCGTAGACTCAGAAGGTAAAATTGATTTCACGGATAACTCTAAAACAGAAAACACCCGTGTTTCTTACCCAATTGATCATATTGAAAATATCGTTAAGCCTATTTCTAAAGGCGGTCACGCACAAAAAGTTATCTTCTTAACCGCTGATGCCTTTGGTGTGACCCCTCCAGTATCAAAGCTAACAGCAGAGCAAACCAAGTATTATTTCCTATCTGGTTTCACTGCAAAACTAGCCGGTACAGAACGCGGCATTACAGAACCGACTCCTACTTTCTCCGCAGCTTTTGGTGCAGCGTTCTTATCACTGCACCCCACCAAATACGCTCAAGAACTAGTTAAGCGTATGGAAGCTGTTAACGCAGAAGCTTACCTCGTTAATACAGGTTGGAATGGAACCGGTAAACGTATTTCTATTAAAGACACACGTGGCATCATTGATGCGATTTTAGATGGCTCTATTGAACAAACCGATACTAAGCATGTGCCTTACTTCAACTTAGAAGTACCTTGCTCATTGCCTGGCGTCGATTCAAACATATTAGACCCTCGTGACACCTATGAAGATAAAACTGAGTGGGATAAACGCGCCAAAGAACTAGCTCAATTATTTATCAATAATTTTGATAAATATACCGACAATGACGAAGGTAAATCACTCGTCGCTGCGGGCCCTACATTAAGCTAATCGCGTTTAAGTAAAGCGTAAAAAGGTCATGCTTTTGCATGGCCTTTTTTATGCCCCCTAGCTTCTCAAGCTACCTGCACTTTTTAAAGGTCTAAAAAACAGGCAAAAAAAAGCCATGCAAACGCATGGCTTTTAATTAAACTTTTAGCAAAGCTTAGAACAAGTGTTTAACACCATCACGTTCTTCTTTAAGTTCATTTTCTGTAGCAGTCATTCTTTCACGGCTGAAATCATTAATTTCTAAACCTTGAACAATTGAATATTCGCCATCTTTAACAGTCACAGGGAAAGAGTATATTAAACCTTCCGCAATACCGTAGCTTCCATCACTTGGAATGCCCATGCTAACCCAATCGTTATCCGCTGTACCTTGTACCCATGTTCTCATATGGTCAAGTGCTGAACTAGCAGCTGAAGCAGCACTAGATAAGCCACGAGCTTTAATAATTGCAGCGCCACGTTGTTGCACGGCAGGAATATAATTATCGCTGTACCAGCTAGCATCAACTTTAGATAAAGCGGCTTCACCATTGATTAATGTATTATGTAAATCTGGGTATTGTGTTGCAGAGTGGTTACCCCAGATTGTCATTTTGGTGATATCAGTACTGTGAGTACCAGTCTGCTCAGCTAATTGACTTAATGCACGGTTGTGATCAAGACGTGTCATCGCTGTGAAGTTACGAGCATTTAAGTCTGGTGCATTATTCATTGCAATTAGAGCATTGGTATTAGCTGGGTTACCTACAACCAATACGCGTACATCACGCTTAGCAACTTTATTAAGCGCTTTGCCTTGTACTGAGAAAATCGCAGCATTAGCTTCTAATAAATCTTTACGCTCCATACCCGGCCCACGAGGACGAGCACCAACTAAGAATGCAAAATCAATATCCTTAAATGCAACCTCAGCATCATCAGAAATTTCAACACTTTGTAATAAAGGGAACGCACAATCGTTTAATTCCATTACAACACCTTCAAGCGCGCCTAAAGCAGGCGTGATCTCTAATAGGTGTAAGCAAACTGGTTGCTCAGGACCTAAAAAATCGCCAGAAGCAATACGGAATAATAATGAATACGAAATTTGGCCAGCTGCGCCGGTAACAGCTACATGAACGGGTGCTTTCATTTCTAACGATCTCCTTTAAGTAAAAATAGAATTATAACCGAATATTCATTTCAACTTGGCTATAACTAACGCCATATAGGAAAATCAGCCCTATTTAAAAATCTTTTTTAACTCATAGTGATAAAGAAACCCAGGCAGAGCAAAAACCGCAAATAGGCACAAGGCCACCACATAAAACTCCCAGGCTTGCTCACTGACCACACCCATCACCTTATATTCCAGCGCAAAGCCCATACCAAAGGATAGAATACATAAAATTAGCCATTCTAAAATTCGTAACCAACCAGATTTCTTTTCTAACGCAACAACAGCAAATAGCTTATTGCTTAGCCAGGGTAGGTTAGCCGCCACAATCAGTAGAGCAATTAGTATATATATTGGGTATTGGTTGGTCATAAAAACCTTTTAGATTTCAAATATTCAGTTGCTGACTTAAATCAACAAAGTAGTTTGGTGACAAGAGTCAGACAGCCATTAACCAGCTGTAAACTCTTGTTCGTAAAATCGAAATTGTAACAGCTATTGGTCTAATAGACATTAAAACGGAGACTAACTATAGAGCCGATACATCAGGTACCGCATACTTCCTTCAAGTATCAGGGGGCAGCTACCTCCATTCGAATGAACTCATCAGGAAATACTAAAAAACTCCGCAAGAAGAGCTACTCAGTCACTTATGACTCTAGCCTTTTCAGGCGGTTAAGCGCACATAGGGTAACGGTAGCTTTTATCAAAATTCTTCAGCCTTTCTAATAAGCATATACGAATTATCTTCAAATAAATAAGGCAAATAACCTTCGCCTTTTTCATCAATGGTTGTACAAAAAGAATCTAAGATTTTTTTCTCGACTTCAAGCATTGCTTTGGCGAGTACCTTCTACACCATAGTGAGTAAAACCGCTTAAAACAAATACTAAATTTCAACCGATAACAATTCGCGAAGCTTATCCACTTCAAGCAACTCTATTTGTGAGCCATCCGTTTTAATAAGCCCGCGCATCGACAAATCTTTAAGTGTTCGAGATAGAGTCTCAGGCTTAATCGATAAACGCGATGCAATTACATGCTTTGGCGCTGGCAAGGTCACGCCAGTACGTTCATTTTTATCTTCGGGTATATGACTTAAAAGATATGAAACCAAACGAAAGGTTGCACTATGCAATGTTAAACGGTCTACCTCCTCTACCATCCAATGCAATTGCTGACTTAATTTAGCTAATAAATTCATACCCAGAGCGCTAGAGTCTTTAATCAAGCGCAAATAACCCAATGACTGAATGCCGATAACAATAGAGGGCGATACCGTAACCGCCGTTACAGGGTATTTAGAACTCCCCGAAAAAAGAGCCGCCTCAGCAAATGTTTGCCCTGGGCGTAAAATGTTAATCACCTTTTCATCACCACTGGGTGATAAGCGCTGCAACTTAATAGCACCTGACACGATTAAATAAATATTCGACAATGCCGTGCCTTGCTCAAATAAAACGACATTAGCAGGAACCTGCTTAGCATGCGCCACCTCAACAACCTGTGTAAAAGCCGCTTCGTCTAAAGGTTGTAATAAAACACAACGACGCATTGCTTCTAAAATGGTGCCCTTTAGCTCAACCCTTTCTATTTTTCCACGCGCCATTCTAAGTTCATCCCAAATAGCTTCATTTTAAACACTAAAGCAATCGACTGTAATCTTTTATGTCGGCAGACATACCCAC
>Ga0209081_1000487_pt1 | contig 23739 bp, 18 predicted proteins | sample GOMGulsemesocosm_4_FD_184636 | JGI IMG/M metagenome (GOLD analysis project Ga0209081, IMG submission 184636) | Methane-oxidizing microbial communities from mesocosms in the Gulf of Mexico - GOM15B Gulf of Mexico (SPAdes) (version 2) | ecosystem: Environmental > Aquatic > Marine > Cold seeps... | reverse complement strand
TTTGCTGCAAGCGATGAAATGGCGATGGGGGTGATGGCGGAAATTAAAGCCCATGGTCTGAATATTCCAGAAGATATATCTGTAGTTGGATTTGATGATATTCGATTTTCCGAAGTGACTGACCCCCCCTTAACAACGGTGCGTCAGCCACGCCACGAAATCGGTAAGCAGGTTATGACCATGATGTTGAGCTTGTTGCGCGGCCGGACAGTGAAATCTCCACATATGATTTTACCGCATGAGCTTATTGTTCGTGGTTCGACCGCGCCCGCCAAACCGTAACCGTCTTTTCAGCCGCTCGTCACAAAACCGTCTGTTAGGGTGCTTGGTCAAGGCCCTCGGTGAAAACCACCGATGTTTAATTCTAGTCTGCCTTGGCGTTGACGATTCAACGCTGCACAGTAAACTCTTTTGCTTACCCCTAAATCACTGACCGCTACCTGGGACGGTGCATTGTTTTTGTGCATCGGTGCTTCAACCGAGTGATGGCAATAGTTGCTGAAAATCCATGTTTTGGGTATCGCTTGCAATAACGCATGTAAACGATTACATTTTGTATTGAAGTGGCTTGGTGTCAATGGTTCCGTGTGCTTGCTTAAGGGGCCGCCGAAACGTGTAAATCGGAGTGCAGAGTGTGACTAGAAAGATTCGAATGGGCATGGTCGGCGGCGGCGAAGGGGCTTTTATCGGCGCTGTGCACCGTATGGCCGCAAACCTTGATGGACAGATAGAGCTGGTGTGTGGCGCGTTTAGCAGCGACCCCGAGCGCAGCAAGCGTTCCGGCGAGGCTTTGTACCTACCGGCTGAGCGCTGCTATGAGGACTATCGCCATATGATGGCAGCCGAGGCCTTGCTGCCAGCCTCGGAACGCATGGATTTTGTCGCCATCGTCACACCCAATCATATGCATTTCCCCGTTGCTAAGGCTGCCATCGAACACGGTTTTCACGTGATGTGTGATAAACCCGCGACCTTAGACCTGAAAGAAGTTTTAGAGCTGCGCGACCTCTTAGAGGGCTCGGGCACCTTGTTCGGCTTGACGCATACCTACACCGGTTACCCCATGGTGAAAGAGGCACGCGCCCGAGTGCTGGCGGGCGAGCTGGGTTCGATTCGTAAGGTTCTGGTTGAATATCCCCAGGGCTGGTTGAGTCAACCGCAGGACGGAGCTGAGAATAAGCAGGCGGCCTGGCGCCTGGATCCAAGCAAGGCAGGCATTAGCAGCTGCATGGGCGATATCGGCGTGCACGCGTTCAACCTGGCTGAATATATATCGGGGCTAGAAGTAACCGCGCTCTGCGCGGATCTACACAGTTTTGTTGCGGGTCGCGCGCTCGATGATGATGGCTCGGTGTTGTTGCGTTTTGGTGAGCAGGCGCGCGGTGCGCTGACGGCCAGCCAGGTGTGTGTCGGTGAGGAAAACGACCTGCGAATCCGTATTTACGGTGACCGCGCAAGTTTGGATTGGCATCAGCAGCAACCCAATACACTGCTGCTTAAATACAGCGACAAACCGACGCAGGTGCTCCGCGCTGGCAGTGACTCTTTAAGCGCGCTGGCCGCGGCTAATTGCCGTACCCCGGCTGGTCACCCAGAGGGTTACCTTGAGGCTTTTGCCAACCTATACCGAAATTTTGCCAATCAACTACAGGCGAGATTAGCTGGAGAACCTGCAGCTGAGCTGGCGCTGGATCTACCCGGTATTAAGCAGGGGGTTCGGGGCATGGCTTTTATTGAGCAGGTTGTGGCGGCAAGCCACAGTGATGAGAAGTGGCATGAGCTGCAGTCGCATTAATCGAATGGGAAGGTTATGAAAGGTTCAGGAATATTTTTAGCGCAGTTTGTTGGCAGTGAAGCGCCTTTTAATAACCTGCCGAATATTGCCGAGTGGGCGGCAGGCCTTGGCTATTCAGGTTTGCAAATTCCCACTTGGGAAAGCAGTCTCTTTGATTTAAAAAAAGCCGCGGAAAGTCAGGCTTATTGTGATGAACTGCGAGAAATGCTCGCCGGACATGGGCTTGAAATCACGGAGCTGTCGACACACCTGCAAGGGCAGTTGGTGGCGGTAAACCCCGCGTACGATGAGCTCTTTGATGGCTTTGCAGACCCAAGCGTACGTGGAAACCCCAAGGCGCGAACCGCTTGGGCCGTTGACCAGTTAATGCTGGCCGCGAAGGCCAGTCGACGTTTAGGGCTCAAGACACACGCTACTTTTTCTGGCTCGCTGTTGTGGCATACCTTTTACCCTTGGCCACAGCGTCCGGCGGGCCTGGTTGAGGACGGCTTTGCTGAGCTGGCTAAACGTTGGTTGCCGATTCTTGATGCGTTTGATGCCGCCGGGGTTGATGTGTGTTTCGAAATACACCCGGGGGAAGACTTGCACGACGGTGTTACATTTGAGCGCTTTCTGGCGGCGACAGACCAGCACCCACGCGCAAATATTTTATACGACCCAAGCCACCTGTTGCTGCAGCAAATGGATTACCTGGCGTTTATCGATATTTACCATGGACGTATCAAAGCGTTTCATGTGAAGGACGCAGAATTTACGGCCAATGGCCGCAGTGGTGTTTATGGCGGTTACCAGGACTGGAAGGATCGTCCCGGCCGTTTCCGTTCACTGGGCGACGGGCAAATAAACTTCTCTGCCATTTTCAGTAAATTAACCCAGTACGGCTTTGAGGGTTGGGCGGTTCTGGAATGGGAGTGCTGTTTGAAACATCCAGAGCAGGGGGCGGCCGAGGGCGCACCGTTTATCCAAAGTCATTTGATTCGTACAACCGATAAAGCCTTCGACGATTTTGCCGCCGCGGGTACAGACAAGCAATTAAATGCTCGGGTACTGGGGTTGTGATATTGCTTGCCACACGGGTCAGTATGGCCATCTATGACGATGGCAGAACACATCTAGAAAAATAATAGTGAGGTTGGTTATGTCTTCAATACACGCACCACTGGATAGGACCCGATTATTTTTAATCGGCAACCTGTCCATTTTTATGATTGGTTTGGGTTTTGCAGTAAGAGCGAATATTGCACCCAATTTACAGGCTGATATTTACGATCACATTGATTTGGCTCGCTCGGCGGCCATGCTCGGTGAGGCGTTGGGTATTACCTTTACCGGTTTTGCTTTGACCTTGTTGTTTGGCAGTGCGTTGGTCGACCTGATTGGCATGAAACGTATGTTATTGCTGTCGGCGTTGGGTTATGTGCTGGGCGCGGTGTTGATCATTATAGCGGCCTTGCTGCACGTTGATGGTTTGGTCACGAACTTGGTGTTGGGCGGTTTACTGCTGACGGGGCTCGGTTGGGGTGCGGTGGAAGCGGCGAGCAATCCGATGGTTGCAGCGCTCTACCCGGATGAAAAAACCAGCCGTCTGAACATTCTTCACGCTTGGTGGCCTGCGGGCATCGTGGTGGGTGGTTTGTTAGGTGTTCTTTTTTCCTATCTGGATATTCCGTGGGAGGTGAATTTATTCATCCTTATTATTCCTTCATTGGTCATGGCTTGGTTGGTGAGCGGCGCCACCTTCCCCGAGACGGAGCGAGTGGCGGCGGGAATCGGTTATGGGGATATGTTTAAGGAATTATTACGTCAGCCTTTATTTTGGTTGTTTTGGCTCTGCATGTGGGGCACGGCGGCTGCAGAACTTGCACCCGGTCAGTGGGTTGATTTAGCCTTGTCTCGTATTGTGGGTATGCAGGGTATTTTACTGTTGGTGTACGTCAGTGCGCTGATGTTTGTCATGCGTCATTTTGCCGGTCCGCTGGCCAAGCGTCTGTCCGCTGTAGGGCTACTTTGGTTGAGCTCTCTGTTGGCCGCCCTAGGCCTGTATCTATTGAGCATCTCTGAGAGTGCTGCAGGTGCCTTTGGTGCCGCTACGGTGTGGGGAATGGGCGTGTGTTATATGTGGCCGACCATGCTGGCGACGGTGTCTGAACGTTTTCCTAAGGGCGGTGCGTTGATGCTTGGTTTGATGGGTTTTGCAGGCGGCATGGCGATTCAATTTTTACTGCCGAAAATGGGCGTAATTTTTGATCAGGCAAAACTCGAAGCGGCGGGCAGTGTTGAAGTGTTAGAGGGCCTGTCTGGCCCGGAGCTTGATGAGGTTTTACGCTACGCATCGGTAGAATCATTCCAGTCTGTGGCTGTGGTGCCGTTGCTGCTGCTGCCAATATTCACCATTATTTGGCTGCGCGATCGCCGTGTTAACCGTGCGATGGAAAAGAACCATGTTCCGTCTGCTGAGTAGTTCGTTATGTTTTAATTTTCCCACTGGCTTCGGCAGGCGTTAAATTTAACGTGTTTTGTTTTTCTGCTCTAGTTTTTGCCCCGTCCGTGCGGGGCTTTTTTATGCCTGTGTGTTTGGGTGCTAGAGTGTTTTATAGTCAGTTGAGAGGGGGCGGCGTTCTGAGTAAATGCACACTTCATTAAAAGGCCAAGCCGCAATGGCGTGTCAGTGGCTCTTGATGGAGGGGGTAGCAATCGGTGACTGCCCCCGCCTGCTAAGTTTTGACCTCATTTAGTGGCGCTTAAAACTCAGTATTTGTAATAGGAAAGCTGACTGGTGGTGGCCAATAGATTGCCATTTGAGCCCCAGACCTCTCCGCTTTGATCGAAATAATTTCCGTAAAATTTTGACGCACGGGCATGCCCGAGAATCCAGGTGTCATCTAGTTCGTCTAACCCCTGTTGATTAACATGAAAATAGACGGTAAAGCTTACCGTACCAAGGGGCACCATTTGACGCGTGTGAATAAACAAGCGGGGGAAAAAGGTGTCGCACATCGCACACAGTGAGGTGAAGTCGATCTCTCTTGTGGGTCGATCACTGACCCAGTGCAGAGTCTCCGAAGGGGGCGCGTCCTGTTCTGGGGCTGTTAAGGGGTTGCCGCGTACAAAACGCATGTCATATTGCTGGACCCAGGGCGGTAGTGGATCGGTCGATAGTGGTGCGAGTTCTTTGTGATCAGGCGCATTGGGCATCGTCATTTCGGTGCTTGTCCATGAGTCGACCCGGCTGGCAAAGACCAGTGTTGCCGTTGCCACGGTTTCTGCGCCACACTGAGCTTCGACAATCCAGTGCTGGTTAGTGCGGTTCTCGCGAATCATTCGAGGCTGTACGGAGATGTCGGTTTCCTGAATCGCACCGAGAAAATTCACGGTCATTGAGGCCGGTGTGCCTTTGACACTTGGATGTCTCAATACGGACTGCAATAGCGTTGCAGCCGTAACACCACCAAAGGGGCCAACCATATTTTGGTAAGCCGGGTTGACGGTGCTTTTCTGGTTATCGAACTCACCACTTAACGTGATCGCCTCATCAAAAATATGTTTGCTCATGATGTTCCTTAATATGCTCTATTCAATCTTTGTTTTGATTGTCAGCCTACAGGATCAGTTTTGTCTTCCCTAGGGTAAATACACCCTAAAAGACTGTTCAATAACGCCGCCCTAGATATTGAATGTATGGGGTTGAGGAAAATCAAAGTCACTTTACGGTGAGGGGTTAATGGGTGTTTACCGAATTATCTGCTTTGTGTATTCACAGAGATTAATATGGGCCTCCTTTCTAGCGCTTTTATGTGGTTGTTTTTATGGCGCTGCTGGGCGGTTATAATAAAGTGAATGCTGTCGTTCTTTTACGTCTAGCCGTGTCTGTTTTTTTAAGTGTTCGGTTGAGGTTTTTCATGAACGTTGATGTCTTTGCGTATGGGCTGCTTATGTATGACGATGTGTTGTTCTCTCTTACGGGTAAGAAATTTTTGTTGGCGCCCGCCACACTTGAGCATCATCAGCGCTTCAATTTTGTGAAAGACGGTTGGCCAAAGTTGGCGGTTGTCTTACCGCAAGTAGGCGCGTCGGTGAGGGGTGTCATTATTCGACATGTCGATCCGGAGACAATGCGAATATTGGATTTGTTTGAAGACGTGGATGATGGCGTTTACAGTCGCTCACGTATTAACGCAGTATTGGATACTGGTGCAACCGTTAGTGCTGACGTATATATGGGAACAAAAGTCGCAACAGAGGCCGCTTCAGGTGTGTGGAATGAGAATGAATTCTTTATGAAAAATCACCGCTACTACCTAGACTTCGTCATTCCTAATTTTCTTGATGAGATTAAAGAGAAGTAACCATAGGTGAGAGGAGCCCGCTGCTCCCCTCTTCTTACGTTCGCCGCTTCTCGTTTATCGCTTCACGTCCTCTCTGCCCTCGGCCAGCATACAAATCATATGCGCGGCCATGGTGGCGCCCGCCAGCGAGGTGATTTCCGCTTGATCGTAATCCGGTGCAACTTCCACCAGATCGCAGCCGACTAAATTTAAGCCGCCCAGCGAGGTGAGGATTTTAATCGCGGTAATCGTATCGAAGCCACCGCACACCGGTGTGCCGGTACCCGGCGCGCAGCTGGGGTCGAGAAAATCAATGTCGAACGTCAGGTAACAGGGGTTATGCCCGACGATTTCTTTAATCTTTTTAACCACGGCGTCAGCGCCATGTTCGTGCAACCACAAGGCGTCAAACACATTAAATCCGTGCTTGTCTTTGTTGTGGGTACGCATACCGATCTGCACCGATTGGCTTGGATTCACCAGACCATTTTTAGCGGCGTGGTAAAACATGGTGCCGTGGTCAATGCGCTCGCTGCCGTCTTCCCATGTGTCGCAGTGGGCGTCAAAGTGGATCAGCGATACTGGGCCATGCTGGGCGTGGATGGCTTTTAAAATGGGGTAGGTTACGAAGTGATCGCCACCGATGCAAAGCGGTATGACACCGTTTTCCAGCAGGGTGGCGACACTGGCTTGAATCTCATCGGGTACTTGCTGTGGCACACCGGGATCAAACACGCAGTCGCCGTAGTCGATCACGTTGAGGCGTTCGAATGGATCAAAGTTCCAGGGCCAGGGACGCGCCCAAGAAAGCTGTGTTGAGGCCGTGCGCACCCCGCGTGGGCCGAAGCGCGCGCCGGGACGATTGGACGTGGCAAGGTCATAGGGAATGCCCATGACCGCGACATCAACACCTTTGAGGTCACGTGTGTAGCGCCGCCGCATAAAGCTGGTGGCGCCAGCGTAGGTGGCCTCAATGATGGTGCCGTAGGGCGATGGCCGCGTGAAGGCTAGGTCGCCGTTGCTGTATTGGTCAAACGTGTCGTCCATGTGAATACCTTTGTTCAGCCTTGCCTTACGGTGTGTCGGAGATCACTTTTTTTCACTCAGCGTTTGGTAGGTTTTATCCATGGCGTCGGCGATGTTGCGGATGACCAAATCGATTTCGGCACGGGTAATAACCAGTGGCGGCGAGAGCAGCATGGTGTCGCCGGTGGCGCGCAGGATCAAACCTTCTTCGAGGGCGAAATCGCGGCACAGAGAACCGGCGCTGCCTTCTTTTTCATAGCGGCTGTGGGTCTCTTTGTTTTCGACCAATTCAACCGCGCCGAGCAGGCCAACGGTGCGGACTTCACCGACCAGTGGATGATCCTTGAGGGCGTGTAATTTCTCAGCGAAGTAGGGACCGGTGTCTTCCTGAATGCGCTCAATGATTTTCTCATCGCGCATGATGCGCAGGTTTTCCAGGGCTACGGCCGCACACACAGGGTGACCTGAGTAGGTAAAGCCGTGCGCCAGTTCGCCACTGTCGTCAGCCTTAAAGGCTTCGGCCACGCGGTCGGCGATGAGTACACCACCGATGGGCAGGTAACCAGATGACAGGCCTTTGGCGATCGGCATCAGGTCGGCTTTGATATTAAGTGTGTCGCAACCGAACCAATTGCCGGTGCGGCCAAAACCACAGATGACTTCATCGACCACCAGCAGAATGTCGTACTTGTCGACGATGCGCTGAATCTCAGGCCAGTAGCTGGCAGGCGGTACGATAATACCGCCGGCGCCTTGAATCGGCTCGGCGATAAAGGCGGCGACATTGTCGGCACCTATCTCGAGAATTTTTTCTTCCAGTGTGCGGGCGCGCTGTAGGCCGAAGTCTTCAGGCGAGAGACCGTCACCTTCGCCATACCAGTAAGGCTGGGGGATGTGTTCGATGCCGGTGATCGGCAGGTCGCCCTGTTCGTGCATGTACTTCATGCCGCCGAGGCTGGCACCGGCCACGGTAGAGCCGTGGTAGCCATTCTCTCGACCGATGATGATCTTCTTGGTCGGCTGTTTTTTCAGATCCCAGTAGCGGCGCACCATACGGAATACGGTGTCGTTAGCTTCTGAGCCCGAACCACAGAAGAAACTGTGGTTGATGTGCGCCGGGGCGATTTCGGCCAACGCCTTGGCCAGGTCAATAGCTGGCTGCGTCGAGGTGTTAAAAAACAAGTTGTAGTAAGGCAGCTCGGCCATTTGTTTGCTGGCGGCTTCGATTAATTCCGCGCGGCCATAGCCTAGGTTGACACACCAGAGTCCAGCGAATGCATCGAGGTATTTTTTACCCTGTTCGTCCCAGACGTAAATGCCATCGGCACGCGTCATGATGCGGGCACCTTTTTTCTGGAGCGCAGAGTTATCCACAAATGGGTGGATCATGTATTGGCTAGCGTCTTTCTGAAGCTGGGTAAATGGCGTTTGGCTCATGATACGTCTCGCTGTTTACAAGTATGTCGGTCTATTAACAATTTATGGGCTTATACGGTGGAGAGCAGGAACTCACGTTCCCACGAACTGATCACGCGTTTAAACCCTTCGTATTCGGTATTGCGGGTGCCGATAAAACCATCGACGAAGTTAGCGCCCAGCGCTTCTTTAATCTTTTCGCTGTTCGACATGGCTTCCATGGAGGCCTCAAAGTTAGTCGGCAGCTCGGTGCTGCCACCTTCAAAGCGGCCGTTGACGGCGGGGCGCGGTTCCAGCTGCTCGGTAATACCGAGGTAGCCTGCAATGAGATTGCCGGCCAGCGCTAGGTAGGGGTTGGTGTCAGAACCCGGTAGGCGGTTTTCAACGCGGCGGGCAGCGGGCACGGCCTCGGGTACACGCAGGCCAACGGTGCGGTTTTCAAAGCCCCACTCAACATTGGTGGGAGCGTTGCCGGGTTCGTCGGCAAGGTAGCGGCGGTAGCTGTTCACATTGGGGGCAAAGATCGGCATCAGCTCTGGGATGTACTTCTGCAAACCACCGATGTAGTGGCGGAACATATCCGAGTCGCTGCCGTCGGCGTTGGCGAACAGGTTTTTGCCCGTGCCGATGTCGGTCAGTGACTGGTGCACGTGCATGGCGCTGCCCGGCTCGCCTTCGATGGGTTTGGCCATAAAGGTGGCGTCGATGCCGTGCTTGAGGGCTGCTTCACGGACCAAACGTTTAAACAGAAATACCTGGTCGGCTAGGTGCAGGGCTTTGCCGTGGCGGAAGTTGAACTCCAGCTGCGCCGGACCCTCTTCGTGGATCACGGTGTCTATGTCGAGGCCCATCTCTTCGCACCAGTCGTAGATGGTTTCGATGAAGGGATCAAATTCGTTGGCGGCGTCCAAGCTGAAGGACTGGCGGGCGCTCTCGGCACGGCCAGAGCGGCCAATGGGCGCTTCTAGCGGGAGGTCGGGGTTGGCGCTGCGCTTGGCGAGGTAAAATTCCATTTCCGGTGCCACGATAGGCAGCCAGCCTTTGGCTTCATAGAGGCCGAGTACACGCTTAAGTACGGCGCGCGGCGACAGCTCAAACGGGCGGCCGTCACTGTAGTGGCAGTCGTGAATGATCTGCGCTGAGGGGTCGGCGGCCCAGGGAATTCGGTACATGGCGTTGCTGTCGGGCTTGAGGATCATGTCGATATCCGCCGGGTTGAGCAGGCGGTAGTAGAGCGAATCCTCAGGGTAGTCGCCGGTCGCCGTCTGCATCATGACGCTTTCGGGCAGGCGGATACCGCCCTCTTCGATAAACTTTTTGGTCGGCATGATCTTACCGCGGGCGATGCCCGTTTGGTCGGGGGTAATACACTCGACTTCGGTGATCTTATTTTCTGTCAGCCAGGTAACTAATTTTTCCATAATATCCCTTTGCTAGTGCGTGCGACACGCTCTGCCAAAGGCCTCAAATATTTGTTTTTGTTTAGGGTTGTTATGCGTTTGCCACTCTGGGTGCCACTGTACGGCGAGTCCGAAGCGCATGGCTTCGACACGGATTGCTTCAACAAGGCCATCGGCGGCACGCGCCTCAATAGCCAGCCCCTCACCGAGTCGAGCGATGCCCTGTGAGTGTAGAGAGTTAACCATCAGCGACTGGCTGTCGGTAATGCCAGCCAGTAGGCCGCCGGGGCTCAGATCAACACTGTGCACATCGCTGTACTGCTGCGCTAGATTGGCATTCTTGTCTTCGCGGTGGTCGTTGAGGCCGGTGACTTCGTGCACACACTGGTGCAGTGAGCCACCGAGGGCGACGTTGAGGTCCTGTAGGCCTCGGCAGGCGCCGAGCAGTGGTAGGTCGGCTTTGATTAGCGCGCCGATAAGCTGGCGACTGAGTGCGTCGCGACCACTGTCGTAATTATAGGGTTTGTCGATCTTTTCCTCATTATAGAGGGCAGGGTCTACCATGGAGTATGCGCCGGTTAAAAAGACGCCGTCGAGATGTTCGATCCAATGTTCGATTTCGTGCACATCGGTGAGCGCGGGAATGATGACAGGCACCACGTCTGCTGCTTCTGCAAGGGCGCGCAGGTACTTGTCGCCTGCGGTATGGAAGGGGTGAGGATCTATCAGTTGTACGTCACTGACGACCCCGACAAGCGGCTTGCTCATTACTTCTACCTCTATAACCGTTGCAGTGAAGTGTTTGAATTATACTACAAAACATAAAATATTTTTGACGGTCTGGCTAGTTATTTCTCTCCTAGGGTGTAAAATAAATTTTATGAAGTGTTCGAAAGTTTTGACATTCTAAGAGCTTGGTGTGTAAATAAAGAAGCTTTTAGTCGGCGGCGCTACTGAGCGTTGCCCGCTATCTAAATGTCAGTCACATCCAGCATAGGTGGCCTAGCGTGAGCCTGCATTTTCATTCGGTATCTGAGATCAGTTTATGAGTAGCTCCCCCAGTGAAGCGACGCTTTTTCTTGAGCAGCACCCGCAACTAGAAACCATTGACCTATTGGTCTGTGACCTTAACGGCATTATGCGCGGCAAGCGTGTTGGGCGTGAAATGCTGACAAAAGTCTTCGGCGAGGGCTTTTATCTGCCCGGCTCGGTGATGGGCTTGGACGCAACGGGTGATACCGTGCCTGCAACCCTACTGGGTTTGGAGACGGGTGACAGTGACAACCTATGCCGCCCAGTGCCTGGCACTCTGGCGCTGGTGCCCTGGTGTGACAGCGAGGTGCGGGCGCAGGTGTTGTGCACCATGCACGAGCTCGATGGATCGCCTTTCTTTGCCGATACCCGTCAAGCTTTGTGCCGCGTGGTTGAGCGCTTTGCGGCGCTGGGTTATACGCCGGGTATTGCGCTTGAGCTTGAGTTCTATCTGATTGATAGGCAGCGCAACGCCAAGGGCGCTATTCAGCATCCGCGTTCGCCTGGCTCAGGTCGACGCATGAGTTCTACCCAGGTTTACGCCATGGATGACCTCGACGATTACGACTTCTTTATTCGTGACGTGCTCGACACCGCTCGTCAGCAAGGTATTCCCGCCGATGCGGTGATCGCCGAGAACGCGCCGGGTCAGTTTGAGGTCAACCTCGACTATGGCAATGACATATTGGCCGCCGCCGATAACGCCGTGCTGCTCAAACGCCTGATTCGTCAGGTGGCAAAAAAGCACGACATGGAAGCCACTTTCATGGCCAAACCCTATATTGATCAGCCGGGCAATGGTCTGCACATTCACATGAGCTTGCTGGACGCGCAGGGCAACAACATTTTTGCCGCTGACGAGGTGCTGAAAAATAACTTTATGCGCTCGGCCATGGGCGGTCTGTTGGACCTTGCTGACGCCACCCAGGCATTGACCTGCCCCAGCGTGAACAGCTTTCGACGCTTGGCGCCGGGCGAGTGCGCGCCCACCAGCAAAACCTGGGGTTTTGATAACCGCAGTGTCGCGCTGCGCATACCAGCCGCCGGTGGCAAGGCGACGCGCATTGAGTGCCGCACCGCTGGCGCCGACGCCAACCCTTACCTGGCAACAGCCGCCATGCTGATCGGCATCGGCGAGGGTTTGCTGAATAAGTCGGTACCGAATGAGCCGGTGGTAGATAACGCATACACCCAAGAGCATCCACTGCTGTCCGACAACCAACGCGATGCACTGCGCAAGATGGAAGCCGATCCGCGATTGGCCGAATGGCTTGGCGCGGACTTTGTGCGTATCTATATTGCGGCAAAATGGTATGACGTGCATTTGTTTGAAAAGCAGATTACGGCGCTGGAGTACGAACTGCTGCTGCCTTACCTGTAGGCAGTGCTGCGCCTAGCGCCTTGAAAAAGGCGCAGACGAAAAAAAGCCCCAACGAAAAAAGCCAGAGTCGATGGATATATAGTCCAGCGGCTCCGGCTTTTTTGTTTCAGGCGAGAGTTTTATTTTTTAGTGAAGGCGGCAACGCGCTCCAGCATGTCTGGGCCTACGCCCTCGGTGTTCATCACTTCTTTCAGCAAGCCAGAATCCAATGTTTCAGCGTCGGTGCTTTCCAGCAAACGTTTGTTGGCGGCGTGCGAGAAGGGTGAGTTGGCGCAGATTCTTTGCGCCAGTTCTGCTACGTCGGTTTCAAAGCTGTCCAGTGGGAATATCTGTTCGCATAGACCGATGCGCAGGGCTTCGTCGACTTTAAACATGGCGGCCGTGAACATCAGACGTTTGGCTGTGGCGATGCCGACGCGGCGCGGCAGGCGTTGGCTCATGCCCCATACCGGTGTCAGTGCCCATTTTGCGTGGGTGTCGCCAAAGCGAGCGTTGTCAGCGGCGACAATAAAATCAGCGGCCAGGGCGACTTCCAGTGCGCCCGTGTAACAGTGGCCGTGTACCGCGGCGATCACCGGCTTGGGCAGCCTTTCCAGCATGCGCAGGGTTTCTGAATGCCAGAAAGGCGAGCTGACGTCCTCGCCCTCTTCGATGTCGGCCAGGTCGTGGCCCGCCGAGAAACACTTGCCGGCACCACGCAAGACGACGCAGTTAACGCTGTCGTCGTCTTGCAGGGCGAAGATGTGCGCGCGCAGCTCTTCGAATACCGGCACATTTAAAGAGTTCAGTTTGTCTGGGCGGTTGAGCGTCAGTGTGCAAACACCGTCTTTATCTTCGCGGAGTACCAAAGCAGCGTTCATCGTAAAATCCTGTCGTTGTGATCGGTCATTAAGGGGCGCCAGTCTATCTTAGGTGACTTACTGGCTTGTAGAGCCGCAGTGTCCATTTTTCCTAGCGCAATTGGTAGCAACGGTGTGTTAAGTCATGTTGGGGTGCAAAAAAATACCCCGGACGATTGCTCGCGCGGGGCATTTTTTTCGGCTCTGCTGGACGACTATTTAAATGCCCAGCTTGTCGCGCAGGCCGTAGTAGATTGCGCCGACCATGGTGTAAGGCACACGCATCATGGCGCCGCCGGGGAAGGGGAAGTGTTTGAGGCTGGCAAAGGCGTCGAAGCCTTCGGATTGCCCCTTCATAGCTTCGGCAATGATTTTTCCGGCCAGGTGTGTAGTGGTAACGCCGTGACCGCTGTAACCCTGCGCGTAAAAAATAGAGTCGTTGAGCTTTCCAAACTGCGGCAGGCGGCTCATGGTCAGCAAGAAATCGCCACCCCATGCGTAATCGAACTTAACGCCGCTCAGCTGTGGAAAGGTTTTTTCCAGGTGGCCGCGCACAAAGCGCTCGATGGAGGCCGGGTCGCCGCCACCGTAAGTCACGCCGCCACCATAGAGCAGGCGGTTGTCCGCGGTCATGCGGTAGTAGTCGAGCTTGTAGTTACAATCTTCCACACACTGCTCGCCAGGGATAAGGCTCTTGGCAACACTTTCGTCGAGTGCTTCGGTGGTGATGATCTGTGTGCCGCAGGGCATGCTTTTGGCGGCCAGTTCGGGCACGAGTCCACCGAGGTAGGCATTGCCGGCCACTAATAGATAGTCGGCGGTGACGCGGCCGTTTTCGGTGTGCACGACGGGACGCTGCGTGCGATCAATCTTGATGGCTTTTGAGTCTTCAAACACTTGGCCTCCGAGTGATTCAAAGGCTTTCACCTCGCCGAGCAATAGGTTGAGCGGGTGCATATGCCCGCCGCTACGATCGAGCAGGCCGCCCAGGTATAGGTCGCTAGCAATGTGCTGGCTCATCTCGTCTTTGTCGAGCATTTGCAGATTGGTGTGGCCGTAACGCTCCCAGAGTTTTTGCTGCCCTTCGAGTTCATGCAGCTGCTTGCTGGTGAGCGCGGCAAAGATACCGCCGGGCTTGTAGTCGCAGTCGATATTGTACTTTTTGATGCGCTCGCGAATGATCTCGCTGCCCTCAAAGGCCATGTCGCCGAGGGTTTTTCCCAGCGTTGGTCCGTAATTGTTTTCGATGCTGTCGATATCGCGGCTGTAGCTGTTGACCAGTTGACCGCCGTTGCGACCGCTGGCCCCATAACCGATACGCGCCGCTTCGAGAACGGCCACCTTGAAGCCAGCTTCGGCTAGGTGAAGGGCACTGGATATACCGGTAAAGCCGGCGCCAATGATGCAAACATCAACATCCAATTCACCATTAAGAGCCGGGCGATCATCATTGTCGTGGCGGCTATCTGCGTAGTAAGAACCTGTGTGCTCTGTGCGTGTCGTCATGCGGTTAGTCTCGGAGCTTTTATTTTTGTTCGATTAGCTTAACCCTTGTGAATTAGGCTTCGTAGATAACGTAAACTTTTTTGCAGTAAACGGGGACTTCCCAGCGACCACCGAAGCCCGCGGGCACGATAAACTGATCGCCAGCGCGCACGGTTTTGGTATTGCCTTCAGCGTCGTGAATAATCGATTCGCCCTCGAGGATCAGGCAAAACTCTTCTTCACTGTAGCTGACCTGCCAGCAACCGTCCTTGGAGTCCCAGATGCCACAGTGGAACTTGTCATCGGACGATGAGAAAACATTCCAGATGTTTTGCTGCGGTTTGCCTGAAATTATTTTATCGGCATCGGGCAGGTAGCTTTCGCACTCGGCGTTGTCGGTATTGAGGTCGACAATAGACACGATGTTCATCGGTGTTACCTTTTCTAGTATCGAGGGTGGCGTGAGCTTGCCGCCCTCGATGCAGGGTTTAATAGAGGCTTTTGATGGCGTTGCTGAGGGAGTCGATCAGCTGATCGATCTCATCCGTGCTGACAATTAGTGGCGGCGACAGGGCGATGATGTCACCGGTGCAGCGTACCAGTGCGTTGCCCTTCCAGAAGCAGTGTTGGAATACCTCGTAGCCGCGTGCGCCGGGTTTGTCGCTGGAGTGAAACTCGACAGCGCCAACCAAACCGATGTTGCGAATGTCTTTCACCATGTCGTATTCGCGCAGGCGGTGCAGGGCGGTGGCCCAGTAGCCTTCGAGGTCGATGGCCTTAGCAAAGAGGTTCTCGGACTCGTAAATGTCCATTGTGGCGAGCGCGGCCGCGGCGGCTACTGGGTGACCGGAATAGGTGTAGCCATGGAATAACTCAATGACCTCCTCTGGGCCGCTCATAAAGGCTTCTTGAATAAAGTTCTGCACAAACACCGCGCCCATCGGAATGGCGCCATTGGTGAGGCCCTTAGCAGTGGTCATGATGTCGGGTGTGACGCCAAAGCGCTGAGAGGCAAAGGCCTTGCCGACACGGCCGAAGCCGGTGATGACTTCGTCGAAGATCAGCAGTATGTCGTGCTGAGTGGTGAGCTCGCGTAGACGTTTGAGGTAACCCTCTGGTGGGACCCATACACCGCCGGAGCCGACCACGGGTTCGACGATGACGGCGGCAATGTTTTCGGCGCCGTGCAAGGCGATCATGTCTAGCAGTTCGTCGGCGAGGTTAGCCCCCTGCGCAGGCTGACCTTGGGTAAACTCACTGCCAGGCACCCAGGCATGTTTGAGGTGATCAACACCCGCAAGCAGGCTGCCAAAAGCGCGACGGTTGTTGCCTAGACCGCCCACGGAAATACCGCCAAAGCCAACTCCGTGGTAACCCTTCTCACGGCCGATCAAGCGGGTCTTGCCAGACTTGCCACGGGCCTTGTGGTAGGCCAGTGCAATCTTCAGGGCGGTATCTACAGACTCAGAACCTGAGTTGGTGAAAAATACTCGATCCATGCCTTCAGGGCTATGCTGGATTAGGCGTTCGGCCAGTTCGAATGGCAGCGGGTGGCTCATTTGAAAGGTTGGGGCGAAATCCAGCTGGTGAATCTGTCGGCTGACGGCCTCCGAGATTTGCTTGCGGCCATGCCCGGCGTTACAGCACCAAAGGCCAGCGGTGCCATCGAGTATGTTACGGCCGTCTTCAGACTGGTAATACATACCTTCGGCGGAGACCAACATGCGCGGCTCGGCCTTAAATTGGCGATTCGCGGTAAAAGGCATCCAGAAAGCGTCGAGCGCGGAGGTTTTATTAGCGGACATGGTGGGAGCTCTCTCTCTCTGTATTTTCTGTTTGTTATAACGAACAACTTAACCGCAGTCTATGTAAAATAAATAAAACATCAACCCTATAATTACAGAAAAGGATTAAAATCCACTAAAATGCCACGAAAACAGCCGTGGCGGGGCCTCTGAGGCTTTTAGGAACTATTAAAGGTGTTCGTTATATTGAAACTATTGGGCGCTATGCAGTAAGGTGGCGGCATTCATTTGATTGATACTGTACTGAGGAAGGATCATGGCAAACGCTCAAAGTCTTGAATACTGGCAGGCCAAGGCGGCCGCTCTTAACGTTGAAGGTCGTGCATTTATCGATGGGTCTTACTGCAATGCAAACAGCGGTGAAACGTTTGTCTGCACTAGCCCAATAGACGGCCGCACCTTGGCTGCGGTGGCTTCCTGCGACACGGCGGATGTGGACTTGGCGGTGACGGTAGCGCGCCGAACATTCAATGCCGGCGACTGGTCACAGCAAGCCCCTGCTGAACGCAAGGCTGTTTTGCAGCAGTTTGCTCTGCTTATCGAAGCAAACGCTGAAGAGTTGGCCCTGCTGGAAACGTTGGACATGGGCAAGCCTATCAGTGATGCGTTGGCGGTTGATGTGCCTGGAGCTGTGCGAGCCATTCGCTGGACGGCCGAGGCCATCGATAAGGTGTATGACGAGATTGCACCAACCGGTGCCGACCAGTTGGGCTTGATTACGCGTGAGGCCATCGGTGTGGTGGCGGCCGTGGTGCCGTGGAATTTCCCCATGTTAATGGCGGCCTGGAAAATTGCGCCGTCTTTGGCGATGGGTAACTCGGTCATCCTCAAGCCTTCTGAGAAGTCCCCGCTCACGGCCATTAAGTTGGCTGCGTTGGCGTATGAAGCCGGTATTCCCGCCGGTGTGTTTAATGTCCTGCCAGGCTTTGGCCAAACCGTAGGGCAGGCGATTGCGTTGCACATGGACATTGATACCTTGGCCTTTACGGGTTCTACGGGCGTCGCCAAGCAGCTGCTGGTGTGCGCGGGCCAGTCCAACATGAAGCGCGTGTGGAGCGAAGCGGGTGGCAAGTCACCGAACGTGGTTTTCGCCGATGCGCCGAATCTTGATGAGGCCGCCGCCGCCGCTGCGGGTGCTATTTGTTTCAATCAGGGCGAGGTCTGCACCGCCGGTTCACGCCTACTGGTGGAAGACAGTATTGCCGATGAGTTTATCGCCAAGGTGCGCGAGGCCATGAAAACTTGGCAGCCGGGTAACCCGCTTGATCCGAATACCAATGTTGGCGCGATTGTGGACGAAGCGCAGTTGCGACGTGTGCTCAGCTATGTCGCTAAAGGCAGCGAGAGCGGTGCAGATCGGGCCCTGGGTGGTCAGCAAGTCATGCCAGTGTCGGGCGGCCTGTATATCGAACCGACCTTATTCGATAAGGTCACCTCGGATATGAGCATCGCCCAGGAAGAAATATTTGGTCCGGTGTTGTCGGTGATTCGCTTTACCGATGAGGCTGAGGCGCTGGCGATTGCCAATGACAGTATCTATGGTTTGGCGGCGGCGGTTTGGACGCGTGATTTGAGTCGAGCGCACCGTTTTGCCCGCGGCTTAAAAGCCGGTTCTGTGTGGGTGAATCAATACGACGGCGGCGATATGACAGCGCCCTTTGGCGGTTTTAAGCAGAGTGGTAACGGTCGAGATAAATCACTGCACGCGCTGGATAAATACAGCGAGTTAAAAGCGACGTGGATTAAATTATAGGTTTGCACTGCGCGGGAAAATAAAAACGGGCCCTGTGCCCGTTTTTTTAGCTTTTCATATGAGCTGAGCGGCGTCGTCTATGAGCTACTGTTCAATATGATGGGAGCGATGACCTCTTCAAGCTTCTTGTAACTGAATGGTTTGGTGATGATCGAGTCCATGCCCGAGTCCGTGCACATCTCAAGGCGCTCGGATACGGCGTGTGCGGTTAGCGCAACGATCGGTACGCGGCCGGTCGAGGCCTGTTCTTCTAGCTCCCTAATGATGGAGGTGGCGGTTAAGCCGTCCATCTCTGGCATTTCGCAGTCCATCAAGATTAAATCAAAGTCGCTGGCGTGAACGTTGAGGTTGTGGCCTTTGAATTGTTCGATGGCTTTAACGCCATCGGCGGCTCGACTGACCGTATGCCCAACCTTGCGCAGCATTCTAGAGGCCACTTGGAAATTCACGTCATTGTCCTCGGCGATGAGTATGTTCAATGTCTGCGTGTGTTTTTCTGTGACACCTGGTTTCTTTTGTCTTTGTTTGAGGGTGGTGAATCCCAAGGTACGGCTGATGATAGACTCAAGCTGCTCCGCGATAATGGGTTTTTGTGATGCATAATTCACGCCCCAGCTTTGATAGTTTTCGGGCGTGGGTAGGCTGTTGGTGGCTGACAAGATAATCACTAGGTAGTCATCGCTGTTGTCTTTCTCATGTATCGCTTTGGCGGTGGTTATGCCGTCCATTATCGGCATGTCTATGTCCAGTGAAATCAATTTGAACGGTCGCCCAGCTTGCTCGGCCGCCTCGATGGCTTCAAGTGCTTCCAGGCCGTTTCTGGCTTCACTGACAACAAGGCCTGAGGCGCTGAGACCTTCTCTGATGACCTGCCGGTAGGTGTCATTGTCATCAACGACCAGTACCGATATACCGACCAGCTGCTCGTTGTGGATCACGGTTATCGCGCTTGACTGATCACTGGCGGGCCGAATGGGCAACTGAAAAGAGAAGGTGGTTCCCATGCCAAAGCGACTGTGCAGCGTTAAGGTGCCCCCCATCATTTCAACCAATTGCTTGCAAATAGTTAAGCCGAGACCGGTGCCGCCGTATTTTCGCGAGGTGGAGCTGTCGGCTTGAGCGAAATCTTGAAAGAGGTTCTCTGAAACTTCCGGTTTTATCCCAATGCCCGTGTCGCGCACAGAAAATAATAACCCGTCTTGTTCGGCTTCTATGTTGAGAACAACTTCGCCTATGTCGGTAAACTTACAGGCATTACCTAGCAGGTTGGTGATAACTTGGCGGCAACGGTTTTCATCTCCGTGCCAAATTTTGGGTGTGTTGGGGGCGATACGGCAGACAAGGTCAATTTTTTTCTCGCGAGCACTGGCGGTAAATACACCAATACAGTCTTGGCTCAGCTGCGATAAATTAAAATCCACGGCTTCAATTTCCATCTTGCCAGCCGCTATTTTGGAGTAATCGAGAATCTCATTGATAACATTGAGCAGCGCGTGCCCAGAGCTGTTGATGATGTTGCAGTAGTAGCGTTGGTTTTCGTCCAGTTTTGTATCGGACAGCAGCTCAGACATGCCCAGTACGCCATTCATGGGGGTGCGTATTTCGTGACTCATTTTAGCGAGGAAGTCACTTTTTGCCCGGCTCTCAGACAGAGCCAATTCTCGATCAACACGTAATCCTTCCAGTTGTTTTACCAAGGCAAAAAATAGGTATCCAGCCACAATGACGTAGCTGAAGACAATGACGGGAGTGGCGTTTTGGTTGCGGTCTGGACCGAAGTAAACATAAAGTATGATGCTGCAAAAAAGCAAAGAGTAGACACCCCAGGATAATACGTAGTCTTTGGACGCGGCGTGCCCCTGCTGCCAAAGTACGAAAGCATTGACCGTGTTCACCAGTAGCACAGGAATCAGCAACGGAATAGTGTGGTTGTAGACCCAGTTGGAAGCGCTATCACTGAGGAATGAATAACTAAAAATAGCCAGGCAGCAGATTCCTGCGATGATCGTGTTGTGCCAGTAGACGCTGGGGCGAAGGTTTTTTAAATCGAGAAAAGCGTTGGCAAACAATGCTTGTGAGAGCGGTATTAGGGTGAGGGATACGCTGAACGCTCGGCTGGCTATCCAGGTGTTTTCAGGCCAAAACCATTCGTAGGCGTAGCCCTGTCGACACAGCGCGGTGCTAAAAATGGCCAGGGTGCTAATAGCGTAGAGGAGGTAGGTATCATCACGTATCCGCAACCACATAACTAGGCTCAGTACCGAAAATAATAACAACATACCAAAGAGCATGCCGTAGCTCAGTACCTGCCGGAAATTGGGGTTGACCAAACTGTCGGTCGAAGCCATTTTTAATTGCGACATGAAAGCGCGGGGCGATTCCTCCACACGCAGTAACAGATGTGTTTTTGCGCCAGCCTCGACGCGCATGGGATAAATGAAGTGGTGGTTCGGTATCGGACGCTCTAGGTAAGGGTAGTTGGTGCCGAAGCGGTCGTGTTGGATGTCGGCGTCTTGGTTTATGACATAAATTTGCATGTCGCGGATGAGCACATAACTTGAGCGCAGTAGAAACTCCACCGCTTCTCGGCTCGGATTATTAAACGTTAGATGTATCCAAACAACATGCTGGTCAAGTGGGTTGGGTCTGAACTCATGATTACTTAACCAGCTAACCTCAGCGGATGGCGTCTCTAGGCTATTCAGTATTGCCTCAAGGGTGGCTTCCGTATTATTGCCAGGATCGTAAAATCGAGTGTACGCGGTGACCGTGAGGTCTTCGTAGGGTAACGCTAAGTTTATATTGTTGCCGATATTGCCCTCGGCGTGGCTTGCGCCTGCGCTGAGCAAACAGGACAGAAACCATGCCGCAAGCCAGAATAATCTTAGTGTCTTCGAGCCGGGAGAGCGGTGTTTGCTATGCACGTGGTCAACTTCCGTTGTATGGGCTGCTATCGCTAAAATAAGTTGCCACCGTGGTGGGTATCACCGGCCGTTCTAGAGGGCGGTGGTTCTTAATGACTATAGCAACAGATGTGCGGGCGAAGGGCGTTAACATCAGTGTTTTGTTTGCCGCAGGTGTACTGCTGATCAGCTTGATGCATGCCCGATAATTGATGGTGCTATGGGCACGTGGCTGGGCTTATTTGGCGGGGTGTTGTGTTCCTGCGTATCACACTGGTGCAGGTTATGGGCGTGTGGCTCAGGCGTAGCAGGATGCCAATTTCGACGACAAGGGTTGGGCCGTGATGATGTCTGCTGAGCTGGCTTGGGGGGTATAGCTTGGTTACCAGTAGCTCTATTTGTGTGCCCCCAGTTAGCGCACTGATGATTATGCTCGTGCGTTAACAGAGGGCTGCGTTTGTTCTGCGTTGACCGCTTAAAACACATCCTTCAAGCGGTGGTAACTCATGCCAAGCGCCAGCAGGGGTGAGCGGAATGCTCGCCCGCCAGGGAAGCGCATGTGTTTCACCTTCTCAAATACTTCAATACGACTGCTTTCGGCGGCAATGTTCTCAGCGATCAGCTTGGCGGCCAAGTGGGTGACATTGACGCCGTGGCCGGCGTAAGCCTGGGCGAAATAAACATTGGGTCGCAGGCGGCCAATCTGTGGCAGGCGGTTGGCGCCAATGCCAATCATGCCGCCCCATTGGTATTCAATTTTGATGTCTTTTAGGTAGGGGAAGACCTTATCCATGTTGGGGCGCAGCGCATTGGTGATGGACTTCGGGTCGCGGCCGGAATAGGTGCACAAACCACCAAAGAGTAGGCGGCGGTCGGCGCTGAGGCGGTAATAGTCAAGGTCGACACGCTGATCACAAACGGCCATATCCTGCGGCAGTACCCGCTGGCACTGCTTTTCGGTGAGTGGCTCGGTGGCTATTACGTAGCTGCCAGCCGGTAGGATTTGACCTTCTAGGGTGTCCTCTAAACCGGCGACATAGGCGTTGCCACAAATGACGAGTCGGTCGGTGTGGACAACGCCCTTAGCGGTTTTGATGACGCAGCGCTCGCCCTGCTGGATATCGACGACGGCTGACTGCTCAAAAATTTGCACGCCTAATTCGGCGGCGGCGGCGGCTTCACCACAGACGAGGTTGAGTGGGTGTAGGTGGCCACTGCCCATGTCAGTAAGGCCGCCCACGTATGCGTCCGACCCGACCACCTGGTGCATGTCACCTTGCGAGAGTAGTTGTGTCTCATAGCCGTAACCAATGTCGTCGAGCCAAGCTTTGTCTTCTTCAAAGTCGCGTAGGTGTCTTGGCCGAGTGGCTAGGTCGCAATAACCCATCTTCAGGTCACACTCAATCTTGTACTTGGCGACCCGGGCCTTGACGATCTCGGTGGCCTCGAAGCCCATCTGGTTGATGGCGTCTATGCCCTCTTGACCTATGTCGTTGCGAAAGCCTTCGATGCCGTGGCCGATGCCGCGGATAACCTGCCCACCATTGCGCCCCGACGCGCCCCAACCAATGCGATAGGACTCAAGCAGGGTTACCTTAAAGCCGCGTTCAGCCAGCTCCAGTGCCGTATTCACACCACTGAAGCCACCGCCAATGACGCAGACTTCTGTCTCGAGGCTGCCCTCAAGCTCGGGATAACGCTGTGGATAACGCTGGCTAGCGAAATAGTAAGAGTCTGGGTATTCGCTGGAATGGGTACCTAGGTTGAGCATATGAGAGCCTTTCATCTGCATCGAGTGTGTAATATCTCGATCAAGTGTATTTAATATTTAACAATGTACTCAAAAGTCGTTAGGCTGGGAAGCATCTCTGCGAAAATACATGGCGGTTGTAAATGATAATGCTGACCAGCTATTCAGCGCTGCTATATACTCGCGGGCTAATCAGTGCGCGTTGTATTGCGCCTCGACTTATATAATTCAGTACCGAGCTAGGAGCTAGCCATTGGACGTTGGTATTCGTTTAAAAAATGCCCGTAAGAAAGTGGGCATATCACAGCGTGAGCTTGCTAAGCGAGCAGGGGTGACTAACTCCACTATCTCCATGATTGAGAAGAATAACGTTAGTCCCAGTGTCAGCTCGCTGAAAAAAGTGCTGTCCGGCCTGCCCATGTCGCTGATGGATTTTTTCGATTCGGAAGAGTCTTCGCGCTTGGATATCCCCGTGGTCTACAAACCGGAAGACTTCTTGGATTCATCGGTCAACGACATCCAGTGGAAGCTGATCGGTAAAAGCTTCCCCAATCGACAGATGTCTTTTTTGGTTGAGCTCCTGCCGCCTGGTTCTGACACGGGTTCTGAGGCGGGCGAGGACATGTACATGCACGAGGGCGAAGAGGCGGGCTATGTACTGGAAGGGCAGTTAGAACTGACCGTTGAGGGTGAGATATACAACCTAGAGGCGGGCGACGGCTACTACTTTGACTCGCGTCGTCCGCACCGCTTTCGCAACCCTCACGAGGTCGACTGCCGTATGGTGTCAGCCACGACTCCGGCCGACTTCTAGGTTCGTTTGTTGATG
>Ga0209081_1000486_pt1 | contig 23750 bp, 24 predicted proteins | sample GOMGulsemesocosm_4_FD_184636 | JGI IMG/M metagenome (GOLD analysis project Ga0209081, IMG submission 184636) | Methane-oxidizing microbial communities from mesocosms in the Gulf of Mexico - GOM15B Gulf of Mexico (SPAdes) (version 2) | ecosystem: Environmental > Aquatic > Marine > Cold seeps... | reverse complement strand
TCGTATTCTTATTCAACGTATGAGTGATCAGCCCGTTTGCGGTCGCTGTAAAAAGCCTTTATTCACTCAGCAGCCTACAGAGTTAACCAGCACTACTTTTACCCGGCAAATTAGTCGTAATGACATTCCTGTGTTGGTTGATTTTTGGGCGCCTTGGTGTGGTCCTTGCAAAATGATGGCTCCTGCTTTTGTGCAAGCGGCCAAGCAACTGGAACCGCAGGTTCGTCTCGCTAAAGTGAATACAGAAATAGAGCAAACATTAGCTGGGCAATATAATATTCGTAGTATTCCTACCTTAGTTCTGTTTAAAAATGGTAAGGAAGTAGCTCGCCAAGCTGGTGCAATGGCTAAAGCAGATATTATTCGTTGGGTGAATGCCAATAGTTAACTCAACGCCTCTTGTTTCCCAGAAAACTTGTAGCCTTTATGAAGCTTGCGCAATATAGGAAAAATCGCGTATTCATTTCTCTGTATCCCGCTTACTCCATACGGTTCGATATCGTTTCAGGTATTGTTAAAATTTAAACCATTAGTCAAAGAGGTACAGTTATGAAAATTCTTATGGTACTGACATCGCATGATCAGTTGGGTGATACTGGTCAGAAAACAGGCTTTTGGTTGGAAGAGTTTGCCAGCCCTTATTATGTATTTAAAGACGCACTAGCGGATATTACTCTGGCTTCTCCACAAGGCGGCCAGCCACCTATAGACCCTAAAAGTGAAGCGCCTGATTTTCAAACAGAGGCAACTCAACGCTTTAATAAAGATGCCGATGGGCAAGAGTTGTTAGCTAATACTTTGAAGTTAGCAGATATTGTAGCTGAAGATTATGATGCCTTATTTTACCCAGGAGGCCATGGCCCTTTATGGGATTTAGTCGATGATACTGACTCTCTTACTTTAATTGAAACTATGTATACAGCAGGAAAAGTTATCGCTGCTGTTTGTCATGCACCGAGTGTTCTACTTAATGCTAAAGCCGTTAATGGATCTAGTTTAGTCAAAGGTAAATCCGTCACAGGTTTCAGCAATAGTGAAGAGGAGACAGTACAGCTCACAGACATTGTTCCTTTTTTATTAGAAAATGAATTGATTGCTAAAGGCGCGGATTATTCCAAATCCGATGACTGGCAGTCTTATATTATTGCCGATGGACATTTAATAACTGGGCAAAATCCAGCTTCATCAGAAAGTGTTGCTAAGGCTTTGCTGGCTTATAAAGCAGAGAGATAAATGTTCGGGCACTCTGCTTGCGGATTACCGCTATTACGATAATCATTAGATTCATATAAATAATGCGTTATGCTGGTAACTTCTCATTACCTGAGGTATAGATAACTTTTTTGCTTGTCATTCCGGCGTGTTGTTAGCAGGAACCCAAGTTCAGCGTAGATTTCCGACAAAAGGCTTTGGGAATGACGGTGTTTTTATAGGCATTTGTCTGTAACTAATGAGAAGTTACGTAAGTTGGGTGAGGATCCATCCTCTTCAGCTCAATACCCGTTTCACGCCAAATTCAGTAACAGATTCCTGTTAATCAAAATCCGAAATTTATAATTTACCAAACACAGGCAAGTCTAATTAGTATGGAAAAAATAGAAGCAATATTAAACGAAATCAGTGCACAGGTCTGGGGGCCGGTTATGCTGGTTATGCTCTTAGGGATTGGTGTTTATTTAACTTTCGGCTTACGTTTTTTTACTTGGCGCAGAGTTTTATCTGCGGTAGTCATGCTTTGGCAAGGGCGTGTGTCAGATAAAAAAGGCGATATTACACCATTTCAAGCCTTAATGACTGCCTTATCTGCCACTATCGGTACAGGCAATATTGCGGGGGTTGCTACGGCAATCGCATTAGGCGGGCCAGGCGCGATCTTTTGGATGTGGATCACGGCATTATTTGGCATGGCGACGAAATATGCAGAAGCAGTATTAGCCGTTAAGTATCGTGAGGTAGATGATCACGGTCAGTACGTTGGTGGACCGATGTATTATATTAAAAATGGCTTGGGAGAGCGTTGGGCTTGGCTCGCTGCAGCCTTTGCTTTTTTTGGTGCTTTTGCCGCTTTTGGCATTGGTAATATGGTACAAGCAAACTCGGTTGCTGATGCGGTGCAAAGCTTGTTTAATGTTCCGACTTTATATACTGCGATAGTTTTAACTCTACTGAGCTCAGTGGTTATTTTAGGGGGGATCCATCGCATTGCCGAAGTGGCCGCAAGCTTAGTACCGATTATGGCGATAGCTTATATTACTTGTGCTTTATGGGTTATTTTCTCTCATTTTCAGCAAATTCCTGAAGCGCTAGCGTTAATTATTCAAAGTGCGTTCACAGGAACAGCTGCGGTAGGTGGGTTTGCTGGAGCGGTGGTTTGGGCTGCTATACGCTTTGGTGTAGCGCGAGGTGTTTTTTCTAATGAAGCCGGGCTTGGTAGTGCGCCGATTGCTCATGCAGCGGCAAAAACAAATAACCCAGTGCATCAAGGTATGATTGCCATGTTGGGCACTTTTATTGATACTATTTTGGTGTGCACTATGACCGCTTTAGTTATTATTTTGAGTGGTGCTTGGTCTAGCGGTGAGAATGGCGCAGCATTATCTAGCTTAGCTTTTGCAACGAGCTTACCTAGCATAGGCAGTTATGTGGTAGTTTTTGGTTTAGTGATTTTTGCTTTTACCACTATTTTAGGTTGGAGCTATTATGGCGAGCGATGCGCTGAATATTTATTTGGCACCAGAGTGATATGGCCTTATCGTTTTCTCTGGTTATGTGCGATTCCGGTCGGTGCGATGAGTAAATTAACACTCGTCTGGTTGCTTGCAGATATTCTCAATGGACTTATGGCCATCCCAAATCTGATTGCATTAGTTTTATTAAGTCCTGTTATTTTTAGAGTGACGAAACAATATATTGAGACAGAAAAAGCTGATTGAAACTGTAGCTCGTATGAAGCTTGCGTAATACAGGGCTTGATTAGTGTTTCCTGTATTAAGAAGCAGCATAGCTCATTAACGTGCTTAGGAACCAAAAAAAAATATAGAATTGAAGCTTTGTGGGAGCGATTTTAGTCGCATAGCGTGGCTAAATCCACTCTCATAGAGTGTGAGGTTCGTATATTATTTATCTCTCATTTCTTAAAGCATAAAACCTTCAAGCCTTTATCCTCAGCTTCAACATAAACCTCCGGTGGCTTAATTTCTTCAATATAACGGTAAGTTGGCGCTAATTCAGCCATATGCTCAAGTAAGAAGTCAGGTTTTAGTTCTGGTGCGTTTAAACACAGCATCAAAGTCGCATTTGGTGCCATAAATTGATCAAGTCGGCGTAATATCTTTGGGTAATCACGAATAATATCGACACTGCCTTTTTGTAATGTCGGTGGGTCGCATATCAATAGATCAAAAGGGCCGCGTTTTTTAAAACGACTGAAGGACTTAAAAATATCCAATTTTTCAAAGCGGACTTGAGCTAATGACTGCTGATTTAAGCGATGGTTTTCTCTACCTACATTCAGCGCAGCACTACTCATATCAACATTCAATACAGATTGGGCATTGCCAGCAATCGCCGCGACTGAAAAACCACAGGTATAAGCAAACAAATTGAGCACGCGTTTATCTTGAGCATGATCTTGAACCCAGTGCCGCCCATTCTGCATATCCAGAAATAAGCCAGTATTGCGCGATTGACCTAAAGATAGATTGAACTGTAAATTATTTTCCGTGATAGCCAGTCGTGTAATCGTTTCACCGCGAACAATATCAATCGGTCCCGACAATTCATGCCGGTGCTGAACTTGAACACTTTTACAGCTAGGGAGTTGAGTTAGCAAATAATCAGCTAATGCTGCAATGTCAGTATTCGATTCAGGGGCAAATAAAGTAATCAAAGCAACGGGTGGTAACCAGTCTATAGTGACATGGTGTAAGCCGTCATACGCATGTCCACGGCCGTGAAATAAGCGTTGAGCTTGTAGTAGTTCTTGCGAGCTAGTTGGGATATGTAGATGTTGGACAAGTTGCAATAAATCAGGCACGCAGCTACTCTCTATATTAAAGGCTGATCAGTATATAGTAGATTTTATCGGCAGGTAAGTAAGTTGGGCACTTACAGCTTGAATAGTTATCCTTATGATAAATTGCTGACTCGTTTTTGCATTAGAAAAATAGCGTAACGTAAAAATATAGAAAATTCTACGTTCGCTATTTTATATTTTGCTTAGTCTTGGTTTATTTGCAATCAACGTAATCAAATTTAATGCCTGCTTTTTTTAGGCGAGAAGCGGCTTTAGATTCAGCAACTGCTTTTTTACTGGCATTAACTTTTTGCTTTTCTTCTGCAGCTTTTCCATCACTATAAGTAGTGCAGCTAAAAGTTTCAGCATATGAAACGGAAGTGATTAATGACAGTGCTAAACCCGCGATAATTTTCTTCATTGTATAATCTCCATGCTCTAAAAAATAAAATCATCTGCCACTTAGCATATTCAATGACAGAAGAATAACAAACTAATCTAAGTATTATACCTTGCTCTTAGATTAAATCATTAGAATTCGGTAATATTCAAGTAAGATATTAGTAGTTTCAAGGGTAACATTAGCGATTTATATCCTATAAAAATAATTCAATTCTGAAAATCCTAATAGGCAAGAAACTTCATTCAAGTTCAAATTGCTATCTTGAATATATTGATCTGCAAGTTTACTTCTTACCTCATTCAAAATAATGCGAAACGTTGTTTCTTCCTGTTGCAGTCGACGGTATTTATTTTTGGCGTAATTAACTTTGCTATTTTACTATCCTCAGGACAGATAGCAGCAAAAATATAAGCGGTTGTAAATTGTTGTTGCTGAACAATACGAGGTCGCATATTTTTTTGCGCCCAAACCAAATACACTGGCGCGCCAGTGCTATTCAATATAGCATTTCAGGTATGAATAAATGGCCTCATCAGTATGGGTTTAGTTACAAGCAAGCTAAAAATGTACCTCATAAATTTAACCACATAGTGAAAACTTCGGGTGGCCTGCCCACCTCCGAGTTGGAGAGTTTATCGGTTAGATTTTTTTATCTGGCGCCATTAGCTGTCAATATAAAATCGCCAATGGTAAGTCTACTATCGATTTTTTGATCAAATCAAGGCTTAATACGTATCAAGTCATTGCATCAATATTGTACTTTATGGGCCAAGCTATCATCGGTCAATAACTGTAGCTGAAAGGGCAAAATAATTAAATATTAAACTGCATTATTTGCCATTTTGCAGTCTAAACTTAAACCCAATAGGGCTTCTCTGGTAGGAGCGAAAAGAATAATAAATATTTTGCAACTGCCAAGGAATTTCGACATCAAATAAATCATTTTTTTGATGTGGCATTACCCAATATTGCTGATTCTTTAAATGGAAGGATTAATGATAATTTTCAGGTGTTAAATTCTGCACCTTGATTTCGTTTGGGGATAGTATTGATTGAAAAGATAAATAATGTGATTTATACCTAATTAAGTTAACACTTTGTTTTATATGTGATTTAGAACGGTACGTCATCATAATTATCGTTTTGTGCGTAGCTAGGCTGTGCTTGTTGTTGAGGAGCAGCAGGTTGGCGATAGTTTTGTTGTGGTTGTGCGACTTGAGCTGGCTCTGGGCGCTTACCACCAACAAGATCCAGAATGCTGGCATTCAGTTCTAAGCTTGTTTTGGTTGTGCCGTCTTGCGCTTGGTATTCATTTTGAGATAACTCGCCTGAAACAAAAACTTGTTGGCCTTTTTTTAAGTAACTAGGGAATGAGCCTTCTGCACGTCGTCCCCATAAGGCAACTCTAATCCAGATTGTTTGTTGTCTATCACCAAAACCAACATTGTTTGCTACAGTTACATTTAATACTGTTTGTCCGCTTGGGATTGATCTTACTTCAGCATCTCTACCAATAGTGCCGGTGAAACTAAAAACATTACTCATGGATATTATTCCTGTTAATTTGGGTGTAATTATTATGGGAAATTATACACCGTAATCAGGAGAATTGCTTTAAGCGCGGGGTGTCATTTTAGGCTTTCCACTTGCTATTATTAGTGAAAAAATCACCGGTATATTTGTCTCTTATGTTATAACAACCGTTTAATTTAGAGCTTACTTATGACTAATAACGATATTTTACGCCGTATTCGCTACACTTTTGATTTTGATGACTCCAAAATGATTGCTATATTTGCTTTGGCTGATTGCGAAGTAACAAGGGGGCAGGTGGTTAATTGGCTGAAAAAAGATGACGATCCTGATTATCGAGCTTGTAAAGATGAGCAAATGGCATTCTTTTTGAATGGATTAATTAATGATAAGCGTGGTAAAAGAGAGGGGGTGCAACCTGAAATAGAAAAACAATTGACTAATAATATTATTTTTAGAAAGTTGAAAATAGCTTTAGATCTTAAAGATGAAGATATTTTGCAGCTGATGACCTTGGCTGATTTTTCGATGAGTAAGCATGAGTTGAGTGCATTTTTTCGTAAGCCAGGGCATAAAAATTATCGCGAATGCAAAGATCAGATTTTGCGTAATTTTTTGCAAGGCGTGCAACTGCAATATCGTTCTGAGACCTAATAAGTAGAATTTAGTATTTATTTGTGAATAATAAAAATGATTAATTTTTTAAATAAATCACATGATTATTTGGATCTAACCCGTGCCTTTGATTTTTTAGGGCCTTTAGCATTGAGGTTATATTTAGTTCCTATTATGTGGATGGCAGGCATGCATAAATATACTGACTTTGATAGTACAGTCGCTTGGTTTGGTAATGCTGAGTGGGGTTTAGGTTTACCATTTCCTACTCTTATGGCTGGTTTAGTGACTGGAGCTGAGCTTGTTGGTGCTGTGTTTTTGTTGCTTGGTTTTGCGGTACGCTGGATTTCTATTCCTTTGTTTATCACCATGATTGTTGCTGCCTGTACTGTGCATTTACCTAATGGTTGGTTGGCTGTTTCTGAAGGAAGTGGTTTGTTTGCTACAGAAAGAACGATAGCTGCTACTGAGCGGTTGAGTCGAGCTAAGGAAATTCTTCAGCAATACGGTGATTATGATTGGCTAACCGAGCAAGGTAGTATTGTTGTCTTAAATAATGGTATTGAGTTTGCTGTTACTTACGCGATTATGCTGTTAATGTTGATTTTTGTGGGTGCTGGTCGTTACCTAAGCTTGGACTATTGGATAGCTAAAAAATTCCGTCATCAAGCGAGTATGTATACCCGGTTTTGAAATGCAAAAATATAGCATTATCATTCCCACTTTAAATGAAGCATCTGGCATAAGAGAGTGTCTGCTGGCACTGCAAAAATTAAGGGCGGAGTGCCAATTGATTATTGTTGATGGTGGAAGTACTGATGATACTAGAGAGATATCCTTATCGCTGGTTGATGTATTTATTACAGCTCCTAAGGGACGAGCAGTGCAAATGAATGCAGGTGCGCAAAAGGCACTGACCGATGTGTTGATTTTCTTACATGCGGATACTTTTTTGCCTGGAAATCCCCTAGGTCTTATTCAACATGCCCTAAATAGTGGCGCGCAATGGGGGCGTTTTGATATGCAATTAGTAGGCGAGAGCTCTATGTTGAAAGTTGTTGCGGCAATGATGAACTGGCGTTCGCGTTTAACAGGGGTAGCGACAGGTGATCAAGTCATTTTTGTAAGGCGTCCTGTATTTCAAGCGGTTGGCTGTTTTCCTGATATTGCATTAATGGAAGATATTGCCATTAGTAAGAATTTGAAAAAAATATCAGGATGTTACTGTTTGACGGCTAAAGTACAGAGTTCTGGTCGGCGCTGGGAGGCCTTTGGTGTTTGGCGCACGATAGTATTGATGTGGAGTTTACGTTTACGTTATTTGTTCGGAGCTGAGCCGAGCGCTTTGGCTAAGTTATATCGACAGGGTAAAATTTTTTAACAAGACTCTTTGTTTTCAATAGCGTGTTTTCGGCCCACTCATAATCAATAGTCGTATTAATAAAACCGGGCTGAAGCCGCGTCTTTAGTCTAAAGGTTGTACTTAGTTTCAATAATCCCACCACCTAAACACACTTCTCCATCATAAAAAACGACCGACTGTCCTGGGGTAATCGCGCGCTGTTGCTGTGCAAAAATAACTTTTACTCTATTTTCAGGTAGGGGAATCACTTTGCAGGCTTGATCTGCTTGTCGATAGCGTGTTTTGGCTGAGCATTCAATTATTTCAGTTAAGGGCAGGTTACTGCACCAATCCAGTTGATTGGCTTCTAGTGTGTTATGTAGCATTAAAGGGTGGTCATGTCCTTGGCCAACAATTAATATATTGTTGTCCAAATCTTTATCTAGTACATACCAAGGTTCATCAGGCGCATCTTTAACACCGCCTATGCCTAAGCCTTGGCGTTGGCCGAACGTGTAATACATTAGGCCGGAATGTTGCGCTATGTACTGCCCTTCAGGCGTACGCATTTCTCCGGGTTGAGTCGGTAAATAACGCTGTAGAAATTCTTTAAATTTACGTTCGCCTATAAAACAAATGCCAGTGCTGTCTTTTTTCTGGTGATTGGCGAATCCGTATTTTTCTGCTAATTTTCTAATTTCAGTTTTATGTAAATGACCGATAGGGAATAACGTTTTAGCTAACGCTTTTTGCCCTAAAGTGTATAAAAAATAGCTTTGTTCTTTGCTTGGATCTAGGCCTTTTAGTAGATAAAATGCACCGTTTTTTTCACTAACGCGGGCATAGTGACCTGTGGCTATATATTCAGCACCTAGGTCTTCTGTTGCATAGTTTAAGAAGGCTTTAAATTTTACGTGTTTATTGCATAAAATATCGGGGTTAGGCGTACGGCCTGCAGCAAATTCAGACAGAAAAACTTCAAAAACCTCATCCCAATATTCGCTGGCAAAGTTTACCGTTTTGAGTTCTATGCCAAGGGTGTCGCAAACTTGCTGGGCGTCGGCTTGATCTTCTAATGCGGTACATTCTTCTGTGCCATCATCTTCGTCCCAGTTCTTCATAAAGACACCAGTTACTTGGTGACCTTGTTCTAATAATAGCGCAGCGGTTACAGATGAATCGACTCCGCCAGACATGCCGACGATGATATTTTTGCTCATTATTCTAGATCTAAAAAGGTTTTTAATAAGGCAAGAGGGTGGTGCTCGCCTGCTAAGTATTGGTCTATCGTAGTTAACACTAAAGGACTACGCAATTGAGATTTATGGTCTACAATTTCATCATAAGTTAACCAGTGAGTGCGGATAATACCTTCATCCAAAGCTTGTTCCGGATTATGGTCGTAACAATGGCCGACAAAACAAACGCGCATAAAACTAGAGGAATCAGGGTTTTTACGCCACAGTTGAATGCTGGTAAGGTATTCGGGGGTAAACTGCCAAGCGGTTTCTTCGTTAACTTCACGCTTTACGGCGTCAATTAGGCTTTCACTGGGTTCTAAGTGTCCTGCAGGTTGATTGAAAGCAATGCCTGTGGGTGTTTCTTCCTCAACTAATAGAAAACGTTGATCTTGTTCGATAATAGCTGCGACGGTGACATGCGGTTTCCAAACCATTGTTTATCCACTTAGTTTTAAAAAAGGGCTGTAGTCTAACTGATTTAAGGCTATTATACTTTATTAGTGATTGAATTTGAGGATTTGACCTCAAGATTAAGTATGATTAATTTAATTTTAAAGTGTAAATAGAAATGAGTGACTTTGATCCATCCATAGATAATGATGATGCTTTGGCTGTTCAGGAGGCTGCGCCTAAATTAAAAAGGCCGCCATTATATAAAGTAGTTTTATTGAATGATGACTTTACGCCAATGGATTTTGTGATTGAAGTCCTGATTGATTTTTTTGCTATGTCAGAAGAGCAGGCCACGCAAGTTATGTTGCATGTACATACTCAAGGCGTAGGCGTTTGTGGTGTATTTTCGCGTGATGTGGCGGAAACTAAAGTGGAACTTGTAAATACCTATTCTCGTGAGAATCAACACCCTTTAATGTGTGCGATGGAAGAAGCGTAAGGAGCTTATAGTATGTTAAGTAAAGATCTTGAAGTAACATTGAATTTGGCATTCGTTTCAGCGCATGAGCAACGACACGAGTTTATTACTGTTGAGCATTTGTTGTTGGCTTTATTGGATAACTCGACGGCTGCTCAAGTGTTAGCTATCTGTTCTTGTGATATTCCACTGTTACGTAGTGAATTAACTCAATTTATAGATGAAACTATTAGCTTGCTAAGTGAGGAAGGGCGGCGTGAAACACAGCCAACCCTCGGTTTTCAGCGAGTTTTGCAGCGAGCAGTTTTTCATGCTCAGGCTTCAGATAAAAAGGAAGTTGATGGCGCTAATTTATTGGTTGCTTTATTTAGTGAGCAAGATTCACATGCCGTGTATTTATTAAATAAGCAGGATATTCAACGTTTAGATATCGTTAATTATTTATCACATGGCCTATCTAAAGATGATAATGCTTCCGAAGAAAAAGTTGAGATTGCTGGAGCTGTAGAGCAGGAAGCAATTGAAAGTCCACTAGATAAATATACAACGAACCTTAATCAAGAGGCTTTGGCAGGTAAAATTGACCCTTTAATTGGTCGTGAAAGTGAGTTAGAGCGAACTATTCAAGTTTTATGTCGTCGTCGTAAAAATAATCCTTTATTAGTGGGTGAGGCAGGTGTTGGTAAAACAGCGATTGCAGAAGGTTTGGCTAAGAAGATTGTTGAGGAAGAGGTGCCTGATGTTTTACGTGACTGTGTTATTTACTCTTTAGATTTAGGCGCCTTGGTTGCTGGTACCAAATATCGTGGTGATTTTGAAAAGCGCCTTAAAGCTTTAATGAATCAGTTGAAAAATGAAGTTAACTCGATTTTATTTATTGATGAAATTCATACCATTATAGGTGCTGGTTCAGCGTCTGGTGGAGTGATGGATGCGTCTAATTTAATTAAGCCTGCTTTAGCTTCTGGTAGTTTGCGGTGTATTGGTTCAACTACCTATCAAGAGTATCGCGGTATTTTTGAAAAAGATCATGCGCTGGCGCGACGTTTTCAAAAGGTTGATGTCACAGAGCCGTCTATTGATGAAACTTATTTGATTTTAAAGGGCTTAAAAAGCCGCTTTGAAGAGCATCACGAACTTAAATATAGTTTGGAAGGTTTGCGTGTGGCTGCGGAACTATCTGCGCGCCACATTACTGATAGATTTCTACCTGATAAAGCCATTGATGTGATTGATGAGGCTGGAGCAAGGCAGCGTATGATGCCTGAAGCTGAGCGTAAAGGGTTAGTTGATGTGCATGAGGTTGAAGAAATTGTCGCTAAAATTGCTAGAATCCCAGCTAAATCTGTTTCCAGTAATGACCAAGATAAATTGAAAAATCTTGAGAAAAATTTAAAAATGTTGGTGTTTGGTCAAGATGAAGCGATTTCTGCTTTATCATCAGCGATTAAGCTTTCTCGTGCAGGCTTGCGCGATGCCAGTAAAACAATTGGTTCTTTCTTGTTTGCTGGGCCTACAGGGGTGGGTAAAACCGAGGTAACTAAGCAGTTGGCTAAGTTGATGGGCGTTGAGTTGATTCGTTTTGATATGTCGGAATATATGGAGCGTCATACGGTTTCGCGTTTAATCGGTGCGCCTCCAGGTTATGTGGGTTATGACCAAGGCGGCTTATTGACCGAGCAAGTTACTAAGCATCCTCATGCAGTCCTACTGTTAGATGAGCTGGAAAAAGCGCACCCCGATGTGTTTAATTTGCTCTTACAAGTGATGGATCATGGTACGTTAACGGACAATAATGGGCGCAAAGCTGATTTTAGAAATATTATTTTGGTGATGACTACTAATGCGGGTGCTGAGGAAGGTAGTCGTGCTTCTATAGGGTTTACTCAGCAAGAGCATTCTAGTGATAGTATGCGTGTGGTTGAAAAGGCCTTTTCACCAGAATTTAGAAACCGATTGGATAGTATTATTCAGTTCAAACCACTTGATATTTCAGTGGTTGGGAATGTGGTTGATAAATTTATCTTTGAGCTGGAAACATTATTATTAGAGAAAAATGTAACTTTTAGTTTAGACCCAGAAGCCAGGCTCTGGTTAGCAGAGAACGGTTGCGACCCTAAAATGGGGGCAAGGCCGATGGCTAGATTGATTCAGGAGAAAATCAAAAAGCCTCTGGCAAACGATTTATTATTTGGCAAGCTTGAGCGAGGCGGACATGTTCATGTTATTGTTCAGGATAAAGAATTAGCGTTTACTATTGAAAGTAAAGAATTAAGTATCCTAGAAAAAAATTAATGCTTTTATTTGCGCTAGCCTCTTGGCTAGCGCATACGGAACGTGATGCGACCTTTAGTTAAGTCGTAAGGCGTCATTTCTACTTTAACCTTATCGCCCGTCAAGATGCGGATGTAATGTTTGCGCATTTTTCCAGAAATATGTGCAGTAATAACATGCCCGTTTTCTAGTTCTACTCTAAACATTGTATTAGGGAGGGTATCGATAATCGTACCATCCATTTCAATTTGGTCTTCTTTAGCCATCTGTATTGTGTTCTCTAAAATATGTAAAAAATTTTCTTATCATAGCAGATAAGTTTTATTGGGAATAGATGTAAAAAATAAAAAGGGCATATAGAGGGTATTAATTCTATTTATGCCCTTTTTACTTAATTTCTAATCGTTTTCTTTCTCTTTTACTGCTTCCACGGTATTGCTTGTGCCTTTAGCTTGTGCTGGTTGAGCTGTAGAGCTACTTTCTTTTTTCTCTTCTGTTCTAGCAGGAGTAGGGGAAGCCGTTTCTGCCTTGGCGGTAGTTATGTTTCTTTGATAATCTGCTGCGTAAGACTGCGTACTAGTATTGCGTTTTTCCTGTGTAACTGACTCATTCTGAGAAGAGTTTCTATTCTCAGTAGAGTTGTTGTTAGGCTTGGCATCGTTAGCTTGAGATCCTTCGGTTTTTTCTCTTGGTTTTCTGTTGTAGCCTCTGCGGTTGGTTCTTTTTTGTTGATTTCTAGGTTTAGCTTCCGAGTTTTCTGCGACGTTATTTTCAGTAACAGGATTTTCTTTGCGTTCCTTTTGACCTTGCGGTTTAGCTGCAGTTTCGGTAGTTGCTGTTGTATTTTCGTTAGGCTTCTTATTGCGGTTGCTGTTTCTGTTGCGATTTCTTTGGTTATTGTTTCTATTGCGATTATTCTGCGGTCTTTCGGTGCGCGGTTGTTTTGTTTTTGTATTATTAGTTGGTGCAGGTTTATCGACGCTTTCTTCTTCCGTAGGGCCAACAAGTTTATTCCAGAAACGGCTGATTAGGCTGGCTGAATTTTTCTTGTTTTGTATTGGTGGTGCAGGCGCATCAGGGAGAAATTCCTTAAGTGCCGCTTGTTCGACCTTGGGTGTCGCTTCTTTAGCAAAATCAGGTGCAGCAATCTCTTCATTTTGAATTTGATTGTAACTTGCTGCTTCTGTAGAACCATCATCATCCTTTAGCTTAATACGTTCTATATCGTACGCAGGCGTTTCTAAGTGCTTGCTAGGTAAGATAATGATGCGTACTTTTAAGCGGGATTCAATTTGATCTATAGAAGGACGCTTTTCATTTAATAAGAAGGTTGCACATTCAATCGGCAAATGAGCGATAACTCTATCGGTTCCACCTTTCATTGCTTCTTCTTCCAGTATTCTTAGTACTGATAAGGCGACTGATTCAACGTTACGAATTTCACCTTGGCCATTGCAGCGGGGGCAAGTTAACTGGGTTGTATCGCCTAGTGATGGGCGTAAGCGTTGACGCGACATTTCTAATAAGCCGAAGCGTGAAATACGGCTTGTTTGTACGCGCGCGCGATCGATTTTTAATGCATCACGCATTCTATTTTCTACAGCGCGCTGATTCTTGTTAGCGAGCATGTCGATAAAATCAATAACAAATAAACCGCCTAAATCCCGCAATCTTAATTGGCGTGCGATTTCATCGGCAGCCTCAAGGTTGGTGTTAAGGGCGGTTTCTTCTATGTCACTGCCTTTAGTAGAGCGTGCCGAGTTAATATCAATAGAGGTTAAGGCTTCGGTGTGATCAATCACAAGTTCACCGCCCGAAGGTAGTGGAACTGAGCGACTATAAGCTGTTTCAATCTGAGATTCGATCTGATAGCGATTAAATAGCGGTACATCATCGCCGTATAATTTTGCTTTACTCAGATAGTGAGGCATCACTTGTTTTAAAAAGTTATGCACTAATTTGAATGCGGATTCCTTGTCAATAAGGATCTCATCGATATCTGCGCGTAAATGATCACGTAGAGCACGAATAATGACGTTACTTTCTTGAAAAATAAGGAAAGGTTTGTTTTGCTCTTTAGAGGTGCGGTCAATTGCTTCCCATAACTGTAGCAGGTAGTTTAAATCCCACTGAAGTTCGTCTGTGCTTTTTCCGCAGCCTGCTGTACGGACAATGAGTCCCATATTTTCAGGAACTTCTAGACCTGCCATTGCATCGCGTAACTCGTTGCGCGTTTCGCCTTCTATGCGACGTGAAATACCGCCCGCTTTAGGGTTGTTAGGCATTAGTACAAGATACGTTCCAGCTAAGCTGATGTAAGTCGTTAAGGCTGCACCTTTATTGCCACGTTCTTCTTTTTCAATTTGAACGATGACCTCTTGGCCTTCTTTTAATAAGTCCTTGATTTTTTGACGGCTTAAGTTCTGGTCGTCTGAGTTGACAGCGCTTGGTGATACTTCTTTTAACGGTAAGAAGCCATGCTTGTCAGCTCCATAGTTTACGAAAGCGGCTTCTAAGCTAGGCTCAATACGCGTAATGATGCCTTTATAAATATTAGATTTTTTTTGTTCTTGTGAAGGGTGTTCAATGTCAAAATCATAAAGTTTTTGACCATCTACCAAAGCAACACGCAGTTCTTCAGGCTGCGTCGCATTGATAAGCATTCTTTTCATTAGTAATCCTTTGTTGACCCTGTTTGTCCGTGCGGAAGATACGTATGGCCTAGTTTGTTATTGTTAGTATATTGGTCTATGGGTAGGGGCATGAAACAATGATCACTGCTAAAATTATTTTTGTTTTTATATTCAGTCGTTTGTAGGTTGTTTTGAAAGCGATTTAACGACTTGCTACAACACAGGATATAAATTGAAAAAATCAGTGTCTCAGGGGTAATAATCATGCGTGCCTATACTAGATATTTTATGTTGCAAATAACATCTAGCTAACAATAGGCCGTTCAATCTGCTGTGTTGAAAACACATATTCAGGAGCTGTGCTTGTGCTGCTCTACTGGTGTTTTATTTCAACGTTTTTGCAGTTATTAATTGAAAGGCCATATAAACTGTCTACCGTATCGTTCAGCCTTTATCAGGTCGAATATCGCTCATCATGGGTCGAGCGAAAAAACCCCAAAATTGTTATAGCTTTGTGTTTATTAAGTAATACTAAGAGCGACTTATTGGTTTGCTACTTTTAGTGCTTTATCCATTCGAATAAAGACTTAGATACCAGCTAATTATAGGGCGTATTTTTATTTTATCGCCTATAACTTGTCAATTATAACCTGTTACCGTAGGGAATGAAATTATCTTATAGTATGAAGTAATGAATTCAACTATTATATGCCGATGAAAACAGAAGATACCCCAAATATACTTAAAGTTCAGTTTGTTGAAATTACTGATGCACATGAAGGGCAGCGATTAGATAACCTATTGATGAAGTTACTCAAAGGCGTGCCGAAAAGTCGTATTTATCGCATTATCCGTAAAGGTGAAGTACGCATTAATAAAGGTCGGTGTGATGCTAAGCGTAAGTTAGTGATTGGCGATATTGTACGCATTCCACCAATCCGTGTTGCGGAGGAAAAAGAGCAATTACCGGCTCCAGCCTATCTTAAGAAGTGCTTGGAACGAGATATTTTATTTGAAGATAATGCTATTTTGGTTATTAATAAGCCAGCAGGGTTTGCTGTGCACGGTGGTTCAGGGCTGAGCACAGGCGTGATTGAGGCTTTACGTGAAATACGTCCAGAAAGCCATTTTTTGGAATTAGTGCACCGCTTAGACAAAGAAACTTCGGGTTGTTTGATTATTGCCAAAAAACGCAGTGCTTTACGTACACTGCATGAGTATTTTCGTGGTGATGGCGTTAGAAAAAGTTATTTAGCACTGTTGGGGGGGCGCTGGGGGAAGGAAAAGGTCATAGTTGATCAGCCTTTGCTGAAAAGCACTAATCAAAGTATAGAGCGGATGGTTAAGGTCAATGCTGCCGGTAAAGCCTCGAAAACTTTATTTAAACGCCTTAGTCTTTTTCAAAATGCCACTTTAGTTGAGGCATCTCCTTATACAGGCCGTACTCATCAAATCCGAGTTCATGCAGCATGGCTAGGACATGCTATTATTGCTGATGATCGTTATGGAAATAGTGAAATTGATAAAGAATTTAAAAAGCGTGGCTATAAACGTTTATTTTTACATGCGCAGAAATTACAATTTGCACACCCAATCAGCGGTGAGTTACTTAAGATTGTTGCGCCACTACCGAGTGATTTGCAAACCTTGCTAGATAATGAAAAGTAAATTTGTTTTAATTATCAGCTAATATTTAATGAGCTTACCGCCTTATTAAAATTAATTGGGTGAGTTTTTTGTTATAAAAATTTTAAATTAGGAGAAAATTCACGTGAGTGAAAATCAGTGGAATGAGCCAAGTTCAGAAGTAACCGATAAAGCAAGTGGTTGGGAGCGAGAAGCGATAGAAAAACTGGCGTTTGCAGCTGTTACTGAGCAAAGGCGCGCGCGTCGCTGGGGAATATTCTTTAAAAGTTTAATGTTTGTTTATCTAGCTGTTGCTCTAGGTATAGGCATGTACCCAACTTTCAAACAAAGCTTTGGCGAAGGCAGTGGCGAAGGACATACCGCCGTCATTAGTATTAATGGCGTTATTGCTGAAGGTAAAGAGGCAAATGCCGACTCAATCATTAAGTCTTTACGTAATGCGGTAAAGAATGAAGATACTAAAGGTATTATTTTGCATGTGAATAGCCCTGGAGGCAGTCCAGTGCAATCATCTTATGTTTATGACGAAATCCGCAAAATAAAATCTAATAATCCTGATCTACCTATTTATGCAGTTGCCTCTGATATTTGTGCTTCAGGGTGTTATTTTATTGTTGCTGCTGCAGATAAGATCTTTGTTAATCCATCCACTTTAATTGGCTCTATTGGCGTTATTATGGACGGTTTTGGTTTTGTTGATACCATGAAAATGTTGGGCGTAGAGCGTAGATTGGTTACAGCTGGGGCGCATAAGGCATTAATGGACCCTTTTTCTCCCACTAAAAAAGAAGAGAAAAAATATATGGAAGATCTTTTGGGGCAAGTGCATCAGCAGTTTATTGCTGCTGTAAAAAATGGCCGAGGTGATCGACTCATAGAAAATGAAGATACTTTCTCGGGTTTAGTTTGGACGGGAGAGCAGGGCGTAAAAATTGGCTTAGCCGATGACTTTGGTACCGATGATAGTGTTGCAACTGATATTATTGGCGCTAAAAAACGTGTTGATTTCACTGTTCAAGAGCGCTTAATTGATCGTTTAGCTGGAAAAATGGGTGCTTCATTTGCACATTCATTGCGTAGTTTAGGGCAGCAAATTACGCTGCAATAAGTTATTGTCATTAACATGTTAACTAGAATTGATATGCTCTATGCTCTATGGTTTATAGAGCATAGGTTATGCATAGTTTTTAATTAGTCTGTAGTACGAGGTTTTTTAGTGGATATTGCTTCCTTAGTTGGGTTTTTATTAGGTATTGGTATTATTGTTGCAGCTATTGCCACTGGTGGTGATGTCATGCTGTTTGTTAATATGCCATCATTACTGATTGTTATTGGTGGAACGTTAGGTGTGAGCTTAATGCGTATTCCTTTGGCTGATTTTATCCGTTCTTTTGGTGTCTTAGGTAAAGCCTTTTTAAATAAAAAAGAAGATCCTGTTACGTTAATTGAGGATGCCGTGCGTTTAGCGGATGTGGCTAGAAAAAATGGCCTACTTGCCCTAGAGGGCGAGGAAATTGCAAACCCTTTTCTCAAAAAAGGCATAGGTTTCTGTGTTGATGGTCATGATCCAGCGTTTGTCAGGAAAATGCTACAACAAGAGATTGATCAAATGGTTAGTCGAAATGAGACTGGACAAGATATGTGGAAAGGGGTGGGCGATTTAGCACCTGCGATGGGGATGATTGGTACCTTGGTAGGTTTAGTGCAAATGTTAGCTAATATGTCGGACCCTGCGAGTATTGGTCCAGCAATGGCTGTTGCACTATTGACTACGTTATATGGCGCTATGGTTGCCAACTGTTTTGCTTTACCTATGGTGGATAAATTAGCTTACGTTTTATTATATGAGCGTACTAATAAAGAGCTAATTTTAGAAACAATTTCTGGAATACAGGAAGGAATGAATCCTAAGGTACTTGAGACTTTATTGAATTCTTATATTTCTGAGAAGAAACGTAAAGTTGAAGGTGGAGATTAATCATGGCTGATTGCCCTAAATGTCCACCTGTCGGAGCACCGCTTTGGTTAGCAACTTTTGCTGATTTAATGTCTTTATTAATGTGTTTTTTTGTTTTGTTGTTATCTTTTGCGACCATGGATGCAAAAAAATTTAAAGCAACGGCAGAGTCAATGGAAAACGCATTCGGTGTGCAACGTGATATTGAAGCGGCTGAAATTCCTATGGGAACGAGCATTATTGCTCAGCATTTTTCCCCCGCATCGACTAATCCAACGTTACTAGAAGAAATTAAGCAATCGACTTCTCAACCCTCAACTAGCTTGGATGTTTCTTTAGAAGAAAAAGAGAAAATGAAGCAAGAAATCATGGAGAAAGCGTTAGAAAATACACAGGCTGAAGCTGAAAAAATTGAAAAGAAATTAGAGGACGATATTGATAAAGGGCTTGTTTCGGTTGAGACTCAGGGCTTGAAAATTATTATCCGGATTAATGAGAAAGGTTCTTTCGGGTCTGGTACTGCTATTTTAAAATCGGCCTTTAAACCGGTTATGAACAGAATTACAGAGTCAGTGATTTCAGCAAAAGGTAAAGTATTAGTCGCGGGGCATACCGATGATATTCCTATTGCAACTGATTGGTATCGCTCTAATTGGGAGTTGTCAGCAGGTCGTTCGGTGAGTGTTGCTGAGTTTATGTTAAAAAATAAGAAACTCGACCAAAAGCGAGTCATTATTGAGGGGCATGCAGATTCACAGCCCTTGGTACCCAATACTTCAAATGAAAATAGGGCAAAAAATAGGCGCGTAGAAGTTATTTTAGTTCAAGATGATCCAACGCTTGAATTTGATAAAATCCAAAAACAAGCGCAGGAAAAATAAGAGAGCATATTTATGAGCAAAAAAGATATACCTCAAACGAATGAGCGTAGACGTTTCTTTAGAGTTGATGATGAAATTAATCTTTTCTATAAAAAAGTAGAGCCTGAATCAATTAAAAAATATTCGGAAGCTTCTAGTGAGCTTTTAAATAATTGTTCACTTGCAGCTGCATTGGATGTTTTAAATCAAGAATCACAAATTATATTCAATCGAATTGAACGTAGTCATCCTGATGTTGCTGATTATTTAAAAATAATGGATAACAAAATTAATTTGGTTGCTCGTGCTGTGTTAATGGATGGTACTGACCTACTTGACGAGAAATCTCGAAATGTTAGTTTGAGTGCTTCAGGGGTTGCTTTTGAGTGCGAAGAGTTGATGGCTGAAGGTGAGTTTTTAGAAATGAGATTATTACTCACCTCTAGTATGGCAGTCATAGTGAGTTATGGTGATGTTGTTTATAGTCATAAAAATCCAGAGCCTAAGTCGGGGTTTCCTTATGTCGTCGGAGTTGCTTTTAGTGAAATGAAGGAACAAGACCGAGAGTTATTGATTAAGCACGTTGTTAAGCGTCAAATGCAACAAATTCGTGAACACAAAGAAAACTAGATCAACGCGTGCAATTTTCAGAAAAGAAGCAAGCATTATTGGGGTTGTTGGCTGATGGAGACTTCCATTCTGGCACGGAGTTGGCTGAGCAGTTAAATTTCAGTCGCTCTGCGCTTTGGAAACAAGTTAACGCATTAGAAGAGCTAGGGATTGAAATTTTAGCCGTCAATGGTAAAGGTTATAGGCTAAAGTCGCCTCTAGAATTGCTGAATAAATCCAGTATTATTAATAATTTGACTCCTGCTACACAACAGTTGATTTCTGTCTTTGATATTCATGACCAAATTGATTCTACCAATACTAATTTAGTTGCCTTAAGTAGAGCAGTACCGGAATCGACGGGTGTTGTTTGTCTTGCTGAGCAGCAGACTGCAGGGCGTGGTCGCCGAGGTCGAGAGTGGGTCTCGCCTTTTGGTAGTAATCTATACTGTTCAGTCTTATGGCGATTTCAGGAGGGACCAGCAAGTTTATCAGGCTTAAGCTTGGCTATTGGTGTTGCTGTTATTAAGGCTTTAAATGCGCATGGCATTCAAGATGTTGGCTTGAAATGGCCAAATGATATTTATTGGCAACAGAAAAAATTAGGCGGTATTCTAGTGGAAGTTTCAGGGGAGTCAAATGGCCCTTGTAGTGCGATTATTGGGCTGGGTTTAAATCTTCATTTGTCGAGTGATGAAGCATCGACTATCGAGCAAGACTGGGTCGATATCAGTCAAATCCTAGGTAGTGATCATAAAATTTCACGTAATGATTTGCAGGCCTCTCTACTAGAACAGTTTTTTCAAGTTATTAGTCATTATACCGAACAGTCATTTGCTCAATATAGAGATGAATGGCGATTGTATGACTGTATGCAAGGGCAATTGGTTAATTTGTTTGTTGGTAAAAAAACCGTTGAAGGTACTGTGTTAGGTATTAATGATGATGGTTTGTTATTACTGCAAACTGAAGGTGGTAAAGTGCAATGCTATGCCTCTGGTGAAGTTAGTTTTCGTTGTTCATGAATTTATTAGTTGATATTGGTAATACTCGTTTGAAATGGGCGGTACAGCAATCAGGTAACTTGGATTCTTTCGGTGCGGTTGTGCATAATCAAGATGATTTTTCCGCTATATTACAAACTGCTTGGCAGTTACTGGCGATACCTGACTGTGTTTACCTTGCCTGTGTCAGTTCTACTGAGCTTAAACAGTTACTGGTCAATATTATTCGGCAGTTATGGCCCAGATGCCTAATACAAGAAATTCATACGAAAAAATACTCTCATGGGGTAAGTAATGCTTATCTTAACCCAGAAAAATTAGGGGCTGACCGCTGGTTGGCAATGCTGGGAGCTTTCAATCATTACTCAGGGCCTCTTTGTGTTGTAGATTTTGGTACCGCGATTACTTTGGATGTCATTGACGAGCAAGGGCAACATTTGGGTGGCATGATTATGCCTGGTTTGAGCTTACTCAAGCAGTCCTTAAGTAAAGGTACGGCAGGTTTAAGTTTTAGCTCAGAAACGCATAAGCAAGGCTTGGCAAATTATACGCAAGCAGCTATTTATAATGGCTGTCTCTATGCGGTTAAAGGTTTTATTGAGGCAGGGCTTATGCAAACTGCAGAAACGTCACGCTTAATTTTAACGGGAGGTGATGCTGAGTTTTTAGCGGCTACTTTAAAGTTAGATGCTGTGGTTGATGCCGAATTAGTATTTAAAGGCATGGCCTTATTAAGTAGCGAGCAAAGTGAGCTGTGAAATTTCTATTTTTAAGCATTCTATTAGGCAATATTGTTTTTTTCTTTTGGGAATATAGAAAAGGTGCGCCTGAAATTTACTTACCCACAAGTGTTGAAAACAAGGCAGTTAACGATAATCAGAAGAAGATTTTTTTGCTCAGTGAACTCCCGGTTAAAGTTATTCCTTTGGCAATCGATAGTGCTAACAATAGCGAAGTAAGTGTTCCTGATATACATTCTGAAGAATTATTTATTGGACCAAAGCAAAAACTGACTGCTAATGGTGATTTTGTTGGCCCACTGAACAGCATAGAGCAGGAAAATATTCGTGTGGCAGACCAAAATATGGAATTTATTGGCCCTTTATTGCTTGATGAAAGCGTTGCGCATAGCCCCCAAAAAGAGATAGAAGCGATTTTAACGGCAAAGCCAGAGACAAAGATTATTGAGCTTGAAGAGCTACTTGAGGATGACCCTGAATCCGCAGAGTTAAATGTCAAAACCGAAGTATTGTTTGCCTGTTATCCATTGCAAGACGGTGAATATTCGAAGCAGATGTTTACGACTAGCAATAAAAGCGAAACCTTTAAATTTGAACTCGTACGACAAAAACAGCAATATATTAGTAGTTATTTAGTGCTTACTTTAGCGGCTAACTCTTATCAAGAAGCTAAAGCGTGGGAGAATGCCATTAAACAACAAGGTATCAATGAGGTGTGGTTGTTTACGCGCGGTAACTTTAAGTGGCGTATTTCCTTAGGGCTGTTTAGTACACAAAGCAATGCTGAAAAAACGAAAGCCTCTTTTTCCAAACGAATGGTAAGAGAATTAGAAGTCGTGCCTAGTCATAAAACTAGAGAGCTGACAGAAGTTAAAATAAGTGGGCAGGAAAAAGATATTTCTTTATTTAAGGATGAATTTTCCCAATACCTTAAGCAAGAAAGTGAATGTGCTGAAGTTCAGAACTAATCGTATTATTTTCTGGGAAAAGGAGTAGGGATAGGTTTTGCTATAGGCTTAGGGTTTATAACATAGTAAGGTCTCGTGTTTTGGTAATAGTCGTTACTTTTTTCTAAAGCTTCGGCTTGTCGGGCGGTTTGTCTAGCCTGTTCTTCAATCGCTTGAGCCTTTTTATAAGCGGCATTAGCTGCATCTTCTTGAGCCTGAATTACTCGTTCTTTGTCTCTTGCTTTCTTTGCTAATCTTTTTTGTTCATTGCGTATGGCTAAATCTGATTCAAGTTTGTTTGCTGCAGACTGTTGTTGCTCAGCACTTATATCCTTGCTTGGAGTGAATTCTGTGCCGCTTGTTTTGCACGGCTTATCTTGATAACTTATTTGCCCATTTTCAGTGCATTTATACATTTCTGCATAAGCGGGTGAAATGAGTAAAAAAAAGATTAATATAATGCCTATTCTCATTGTTTTATCCTTGTAAATTTCCTGTGCAGCTTTTCTATGCTTGCTATATTGACTGAAAAAATTTAAATAATCAAAACAGAATTAATGAAGAAACCTGAATTCAAGTCATAAGTGCATAGCCCATTAAATTTCTGGTATTTATTCCCGTTAATTTTTCAAGAACTTCATAAGGTATTTTAAAGCCCAAGCATTTTCTTGGCCTACGGTTCAATTTATCAACAGCATCGAAAACTTGCTTAATTGTTACGCCTGTTAATTCCATTGCTTTTGGAAAAAATTGGCGTATAAACCGTTAGCATTCTCATTTTGTCCTCGTTCCCATGAATGGTATGGCTTGGCAAAATAGGTGCTACATTCAAGCTCTTTTGCTAATATTTCGTGTAAGGTAAACTTCTTTTCCGTTATCAAAGGTAATCGTCCTAACAAAAGCCTGTATTGGCTTAAATAACATAAGCATAGCATCCTTTACATACACTTAAGCCTTGTTCTAAACTATCAGTGTGTTGCTGGTCGTTACATACAGAGGCTATGCACTTATTATACGAATTCAGGATACTATTATTTATAGTTTTTTATTTTTTATGGT
>Ga0209081_1000485_pt1 | contig 23750 bp, 26 predicted proteins | sample GOMGulsemesocosm_4_FD_184636 | JGI IMG/M metagenome (GOLD analysis project Ga0209081, IMG submission 184636) | Methane-oxidizing microbial communities from mesocosms in the Gulf of Mexico - GOM15B Gulf of Mexico (SPAdes) (version 2) | ecosystem: Environmental > Aquatic > Marine > Cold seeps... | reverse complement strand
AGGTGCACGCCGTCGAAGGTGCCAATAGTGGCCACACAACCCCGATGTTCTGGAAGCAGGTTGTGAAGACCACGAATTAGCGATGTGGATGCCTGAGTCACCGCAATAGTTCCAAATTTATTAGCCAATAATTTCAAGCAATTCAACATCAAACACCAGAGTGGTGTAAGGTCCAATTTTACCGCCAGCGCCACGCTCTCCGTAGGCCAGGTTGTAAGGTACAGCCAAGCGCCACTTTGAACCAACAGGCATCACCTGCAATGCTTCAGTCCAGCCAGCAATTACGCCATTCACTGGGAATTCAGCCGGCTCGCCACGATCGTAAGAGCTGTCGAATACAGAGCCGTCGATCAGTGTGCCATGGTAATGTACACGAACGGTAGAGGCTGCAGTCGGCATTTCGCCTTCACCAGCCGTCAAAATTTCATACTGTAAACCAGAAGCGGTAATCGTTACTTCTTCACGCTTGCCGTTGGCTTCCAAGAATGCTCCGCCTTCAGCCGAAAGCTCTTTCGATTTCTCAGCTTCGATGGCCTGCATGCGATCGCGAATCTCCGCGAATGCCGCTTCCATATCACTGTCGGCAATAGCATTAGCTACACCATTAAGAGCATCAACTACTCCGGCGGCTACGGCGTTTGCGTCTACGCCTTCAAAGGGGTTGCTGGCCAATTGATCACCCATCTGGCGACCAATTCCGTAGCTTACACGCTGCTCTACTGTTGTATATTCTTCTGACATGGTTATCTACTCGTAAAAAGGGCTGATTCAAAAGCCGAGCAGTGTACCATAACTTGCTGCAAGTGCCCTAGATTCAAGGCACCCGATGAGGATCTAAGCTAAAATTTTGGATGCGCTGACCCAAGACGTCTACTCGACCACTATAACGCTCGTCTCCTGTCGAGCTAAATTCGAACTGAAAACGCCGCCAAAGCCGCATATTGCCCTTGGTATCTCGCTTAAACCAGAGTCGCCGTAACACCACCCCCTCGTCTAAAAGCTGCACCCCCACCTTGTCACAATGGGCCTTAGCAGCCCACAAAACGAGTTCTTTCACTCGCTGTGCGTTCAGCCAATATAGGCATACCAGAATTACCGCAGATAATAGAATCAAATCAGGCAGGCGAAACATATTAGAAACTCACTCCAGTGAGTATCGACAGCCAAGTTTTCGCACTGGTGCTGTCTTTCATACCCGCTTGAACTTCTTCGCACATCTCACAGGCACCTAACATTAAGTCTATGGCAGCACTGTGATAGATAGCCTTGGGCTGCGCCTTGCCATCTGCCGCTTCGGCGCGCCGCGCCAAAACCTCTACTAATTGTTCAATTTCATCGTTGCCAAGCCCGTGTTTGGCCAAAGCTTTTTCGTAGTTCATACCATTTGACTCTGTAGGGTTATCGCTCAGATTTACAATATTGCAAGCCTGACACATTCAATCCGAGTTATGCAAACTCAAACACGCCTCAAGCTGCGCGGCTAGCGCTGGAGTTCCCAGCGCACGCGCAAAGGCAATATTGCGCTCGGGAATAAGTTCTGGCTGGTCAAATTGCTTCAGTGCTGCTTCAAGGCTTTGCTCTCGAATGAGATGTAGCATGGGGTAAGGAGAGCGATTGGTGTAGTTCGCGGCATCGTCATCTGCCGCACCCTCGAAACAATAGTCTGGGTGAAAACTAGCCAGTTGAATTTCACCTTCAAAACCATCAGCACAGATCAAGTCATTTGCAGCGTCCAGAAAATCGAGAAAGGCATAAAAGCCTTCAAAACCGCGCGGCAGAATCAAAAAGCTGGTTTCAATATAGCCGTCCCCCTCGCTACTGAGCAGCGCCTCACAAGCCTTTCGCAATGCCTGCAGGCATTGCTTGCGCCCTGAGTCGTCCACCACTTGATAGGCCACGCGACCCGCGTCAACTTCCCGACGAGCGAAAGGACAAAAATTGTGGCCAACCACAACGGTATTAACCCACTGCTGGGTTTGCGCAATCAATCCCATTCATCACCCATGTGAGGCAATAGGCGGACCCACTCAGGGCGATAGGGAATAAACACTTCTTCCATCGCCTGCAGACACTCTTCAATTTCCAGACCAATTAAAAACTTTGGATCAAAACTGTCCAGCTCACACCATAGTAAGGCTAGCGCGCCACTACACTCCACCAGTAAGTCGACTGGTGCATTCTGAGCGAGCACAAATTCTTTTAAGCTGTTGGCCACACCTTCATCACCACATTCGCCCAACGAAGTCACCGCCTCAAGGCGAGCGGTAAGGTCGAAATCGTCAGACAGAACCGTCTCCAAGTTTGTTGCAATCCAATCATCCAAAGCCAATATCTCCTCTTGCACTCTAAAGTAGCTATTATAGGCAGCCCTTGCACAGATCTACACGGTGAAATAACTTCTTTTGAGTTACAATTTACGTTTTATAACGATGCAGCGCTCAATTCCGCTCTCAGGCACCGAGAAATTATGCAAATAGACCAGTTTTACTCGACAGAAGACCAAGCCATTCACTTTACTCGACAGCAAGCAAGCGACTTTGCCAAGCAAATAGCCGACGACTTCAACCCCATTCACGACATCGATGCCAAGCGTTTTTGCGTCCCTGGAGACTTGCTGTTCGCGGTGGCCTTGAGCAAGATCGGCCTCAGTCAATCGATGCATGTTCGCTTTGCCGATATGGTTACAGAGGGTGTTAAGCTCACATTTCCGGAAGAAAGCGCTGCGCACAGCGAAGTGTGCGACGGAAACGGAAAGCTGTTTCTAGAGATTGAAAGCGAAGGTCAGCACTCCAACAAGGACACGCTCATAGCCAATTTAACACGTGAATATGTGGCCTTCTCAGGTCATACCTTCCCCCACATACTGGTGCCCCTTTGGCAGAAAAATAATGTAATGATCAACCCCGCTCGCCCCCTTGTTATTTATCAATCAATGTCTATTGAGCTGGACACCCTTGATATTGAATCCCCAAGCCTCGCCATTGCGGAAGTAAGCTTGAGCCCCCAGGGAAAGCGCGGCGACGTGTCGCTAGGTTTCAACTTTATAGACCAAGGCGAGATTGTTGGCCGCGGTGAAAAGCGAATGGTGCTTAGTGGCCTGCGTGAATTTGACCAGGCACAGGTTGACGGGATTGTAGAATTCTACAATGAACGGAAACAGCGCTTAGCGCTTTAAGCAAGATCAATTTGGGCCCATTGATACACGGGGGGAACAGATTGTTTCACCCGTGACAGCGGCAGCAAAGCCTTCTATTGTAAGCATTCGAAAGATGAAAAAGCTTCAGTAAAAGGGAATAATAATGCCGCTTACCGATATCGACATCGCTCGTCACGCCAATCTAGAGAACATCACCACCATTGGTGACAGGCTCAACATACCCCGCCACTCTCTGCTGAACTACGGTCACCACAAAGCAAAAATTGACTACGACTTCATTGCGTCCACTGAAGGGCAGGCACAAGGGAAGCTCATTTTGGTCACTGCTATTTCCCCCACCCCTGCAGGAGAGGGCAAGACCACCACAACGATAGGCTTGGGCGATGCACTCAATCGAATCGGCAAAAAAACTCTAATTTGTCTCAGAGAACCCAGTTTGGGTCCTTGCTTTGGTATGAAAGGTGGCGCGGCTGGAGGAGGCTACTCGCAAGTGGTGCCAATGGAAGACATTAATCTGCATTTTACAGGCGACTTCCATGCGATCGGTGCGGCACACAATCTGCTGTCTGCGCTACTAGACAATCACATACACTGGGGCAACACACTCAACATCGACCCTCGTCGCATTACCTGGCGAAGGGTAATGGACATGAACGAACGGGCCTTACGCAACATCAATATTGGCCTTGGCGGCCCCGCCCATGGCGTACCAAGAGAAAGCGGCTTCGACATTACTGTCGCCTCAGAAATCATGGCCATTTTTTGTCTCGCCAAGACTTTGGAAGATCTACAGGAAAAGCTGGGCAATATTGTGGTAGGTGAAACTTTTGATAAAAAGGTCGTTCACGCCCGAGACCTAAATGCACATGGCGCAATGGCGGTGCTGTTGAAAGATGCATTTAAACCCAATCTGGTACAGACCTTAGAGAACAACCCGGCCATTATTCACGGTGGCCCTTTCGCCAACATCGCCCACGGCTGTAATTCCGTGATAGCCACTCAGACCGCACTAAAACTCGGCGAATATGTAGTGACAGAGGCTGGGTTTGGCGCAGACTTAGGTGCAGAAAAATTCTTTAATATAAAATGCCGAAAGGCCGGCCTAGCCCCCTCTGTTTCGGTTCTTGTGGCCACTGTTCGCGCCTTAAAGATGCATGGCGGTGTAAATAAAGATTCACTCGCCGCAGAAAATATCGAGGCCGTCGCCACGGGGTGTGCCAACCTGAATAGGCATATCAAAAACCTTTCACAATTCAAAGTGCCTATTATAGTAGCCATTAATCGCTTTACACTGGATACACCCGCAGAAATTGACATTATACGCGAACATTGTAAATCACTAGGGGTGCAGGTATTTGAGTGCACACACTGGGCGGATGGAAGCGCCGGAGCAGAAGAGCTTGCAAAACACGTTGTCGAGTTTGCGAGCAGAGGCGAAAGTGAATTCGAACCTTTGTATGAAAACACTAACCTTTGTATGAAAACACTTTGCCACTTTGGAAAAAAATAGAGCGGGTCGCCACCAAACTTTACGGCGCCAGTGAAATTATCGCGGATCAAAAAGTGCGAAGCCAAATTAAGGAATTACAAGCAGACTACGGCCACTTCCCTGTTTGCATGGCGAAGACTCAATACAGCTTTTCCACCGACCCCAACTTACGCGGCGCGCCAAGCGGTCATAGCGTGCCCATTCGAGAGGTACGGCTTGCCAAGGGGGCAGAGTTCATAGTGATTGTTTGTGGCGACATTATGACCATGCCCGGATTGCCACGAAAGCCCGCCGCAAACGCCATACATCTGAATGAAAAGGGGGAAGTTGAAGGCCTATTCTAATGCTCAGGTATGAATGCATCCCCCCAAAAAACCCAGCGAGCAAAGCTCGCTGGCAAAGTGAAACGGAGAGCAAAAAGTGAAGCAGAAACCCTTGAAAAAACTTTAATGATATTTTCAAGAATCCCTACGTTATAGAACGCCACTATAAATAAAATCCGCACCCTTCATTTTATTAAATATCAAAAGATTTGAAAATAAGCCTGAAAAACTGAAACAAACAGGTTCGGAATTAATACTTCAGTACTTAAGGCCTTGTCACGGCTTCTAGTATTGTCAAAATTTGTTCAGCCTCCTCCTGGCTATTGCCGCAAAATTCAAGACCGGGCTGAAAGGCTCGGCAGAAATCCGGGTAATCTTCGCCACCCCATAAGAGACAGATAAAACTCTCAGGATCTAAATTAACACAGCGCTCACCGGCTAATTTACCATTAGGCATACCGGGAATTGGTGCTGAAATAGAGGGTGCTATACAACACATTCCACAAACAGAACGACACTTCATAAATATTTAGTTCTCTAGACCAGGCCCGATTAGTGGGGCTAAACCAGCGCGCAGCTTAGCCTCACCCTATCGCGCTTACAAGTGATGCTTATAGGCGTAGCTGTGTTTATAGGCACGCCAAGCATTAGAGTAAGAATTCCCATGATTACAGTAGCGGTGGCCGTGATTGTAATAGTCTCGCCGATCATGACGGCGACTGTGCTTATGCCCACGATGATCATTACGATAATTGGAATAACGTTCATGGCGACGCTTGTGTTTCTTGTAATGCTTGTGGCCACGATGCTCCAGATCCGAATAGTAAGCCCTTGAATGCTTATCCAGATGCCTATCGGTGTAACGTTTTTCCCGATGATCTGAGCGGTGGTTTTTAATCCGCTTACGCTCATGATCTCGTTTCTCCATAGCAGAATCGTGATCATGCTTGTGCGAACGACCTTCAGACCATTCTGCATTTGCGGTAGACCCCAAACCAAATGACAAGCTTGCAATCATTAATGTTGATATTAATAACTTCATAATTATTCCCTTCTCTACGACTAACGCGGTGAACTCGCAAGTAGAATAGCCTCTAGAATCTGAACTTATCCTGAATAGGTTCAAGCCTTGCTTATTACTTGTTTAAAGATTACCAACAGGCATCAACTGAAAGAGTAGGTCTTAAACACTGGGGAAATAAATATTTGCAGAGAGAAGAGGGAATAATTTTTTTGCTTTCCGAAAGGCCACCAAGTGTAGATTATTATTCTCGGCAGACAAGCCAGCCGGGTTGAATTGACTGGCCTTTTAGCAGAATAGAAGCGAAACGTTGCCCTCTCCATGCTGAAATTGCGAACAGAACCAGGCTAGGAGTTTAATTTCACACTAAAATCTCTAGGTCGCACACCGCTCATCAAAAGGGTTCCTACATAAACCAGCAAACCCAGCAGGCAAACCGAACCCAGATAAACTGCGCGCTCCCACCAATGACCCAACATCCAAGACTCAGAGAAATCGAGCAGGGCCAGCAACACAGCCACCATCGCTCCATTCGCTAGCACACACTTCACCAGCCATTTAGGCCAGCCCGCTTCGACGTGGAAAATGTCTCGTTGTCGCAGGCCTCGATAGAGTAAATAGGCATTAATATAAGCAGCAACCGCGGTGGCTAAAGCCAAACCCACGTGGCCAATATCGAAGTAGAAATAAAGCGGGGCGACAAATAGAGCATTCAAAAACATATTTGCAACCATTGCTATCACGCCAATTTTTACCGGTGTTTTCATATCTTGTCGCGCGTAATAACCCGGCGCCAATACTTTGATTAACATGAAAGCTAGCAAGCCCGATGCATAAGCCCGCAAACTCAGAGTAGACATAGCAACATCGTGCACCGTGGTTTTGCCATATTGAAAAAGCGTGGTGAGTATAGGTTCGGCCAAAACCATCAAGGCTAAACTGGCGGGCGCACCGATCAAGACGATTAAACGCAAGGCCCAATTCAGCGTGTGGCTAAATTGCTGCTCTTGACTACCCGCATGCTGCCTAGAGAGGCTGGGTAAAATCACCGTTGAAATAGCAATCGCAAACACACCGAGCGGCAGCTCGGACAAACGATCGGAGTAATAAAGCCAAGACACACTACCGTTGGGCAACAATGAAGCCAACACGGTGTCGAGCAATAGGTTTATCTGGCTTACCGACACCCCAAACAAGGCCGGCACCATAAGTGCCAGAATACGTCGCACACCGGAGTCTTGCCAGTCGATCTTGGGGCTAGGCAAAAGGTGAATACGCATTAAAAATGGCAGCTGAAACGCCAGCTGCATAAAACCCGCCGCCAATACGCCATAAGCAAGACCAAAGACAGGCTCAGCCATCTCAGACGAGGCCAATATGGCCGCACTGATGAGCGACACATTGAGTAACACTGGGGTAAATGCGGGCACAGCGAAGCGGTCATAACTATTGAGAATAGCGCCGGCAAAGCCAGTAAGAGACACCAACATAAGATAAGGGAAAGTAATTCGAATTAAATCAGCCGTTAAATCAAATTTAACGCTGTCGCCCATAAAGCCAGGCGCAAACACCGCCGCCACCAATGGCGCCCCTACAACAGCCAAAACAGTCACACAAATCAGAATGGAACCCAGAGCTCCGGCTACCCGGTCTAACAAGGCCTTTACCGCCTCATGAGAGCCCTGCGAGCGATATTCTGACAGCACGGGCACAAAAGCCTGAGCGAAAGCGCCCTCCGCAAACAAACGCCGCATGAAGTTTGGAATTTTAAAGGCGACAAAAAACGCATCCGCGCCGTCCCCCGAGCCAATGAAGCGGGCCAGCACAATGTCTCTAATCAGACCAAGAACACGAGACACCATAGTAAACGAGGCGACTGTAGAACTTGAGCGAAGTAGGCTGGGGGCGGGTTTATCGGCCAAGAGGGCTTCCTTAAAAGACTGTAGACAGTAAAAGGCAAAGCGCGAGTTTACTGAATACAGCGCCAAATACGAAGCCTCTATTTGCCTCAAGGCCCTTGCACTTCAAAACAGAGAAGAGTAGTTTTTAATTCCTAACTGTACTTTGCAAAGATTTAGCTATACTGAATAAACATAAGAATAACCGGAACTTCAACAACCGAAGGCCGACGTCTTTACCCAAATTAGTTCGCAGTATTGGGCAGTATTAGGGCACCGACCTCCGTGATTTCAAACGGAGATTTAGACCATGACGGGCGACAGCGAGAACCTTGCTGCATTAGTCATCTACTTTATAGTGGTGTCGGGCCTAGTAGCGCTCATCCTTCTTATATCCCATTTTCTCGGCCACCGCCGTCAAGACGCCAAAGACTATCATCCGGCACTCAATGAGCCCTTTGAATCGGGCGTGGTATCCGTTGGGGATGCTCGTCTGCGCTTTTCAGCGCCGTTCTTTTTGGTGGCCATCTTTTTTGTCATATTCGACCTAGAAGTTGTTTTCCTGTTTGCCTGGGTCATTGGTTTTGAGGAGTCTGGAATGCCAGGCTTCATCGAAGCACTCGTATTTATCTTTATTTTGTTAGCTGGCCTCGCCTACCTCTGGAAGTTGGGCGCCTTGGACTGGGGACAGAACCCCAAGCGACGCCTAGGACGGGTGGCCATGCTCGCCGCCGAAAAGGCGGCAAGCACACCGACAAGAGACGAAAACATTCCCGATACCCTATAACCATAAAAAAGGTACACACCATGCGTTGGAGCCTCACAAAGCCAGACGATCTGATTCCCGCCCAGCAACTGCCTGGCGGCGCCAGTAGTTATGAGCCCAATGCCGAGGGCAAGGTGGCAGATCAAAGCTTTGAGGATGCCCTGCAACGAAACGTCATGTTTGCCCGCTTAGACGATATGGTGAACTGGGGCCGAAAAAATTCTATATGGCCCTTTAACTTTGGGCTCTCCTGCTGCTACGTTGAAATGGCCACCGCTTTCACCAGCCGCCACGACATTGCCCGCTTTGGCGCTGAAGTTATTAGAGCCACCCCACGCCAAGCCGACATGATGGTGATTTCAGGCACTGTATTCCGCAAAATGGCCCCCGTGGTGAAACGCCTTTACGACCAATTGTTAGAACCGCGCTGGATTATTTCTATGGGCTCCTGCTCCAACTCTGGCGGTATGTACGACATTTATTCCGTGGTTCAAGGTGTGGATAAAATTCTGCCCGTGGATGTTTATGTTCCAGGCTGCCCACCGAGACCTGAAGCATTATTACAGGGCTTAACACTGCTTCAAGAGTCCATCGGTAAAGAACAACGCCCACTATCTTGGGTGGTGGGCGACCAAAACGTCTACAAAGGCCCCGAGCGAAACTTCCGGGACGAGCTGCGAGAGGAACGCCAAAAAATAACCACCTTGCGCTCGCCAGACGGGGTTTAAACATGAGCATTAAAGCGGAACTGGAAGCCGAATTTGGCCTACCTGCCTTGCACTTTCAGGCCTGTGCCGACGGCGTGACCACCTGCTGGGTAATTCGGGAAGACAGTGCCTTTGTTTTGAGATTCTTAAAAACATTAGGCTATGTCATGCTGCTTGACCTATCGGCTATAGACGAACGCCTTCGTCAGTATCGCCCAGGACAACCTGCCGCTGATTTCACCGTGTTCTACCACCTTATTTCATTTTCGCGAAATGAAGATGTCCGTATCAAAGTGGCTCTCTCTGAAGACGATTTGAGCTTGCCGTCTGTAGTGGATGTATTCCCAAATGCCAATTGGTATGAGCGGGAAGTGTATGACATGTTCGGGGTGAACTTTAGCGGTCACCCACACCTCTCTAGAATTCTCATGCCCCCTACCTGGGAGGGGCATCCGCTGCGTAAAGAGCACCCTGCTCGCGCAACAGAAATGGAACCCTATTCACTTCCAGATGATATCTTGGCCCGCGAGCAAGAAGCATTAAAGTTTGAGCCCGAAGCTTGGGGCATGAAACGCAAGACCGATACCAATGATTTTATGTTCTTGAACTTGGGACCCAACCACCCCAGTGTTCACGGCGTATTCCGCATTGCCCTACAACTAGACGGCGAAAAATTAGTAGATTGCGTTCCAGATATTGGTTATCACCATCGCGGTGCGGAGAAAATGGCCGAGAGGCAAAGCTGGCATACCTTTATTCCCTATACTGATCGCGTCGATTACCTCGGCGGCGTGATGAACAACTTCCCCTACCGGCGTGATGAACAACTTCCCCTACGTCATGGCCGTAGAACAACTTGCGGGAATAGAAGTGCCCGCGCGCGCACAAATGATTCGAGTCATGCTGGCGGAGCTCTACAGAATCGCCAGTCATCTTGTGTTTTACGGAACATTCGCGCAAGACGTTGGGCAATTATCGCCGGTGTTTTACATGTTTATCGATAGGGAAAAGGTATTCGACATAATTTCCTCTATCACTGGCGGGCGCATGCACAGCGGCTGGTTTCGCGTGGGCGGCGTCGCGCAAGACCTGCCGCAAGGATGGGACATTGCTATTCGAGAATTTATAAAATGGCTTCCCTCGCGGCTCGATCACTACCAAAAAATGGTGATGGACAACGATATTGTTAAACGCCGCACCGTTCACATTGGCGACTACAGCACCGAGGAAGCTTTTGACTGGGGAATAACAGGCGCGGGCTTACGTGCCACCGGCTTCAACTGGGACTACCGAAAAGAACGCCCCTATTCCGGCTACGAACAGTTCGATTTTGATGTTCCCGTTGGCAGCAATGGTGATGCTTATGATCGCGCGATGGTTCGCATCGAGGAAATTCGTCAAAGCCTGCGCATCGTCGAGCAGTGCTGCGCATCGTCGAGCAGTGCGTCAACAACATGCCTGCAGGTCCCTACAAAGCTCAACACCCCCTGACGACACCGCCGCCAAAAGACCGCACCCTGAAAGATATTGAGACCTTGATACAACATTTCGTCAACGTGAGTTGGGGGCCAGTGATTCCCCACGGCGAAGGCTACACGGCCGTTGAAGCTACGAAAGGTATTAATAGTTACTTCTTGGTGAGCGACAACAGCACCAGCAGTTACCGCACGCGTATTCGCGCACCCAGTTTTGCGCACCTACAAATGATACCGCTCATCAGCAACGGGCTTTTTGTTGCCGATTTAATTGCCATTATTGCCAGCATCGACTTTGTGATGGCCGACGTAGACAGGTAGAGGAACACAATGACCCAAATCGACACTCAGCTTGTGGCTCAACTCACAGAGCAGGAAACCCAGGAGATACTAAAGCTGGCATCCCACTACGACTACCCACAAGCCGCATCTATAGAGGCGCTAAAGATCGTTCAGCACTATCGAGGTTGGGTGTCAGACGAATCATTGCAGGCTATTGCCAAGCTCATTGAAATGTCGGCAGAAGAACTCGACAGTGTGGCGACTTTTTACAGCCTGATTTTTCGCAGCCCTGTAGGTAACAACGTTATTATGCTTTGCGACGGCATCACTTGCTGGATGCATGGCTGCGAGCAATTGAAAAACCGCCTAAGTGAAAAACTAGGCATCGACTACGGCGAAACCACTCAAGACAATCAGTTCACACTCATTCCCGTAACCTGTCAGGGCGCCTGTGACCGCGCGCCAGTCGCCTTAAAAAATATGCAACTTCACACCGAGCTCAATGAGTCATCGGTGCTTGCGCTCACGACACTAGAATCGCAAAACCAGCTTGGAGGTTCGAAATGAGCTTGCCCGAGCCCACCCAACGCCCTCTGACACAACACATTGACCCCAGCCGCGAAGCCTACAATTTGGCTGAATACGAAGCTCGTGGTGGCTACGAATCTGTTCGCAAAATGCTCACAGAGTTGTCGCCAGCTGCTGGGCTAGAATTATTAAAGAACTCCGATTTACGTGGCCGGGGCGGCGCCGGCTTTCCCACCGGGATGAAATGGTCTTTTGTGCCTATGCAAAGCGAAGCCGAACGTCTGGCAAGTCCCATGCAAAAATACATCGTCGCCAATGCCGACGAAATGGAACCTGGCACGTTTAAAGACCGAGTAATAATGGAGGGCTGCCCTCACCTGTTGGTTGAGGGAATGATTGTGGGCGCAGCCATACTGCAGGCCACAACAGGCTATATTTTTATCCGCGGTGAATATATTGAAGCCGCCGACAAGCTCAACAAGGCAATTTCGGAATGCCGAGAAAAAGGCTGGCTAGGAAAAAATATTCTCGGCAGCGGCTGGGATTTTGATTTACATGTACACACCAGTGCCGGCCGTTACATATGTGGCGAAGAAACGGCCTTACTTAATTCCCTAGAAGGGAAAAGAGCTACACCCAGAGCCAAACCCCCCTTTCCGCAAGTTAGCGGATTATGGGGAAAGCCAACAATTGTTAACAACGTAGAAACTCTGGCAAACATTCCCAATATTATTAACTACGGCGCCGAGTGGTTTAAAAGTCTATCCCTAACGGAAGACGCCGGCACCAAACTATATGGAGTGAGCGGTCGCGTGAATAAGGCCGGCTGTTGGGAATTGCCCATGGGCACAACTGCAAGAGAACTTCTGGAAGTGCACGCTGGCGGCATGTGTGATGGCTACAAACTCAAAACTTTTTTACCTGGCGGCGGATCTACCCCTCTATTGCTACCAGAACATTTAGATACGCCAATGGATTATACCCATATTGGGAAAATTGGCAGTCGCATGGGTACCGGCACAATGATCATGATAGACGACCAAGTAGATTTTCTCGGCGCACTGAAAAATCTCGAACATTTTTTCGCTCAAGAGTCTTGTGGATTTTGCACGCCCTGCCGCGATGGCCTGCCCTGGGTTGAAAAAACCCTGGACAAAATTATTCGCGGAAAAGGCAGCGCCGCAGATATTGAATGGCTAGATCGCGCCACAGTTAATTTAAATATGGGTTTTACTTTTTGCGCTCATGCCCCAGGGGCAATGGGGCCACTAGAAAGCGCTCTAAAATATTTCCGCGCTGAGTTTGAAGCGCGCATTAACCTCCACCACAGTGAGACGGTCTAATGGCAAAACTGACAGTAGATGATCAGGACTATGATGTTGCCGACGGTAACAACCTTTTACACGCCTGCTTGTCCATCGGCTTGGATCTACCCTACTTTTGCTGGCACCCCTGCATGGGCTCAGTCGGCGCTTGTCGCCAATGTGCCGTAAAACAGTACGCAGACGAAAATGACGAGCGCGGGCGCGTGGTAATGGCCTGCATGACTCCGGCCAGTGACGGCGCTCGCATCAGCATAAACGACAAACAGGCGAAAGATTTCCGTGCGGGCGTCATTGAATTGTTGATGACCAACCACCCCCACGATTGCCCCGTGTGCGAAGAAGGTGGGGAATGTCATTTACAAGACATGACCGAAATGAGCGGTCACACCACACGTATCTACGATGAGCAAAAACGCACCCATAACAATCAATATTTAGGCCCATTCATCAATCACGAAATGAATCGATGTATCAGTTGCTATCGCTGCGTACGCTACTACAAAGACTACGCAGGCGGGCGTGACTTAGACGCAATGGGCGCTCACCACCATGTATATTTCGGCCGCCATACAGACGGAGTATTAGAAAGCCCTTTCGCTGGAAATTTGGTTGAAGTGTGCCCCACCGGCGTGTTTACCGATAAGACCTTTAGTGCGCATTACTCTCGCAAGTGGGATTTACAAACTTCTCCTTCAGTTTGTCAGCATTGCGCGGTGGGTTGCAACATAACTCCCGGCGAGCGTTATGGCACACTAAAACGCATCACCAATCGCTACAATGCAGACGTTAACGGATACTTCCTCTGTGATCGAGGTCGCTTCGGCTATGGTTTTGTCAACAGCAATGAGAGGGTTACACAACCCTTAGTACGTGAAACGACCAATCACGCCGATCACACTAACAGCGACACTGCAATCCAATGCTCCATTGAGAGCAGCCTGACTCGCCTCACTCAAGCACTAAAAGACCCTAATACTATTGCGATTGGATCGCCTCGTGCCTCACTGGAAAGCAATTTTGCACTGAAATCGGCCGTTGGCGAAAAACGTTTTTATCGAGGTATCGCGCCCAGCGAGGATGCGTTGATAAATACATTGCTCAACTTTCAGCAATCTAGCTGTGTGAATAGCGCATCACAGAGAACCATAGAAAGCTGCGATGCCGTTTTGATCTTGGGCGAAGACCTTACGCACACCTCACCAAGAACCGCACTGAGTTTACGACAAACCGTACGACAAAGAGCACGCGAGTTAGCCGACGAAGCTCGCATTCCCTTTTGGCAAGACGCGGCAGTAAGAGAGCTCGCTCAGCAAGAAAAAAGCCCCCTGTTTATCATCAACACCCACCAAAGCGATTTGGACGATATCGCTGAAGACACCTATTTCAATTCGCCTCTGAAAATTGCTCGCTTGGGCTTTGCTATTGCAGAACAACTGCGTGATAAGGGCGGAGATGCTAGCGATGCATTGACGCCCGAAGAGCGGAAATTGTGTTCAAGCATTGCCGATGCCTTGAGCCAGGCTAAGCGCCCTTTGATTATTGCGGGAGCCTCGCTGCTTAATCAAGACGTCCTCAACAGCGCCTTGGCTGTAATTAAATCACTCTATGATTGCAGAGAGGAAGTTGTTCAAGCGCATTTGGTTGTGCCTGAAGTGAACACTCTCGGCCTCGCACTGCTTACTCACTCAGAATCAGAAAGAAGCTTGAACAAGGCGCTAGAACAGATTGAATCTGGCGCCGCAAAACGCTTAGTGGTGCTAGAAAATGACTTGTACCAGCGCGTGAGCTCAGAGAAGCTCGATACCTTACTTGAAAAACTGGACGAAATAATCGTCATCGACCATGTCTGGCATAAAGGCATGGCAAAAGCGGATTTAATTCTACCGGCCGCCAGTTTCGCCGAGGGCGACGGAACCGTAGTGAGCAGCGAAGGTCGCGCGCAACGGTTTTTCGCCACATTCCCGGTGAATGCAGACAAGAGCTCAGCAAATGACAGCTGGCAATGGATTAACCAAGCCCTCGATAATCGCTGGGAAAATTTCGACGCTATTGTGAATGCCTGTGCAGAAAGCAACAATTTGTTAACGCCGATCGTCGACCTGGCACCCTCTGCGGGTTATCGTCAACACGGGCTGAAAGTACCGCGCATGTCCCATCGCTACAGTGGCAGAACCGCCCTCTTCGCCAATAAAAATGTGAGTGAAGTTAAACAACCCACCGACCCACAGACCGCGCTCGGATTCACCATGGAGGGCACCAACGTAAATGTTCCCAGCCCACTACGTAATACGGCCTGGGCACCGGGCTGGAATTCAAACCAATCAATACACAAATTTCAGGATGAAGTGGGCGGAACCCTAACAGGCGGCTCTAGCGGGCATTGCCTCTTCGGCTCGTCAAAATCGAACGACATTGAATTGGGCATTTCGTCAGAACAAGCAAACACTGCAGATTTTTGTGCGATACCGATCTACCATATTTTTGGTAGTGATGAGTTAAGCAACTTAGCCGCCCCCATTACAGAACGAAGCCCCCAAGCCTACTTGGCGCTTAACCCATTAGACGCTGCGCAATTAGATCTTACACCGGGAGATGGTGCCACATTAAAATTTGAGAATTTGAAGCAAAGTTTCTCATTGACCGTAGTCATCAAACCAGAACTTATTCGCGGACTCATTGGTCTGCCAATAGGTTTAGGCGGCCTAACATCTTACTTGATAGAGCACTCACCCATTCTTGAAAAAAACCTCGCGTGGCAACGCACTCCCAGCGGCCGAGACCAAAATGTCATTGCCACAGATCAGAGCGTTGGCCTCAGTGAAGGACTTGTACCATGAACACCGCTATTTTAATCGCCACCGTACTTATCTGCCTGCTGTCTTTGGCCGCTCTGCTGATATGGCTAGAACGACGCCTATTGGGTATTTGGCAAGATCGACTGGGACCCAATCGCGTTGGATTTTTGGGTTTGGGTCAGGTGGTGGCCGACATGATCAAAATATTTACCAAAGAAGACTGGATCCCACCCTTTGCGGACAAAGGTATTTTTATACTCGCGCCCACCATTGTAGTGATTGCCATGTTGATGGCCTTTGCAGTCGTTCCCTTTGCGCCAGGCACTAGCATCAGCAACCTAAACATTGGACTATTATTCTTCTTGGCCATGAGCTCCCTTGCCGCTTACAGCGTTATGCTCGGAGGTTACGCCTCCAATAACAAATATGCCTTACTCGGCAGCTTGAGAGCCGCAGCGCAAACGGTGAGCTACGAAGTTTTCATGGGGCTGTCATTAATGGGCGTGGTGCTTCTGACAGGTTCGTTCAACATGAGCGACATCGTGCTGGCTCAAAAAGAGCACGGTTGGTTTGTCTTCTCACAGTTTGTAGGGTTCATAGTATTTCTGGTTGCAGGAATTGCCGAGAGCCATCGATTACCTTTCGACTTACCCGAAGCAGAGCATGAAATTGTTGCCGGTTTTCACACCGAGTATTCCGGCATGAAATTCGGCTTATTTTTTATTGGTGAATATCTGGGCGTAGCGCTAATCTCGGCGGTGATCACCACGCTGTTTTTTGGTGGCTGGCTCGGGCCAGAGTCTGCTTAAAGACCTTTATTTTTATTTGCTTCTTCGTATTAATGCGGGCGGCTGTTCCTAGGCCGCGATATGACCAACTCATGATGTTCGGATGGAAAGTCATGCTCCCCATATCACTACTAAACCTGGTCATTACCGCCGCCCTCACACTCGCGAGGGCCAGCTAATGTTATCGCAACTAAGAACTCTGTGGACTGTATTGCAGCACACCTTCACCAAAGCAGACACGGTAGAATATCCAGAGGTGATGCCCTACCTACCACCCAGGTACCGCGCTCGTATTGTGCTTACCCGAGACCCAGATGGCGAAGAACGCTGCGTAGCCTGCAATCTTTGTGCAGCCGCATGCCCCGTTGATTGCATCGCCCTACAAAAAACTGAAGACGACGAAGGCCGCTGGTATCCCGAATGGTTTCGAATTAATTTTTCACGCTGCGTGGTCTGCGGTTTATGTGAGGAAGCATGCCCAACTCACGCTATTCAGCTCACACCCGATTTCGAATACTGCGAATACAATCGACAAAATATGGTGTATGAAAAAGAAGACCTGCTGATCAGTGGAACAGGCAAATATCACGACTATAACTTTTATCGAATTGCTGGCAAAGCTATTAGCGGAAAAGACAAAGGTCAGGCCAGAAACGAAGAACAACCCATCAACATCAAGAGCCTATTGCCATGACAGTTCTGTTATTTTACGTCGCGGCGGCTGTTGCCATTGTGGCAACTCTGCTGACCATTACACGGACTAATATCGCTCACGCCTTGCTCTACTTAGTGGTATCTCTACTCTCGATTGCCGTTATTTTTTATATGATAGGCGCGCCACTCGCGGGCGCTCTGGAAGTGATTGTGTACGCGGGCGCCATCATGGTGTTGTTTGTGTTTGTCATCATGATGCTAAACGCGGGCAAGCCAACAGAGGACCAAGAAAAGGCCTGGCTAGCCCACACCTCATGGCGTGGACCGGCTTTATTGTGTGCAATCCTCCTAGCGGAGATGTTGACGCTTCTCACCGATGGTATTAGCGGCCATGTGAGCACTCACGTGAGCGCCAAAGAAGTAGGCATATTACTTTACGGACCTTATCTGCTCGCGGTCGAACTCGCGTCTATGTTATTGCTCGCCGGATTGATTGGCGCCTATCACTTAGGACGAGAAGACAACACAGAGGAGCTGCCAAAATCATGAATGGCATCCCAATAGAACACGGTATTTTATTGGCCGCAATTTTATTTTCTCTAGGGTTTGTAGGCGTACTCACACGCCGCAATATAATTTTCGTTTTGATGAGTTTGGAAATCATGCTGAACGCGGCAGGCTTAGCCTTTGTGGTCGCATCGGCGCGCTGGCAGCACGCCGATGGACAGATTATGTTTCTGATGATATTGACGCTCGCGGCGGCTGAAGTTGCCGTTGGGCTGTCACTCATCATTCAATTTTACAAACGGTTCCAATCTTTGGATATGGACCAGCTGAGCAAACTCGGAGGATAACCATGGACAAGCTCTGGCTGATACCCACCTTTCCACTGCTCGGCTTTGTACTGCTGACACTAGCGCCCCTCACTGTGGGTGTACTACCACGGAAATTAAGCGGCCTAATCGGTGCTGGCTCCATTGGTTTAGCCGCATTGAGTACACTATATGTCGGTCATGACTTCCTAAATAGCGGCGAGCAAAGTTTTCAACAAGTGCTGTGGCAGTGGTTTCAAACTGGCTCACTTAAAATTGGTTTTGGTTTGCACTTGGACGCGCTATCGCTTGTGATGTTGAGTGTAATTACTGGCGTGGGATTTCTAATTCACGTGTACTCCACCGGCTTTATGTTTGACGACCCCAGTTTTGCAAGGTTCATGAGTTACATGAACTTGTTTGTAGCCGCCATGGTGATGCTTGTACTCGCAGACAACTTGGCCCTTCTGTTTCTCGGTTGGGAAGGTGTAGGTTTGTGCAGCTATTTACTCATAGGGTTTTGGTACACAGACCCGCACAACGGCTATTGTGCACGCAAAGCTTTTGTCGTCACGCGAGTGGGGGACACAGCTATGGCGATAGGATTGTTTTTGCTATTCCAAGAAGTGGGCACACTGCACATTAATGAAATAATTGCGGTTTCCAGTAAACAATGGTCAACGGGCGACAGCACTATCACCTTAATCGCCTTTTTACTATTGGGTGGCGCGGTTGGTAAGTCGGCGCAATTGCCCTTGCAAACCTGGTTGCCCGATGCCATGGCTGGGCCCACGCCTATCAGCGCCTTGATTCACGCCGCCACAATGGTAACAGCCGGCGTATATTTAATTGCTCGCACTCACCCGCTGTTTATTCTTGCTCCTGACGCACTCATGGCCGTGGCCATTGTGGGAGCCGCAACATTATTAGTCGCAGGTTTTACCGCGCTCACTCAATCCGATATCAAACGTATTCTAGCCTATTCCACGGTCAGCCAGATTGGTTATATGTTTTTAGCGCTGGGCGTTGGCGCTTGGAGCGGTGCCATTTTTCACCTAATGACTCACGCCTTTTTTAAAGCTCTGCTATTTCTCGGCGCGGGTACGATTATTATGAGCCTGCATCATGAGCACGACATATTCAAAATGGGCGGAATGCGCAAGAAATTACCTCTAGCGTTTCTCTGCTTTATAGTCGGTAGCGCCGCACTGGTTGCCTTACCGCTTACCTCAGGTTATTACAGTAAACATGACATTATGCTCTACGCTTGGGCATTGCCCGAGGCAGGCCCTTGGCTTTGGGCGGTAGCATTATTAGGCGCACTATTGACAGCAATCTACACTTTTCGCCTCGTGTTTGTCGTGTTCTTTGGTCCCACGTCTAAGCACCACGTCGACGCCACCGAGGTCAGAAGTACCAGCATGGCATTACCGCTTTTAATTTGGCATTACCGCTTTTAATTTTGTGCGTGCTCGCACTTTCCGGCGGCTACTGGGCCCTACATTTGGACAGTGTATTACCCGCTGGCGAACACCCCCATGTGCCCGGATTAGTCAATGGTCTCACCAATGCGGTTCCTTTCCTCGGCATTGCAATCGCCTACCTTTACTTTGGCTCTCGCCAGTTAAGTGTAGAGAAATTGATGACTCTGCCAATGGCGGAAAATCTACATAAGTTTTGGCGAAGCGGCTGGGGCATGGACCAGCTTTATAATAATTTGCTGGTTAAACCCTGGATATTCCTCGCCCGGATTAACCACAGCGATATCGTTGATCACTTCTACAGTGTGGTCGCGCTGATAAATCGCCTAATACACGAATTACTAAGCAAAACCCAAAATGGCAAGCTGCGCTGGTATACCAGCAGCTTGGCGATTGGGGCCGTTTTACTGCTAGGAGCTTAGCGATTGGGGCCGTTTTACTGCTAGGCTTTGGGCTTTGGACTTAGCTCAAAACTATTAACACAACACTAACAGAGTGAAAAAATGCAATGATATTAGTCTTTCTCATTTTGCTCTTATTTATCGGCGGCGTTGTGGCGTGGCTGGCAGAATCCCTTAATCCAAAGCTGCCTCGCTGGATAGCCCTGCTGAGCGTATGTGCCGCGCTCGTGATGCTAGTACAACTCGGGCCACTTTTTTCCACGAATGTCTTAGAATCTCAAGCCACGCAAACCTGGGACCTTTTACTGATTGCACCGTGGATTCCGCGCTTTGGCATTCAGTTTATCTTTGCCGCCGACTCACTCACTTATCTAATGTTACTGCTTACCGCCGTTTTGGGCCTTGTAGCGGTAGGCTCAGCATGGAGCGAAATCAAACAACGTACCGGTTTTTTTTACTTCAATTTGATGTGGGTATTGGCTGGCGTAGTAGGTATTTTTACTGCCATGGACATGTTTCTGTTTTTCTTTTTCTGGGAAGTGATGCTCATTCCCATGTTTTTTATCATCGCCATCTGGGGCCACGAAAATCGCAGTTACGCGGCGATCAAGTTCTTCATCTTCACACAAGCCAGCGGCCTGCTGATGCTTCTCGCCATTATTGTAATGGCCATTTTGCAAGCACGGCACACCGGCACACTCTCATTCAATTATTTTGACTGGTTACAAAACAGCGCCGACGGAATACTTAGCCCTGCAGTAAACGGCTACTTAATGCTGGGGTTTTTCATTGCCTTCGCCGTAAAGCTACCCTCGTTTCCTTTCCACACCTGGCTGCCGGATGCGCACACACAGGCGCCTACGGCGGGCAGCGTTATCTTGGCTGGCGTGCTTTTGAAAACTGGCGCTTATGGCTTGCTTCGCTTCGTTCTACCACTGTTCCCAGAAGCCAGTGCGGAGTTTGCCCCCATCGCCATGACTCTGGGGGTTATCAGTATTCTCTACGGCGCCTCCATGGCATTTGGTCAGCAGGACATCAAGCGTCTGATCGCTTATTCCAGCATAAGTCACATGGGTTTTATTACTCTGGCTATCTTTGCTGCTACCACTGTAGCCCTTCAAGGTGCGGTGATGACAATGCTAGCGCACGGTTTAAGTTCAGCCGCACTTTTTGCCATGGCGGGCGCCATTCAACATCGTCTACACACCCGCAACTTTGCCGACATGGGAGGCTTGTGGGAATCTGCACCGCGCTTTGGTGCGTGCATGATGTTCTTCTGCTTAGCCGCATTAGGTCTGCCAGGTCTAGCGAATTTCGTCGGTGAATTTCTCGTCTTAATTGGCAGCTTTAGCAGTAATCCGATGTTAGTTTCCTTAGCCGCCCTAGGCATGATTGCCGCACCCATATATGCATTGATGGCCATGCAGAAAATTTTTCACGGCGCGCCTAAACCGGGCTTAAGTCTTAAGGAGTTAAACCTTCGAGAATCGAGCATGTTAGGTTTACTCATCGCGCTGACGATCTATCTGGGGTTTTTCCCTCAGGGTGTTTTAGACCTGCTTGAACCCTTAATGCTCACCACAGCACAAAACACAGGTATCCTGTTATGAATACCGACGAACTGTTTGTTCTCCTTCCCCTTATAGCACTCGCAACTGGCACAGTAGTGGTCATGTTAATTGCCGCCTTTGCCCGCAGCCACGCGGCGGTATCTCGCATGAGTGCGATAACCTTACTTATCACCCTAGGCTGCATCGCCCTAGTTGCCGGGGACATACCACGCGGTGTAACCCCCCTGCTCATCGTCGATGGCTTTGGCTTACTATTTAGCAGCGTGCTGGTCGCCGCCAGCTTTGCGATCTGTCTTATGGCATACCCCTATTGGGAAGTTCGCAACATCGCCCGCGAAGAGTTTTATATTCTTTTACTAATCGGCACCTTAGGCGCCGTAGTATTAGTCATGTCCCGTCACATGGTGTCGTTATTACTTGGACTAGAAACTCTCGGCGTCTCGCTATTTGCAATGGCCGCTTACAGCACACGCTTACGCCAACAGGAAATCCTAGAGCACAACCGAATTCAAGCCAACCAATCCCTCGAAGCCGGTTTTAAATATCTAGTACTGTCAGCACTCGCCTCCGCCCTATTACTATTTGGCATGGCCCTAATTTATTTAGAAACCGGCCATATGAATTTCGCCCCAGCGCCGATATCCAGTAATGGCTCAACCACCTTAGTTTTCTACGCTGGCAGTGCACTGCTACTTGCGGGCATTGCCTTTAAGTTATCACTCGTGCCATTTCACCTCTGGACCCCGGACGTTTACGAAGGTGCCCCTGCGCCCGTCACCGCCTTCATAGCAACTCTATCTAAAGGCGCAATCTTTGCTGTAGCTCTGCGATATTTTGTCACCAGTGAATCCCTAGCTAATCCGGCGATTTTTTCAGCCGTCGCCTTCGTTGCAGCAATCTCTATGCTGGCAGGAAACTGGCTCGCACTTTTACAAAATGATCTCAAGCGCTTACTGGCCTACTCCTCAATTGCCCACCTTGGCTATTTAATGATCGCCTTTCTAGCCCTACAAACCCAAAGCACACAATTTGCGGTAGAAGCCAGCTCCGTATACATAGTCACCTACATCGTCACCAGCTTAGTCGCCTTTGGCATAATCACATTATTGAGCAGTGGCAATGGCGCGGAAACAAAAGAAATTAGTGACATAAAACTTTATCACGGTTTGTTTTGGCGACACCCAATGATCGCCGCAGGATTAACCGTCTCGCTTTTATCTCTCGCTGGAATACCCTTAACATTAGGGTTTATTGGAAAATTTTATTTATTATCAGCCGGAGCAGAATCACAGCAATGGTGGCTAGTGGGAACATTGATAGTGGGTAGCGCAATCGGCCTATTCTATTATTTGCGCGTAATCACCGCACTATTTAAAACCGGAGCATCGAAAGATGCGCAATGGCAACCAGGTCGACTTTATGCAAGCACCTCCACCATACTTACGGTCCTCATTATCAATATTTTAGTATTTGGAGTATTTCCACAGCCACTACTGGCAACGGTTCAATGGTTGAGTGCCAGCCTCACCACCCTGTAGAACAAAATCTGCTTGACTAATACCGCCCAAACAAATACTGTATATCCAAACAGTATTTGCTTAGAGACGCCAACAGCCGTTGGCGCAATTATCAGGAGAGATCGCTATGGGAGTTATCGCTGTATGGAAATGCGACCGGGACGGGGCCATGTTTAGCAACAAAAAAGACGCCGAAGAGCACGACAAAATGCTCGAGCTGGCCGCCAATATTAGCAGCTTACTTGAAGAGAACATTGCCGGCTTAAGTGAAACTCACAGCGAAGAAATTGGCCTGCTGTTGGCCCGCCGCCGTGAATCTTTAGCCAAAGCCTGTAAAGGCAAGCCTGAAGCGTTAATGGAAGAAGTCGTAGACAATAGCAGCGCCGACAATGTCACGCCCCTAAACGCCAGCGCCTAACACCTTCCTTTGTTCGTGCAGGCTCCTTGGGCTTATCGCTGCCAGCCATAGTTATAGCCATGTCTATGAGCATTAGATAATTCCAGTCAAAGGAGCCGAACCTTCGCCGTTGCTCCACCACTCCTTCCCGGTGTGCAACGGCCTTTTTATCGACGACCTGAAGAAATAAATTCCGCTTCCTTTTTTATCCCCTCTAGTACTTCTACAGCATTGCCGTTTTTAAACTTTCTAGCCTGTTCTAAAGCCGTTTTACCCGTTAAGTCCCGGTATTCAATATCCGCACCGTGAAAGATTAAACGCAAAAGTATTTCTCGCTCAGGGTTTAACTCGGCGGCAATAATT
>Ga0209081_1000483_pt1 | contig 23795 bp, 21 predicted proteins | sample GOMGulsemesocosm_4_FD_184636 | JGI IMG/M metagenome (GOLD analysis project Ga0209081, IMG submission 184636) | Methane-oxidizing microbial communities from mesocosms in the Gulf of Mexico - GOM15B Gulf of Mexico (SPAdes) (version 2) | ecosystem: Environmental > Aquatic > Marine > Cold seeps... | reverse complement strand
GCTATTTAAAACAATGGCGCAGGATACGCACACGTATTCGTAATTTGATGCGCTTAGGTGTATCAAAAACAGTGGCAATCAGTTTAGGTATGAGTTCAAAAGGATATTATCGCCTAGCGAAAACCAAAGCGGTACAACTTGCTTTAAATAACAAATGGCTAAAATCGCAAGGTTTAGTCTCGATTGAAGAGCAATGGGTTAAGTTCCATTATTCATAATGGCGATGAACCGCCCTGTGCGGAGCCGCATGCAGGGTGGTGTGGGGAGGGCTAGAGAGAAACTAGCCCTTACCCGATTTATACGATTTTTAACACTTAAGAAAAACATAAAAGCTCGAATCCTACTTGGTGTCTTTTTGCTATAGCAGCAATATTTTTTAGATTTAGATAGCGATGATAATTTGGTGCAACCAAGTTCTTTGATTTTCCGATTTCTTTTAATACATCAGGGTTAACTTTCTCAAGTGCTTCTACAAGCTTTTCTTTTTTCCATGATTTTCTATAGGTAGCAGCATGTTCATCGCATAGCTCAATTAGCTCTTTCTTGGAGTGCGCCTGCTCGATAACATTATTTGAGAATGAAAACTCAACTAATCCTGACTCTATTAATTCAAGGGAAGTGGTTTCAACATCGATACCAAAACTACGAATTTGATAATTTGTTAGTTCAGAAAGGGCTCCTCCACCTTTTTCCATAGCATAGAATAATTGCAATCGTGCGGCTGGGGTAAGTGCTGAAATAATTTCACCGAGATCAGTGTCGATAATTTTATTCGGAATTTCTTCAACGCCAAATTTCTCGTAACCTTCCCAATATGGCGTATCTTTAGCCATTTTATCTATCCAGCTATTTGCTTTTTTTGCTAAAGTTTGTAGGTTATCTGACCATATCGGTTGGTAGGATATACACGCCCATAATATAAGGCGTGGAATTTCATCTGTGATCAGGAATTCCCTCCCACCTCCACCTTTTGCAGCAACGATAAATAATGCTTTTAGCTCAGGTAACGCATTAGGTGATAAAAACGTAACATACTTTTCAAAGGGTATTGATAGGATATAGTCAACACTCTCATCAATCCAACTCGACCCAATTCCAAGCCCTGGGTTTCCTTCAATTACTGATCGCATTACGGTTTTTATGCTATTTATGTCTCCGTCATTTATGCATTTGGAAATAAATGGCACCAAATCTACACAAGGAACACGGGAGCTCGGTGAATAATTTTTATCCAAAATAGGGTATTCTGGATGTCCGACTCCTTTTATTGATGATAAAAATAAACTAACAGCATTTGTACCTTTCGCGTCATATCCTTCGACTAGTTTTGTTTTGCTTGTTTTTACTGCTTCGTCTCTCTTGCCAAATAAGACCCGAGCTATTTTATTTAGCATAACTTTGCCTCCTGTTTTTCGTATAACGACCAAATCAGATGCCATTTAAAGTGGCAGTTTTTTTGCGTTTTTTTGCAAAAAAAGTGACGCTTTAAATGGTCAGCTGGATTTGCTGGTTAGGCTTGTGATAATTCCCAACCTGCTTTCAATCTATATAAAACTCTAGTTCCACCCTTTTTAGTTTCTTCTTCATAAACATCAAAAATCTCAGTAGAAAGTATAAGGCTCTTTAATGATTTATACTCATTTTTTTCCTTTAATAAAGCAAGTTCTTCAGGCGCATATTGTTTAATAAGCTGACCTGCTATATTCATTAAAGTCCAGCCATCTGGTCTTTTTATTTGAGTAGCAATATCTCCAAGCAAAAGAACTATTCGGCTTTGTCTTAAAAAAGATAAATTGAATTGATTTTTACCTTCTTTAGACCCAAGAAAATCAGCCATTACCTTCCTTCCTTCATCCAGTGATTTGGCTATAGCTCTCATTTCCTTTATTTCAGAACGTACCTTTTCACTTTGAATATCAAGCTCCTCTTCAATCTTTTTACAACTTTTAACTGAGCTTGTATCAAACTTTGGTAGTAAATGATGAACTAATTCATTTCTTTCAGAAACCAATTTAGCCAAGGCTTCTTTTTTGGTTTCGTAATAAATCAAGTCAGTTTCAATATGAAAATTAAATGAAAAATATGCCTCAGTAATTTCATTGGGTTCAGATGAGTTTTCTTCATAATCGGGATTAGTATTTTCAATATATTGACCAACCAATTGCCCCATTGTTTTATTATTAATGGAGGCTGCTTGCTTAGATTTTATATTCTCTAATTCACTTGCATAACCAGAAACTTTTCCATTCGCTACAATGAATTTTAACAAATACTCAAGCTGTTGAAACAGCATCATATTTCTTCCGATTTTCCTTAATACTTCGTTCACTGAGTCTTCTAAAGACACAATATCTCCTGAAAGCCTAACTATATTATTAACAGGCACATTCGCCCTGATATTCCACGGTATTCACCGACAATTCGGGCATATTTGACAGGATATTAATATCCTGACCTTTTGCCCGGTTTCCCCCCAGTATTGACCTGAAAATCAGGCACATTTGCCTGCTATCCAATTTATCCTGTCATATTGCCCTGATAAGTGATATTAACCGCTTAATCGGGCAAGCAACAAAAAAACTTATTCAAAGTATAGCTAACTTCTTAATCTATACTCGGAATTCTTTAGCCCATCACCAAATCATCCAGAGCGCAAGGGTGGAATAGCGTTAGCGTTTTCCACCATCAGAAGAAACTCATGCGATTAACGTCAAATAATATGCCGGAAAACGCTACGCTATTCCAGCCTACTCATCCGGCTACGAGCTTGCACCAATGTTGATTTTTTACCGTTCCCTCGCAGTTGCGGTGGGAACGGTAATTGTTTGGTTACCTACAACTTATCGTGCCCACGTTTAAACAAATCATTATCGGCAATCGGCAGCACATCAGAAAAATCTTCTTGAATAAATTTCGTACCTAAGGCATAACTGCGGAATTGACGAGGCTTATCAATCAACCAGCTTTTATACGCTTGAATTAAGCTGGTTTTATCAATTGTTTTAACGGCTGAGGCAATGCTCTCTTGTGTGTCAAAATCGTAGTTTTTACGGTCAATTTCTAGCCAGTTTCTATAGCTGCGTTTCTGTAAGTTTTTATCCTTTTCCAAAAGGTGGGTGATTAAACCTGTTTTATAGATTTCTAGTTCTTCTGTGGGTAGGTTTTCTAAATCTTGTAGAAAAGCAGTAATAAAGGTTTTAACGCGGCTTTCTATTTCGGTCGCAGAAATAACTGGCGATTGTAGGATGAAAATCATGCCGGGCACATCTTTCATCGGTAGTGCGGCTGCGCCAAGGTTATAGCCTAATTGTTGGCGTGTGCGTAAATCAGCAAAGAAAGCTGAAGATATAACACGTCCCAATAATTGCATTTTCGCTTGCGCGGTTATTGATTTATCCGGCCCTTGGAAATAAAGCGCTAAAGCCGCATCTTGATTGTCGATGTTTAGGTGGTGTGCATTTAAAGCGTTTTCTTTGAGTTGAATAATTTTAGCGGCTGGAACTTGAAGCTTTTCTTTCGATAAAACAAGCTGGGCGTGAATAAAGTCTGCAATCTTCTGGGTTTCTTGCGCTGTGGTATTACCTTGAATTAACAGTGTTGGTTGTAATTGTTTTAAAAATTGCGCGGAAAATTCGATGAGATCTTGTTCGGTTAATGTGCTTAACGCGGTTAATTTTTGCTCATTGGTCCAGCGATTTTCGACTAAGGTACGTTTAATGTCAGCAAGGATTTGTTGAAAAGGTTGTTGTTTCTGAGCATTGCTTAAGCTTTGCTGGAAACGGTTTTTTAAGATGGTGAAGCGCTGTTCTGTTATTTCAGGCTTTTTGAGTGCTTCGATAATACGCTCAAGGAGTATAGGTTGTTTTTGATCATAGCCTGACAAGGAAATGCTTAAGCCTCGCTCGGTTGCATAAATAGAGTAGTGTAACCCCGCTAAGTTAGCAGGGTAAGCGTAGCTATTCAGTTGTTTGGTAATAATAGAAGCTAATAGGGAGCTTAGCAGTGCATCGCGTGGGGATTTGTTGGCAATAGGCGAATGTAGCGCTAGAAAAAGGTTGCTACGAGGCACATTAAAGCTCGTGTCTAATTGATGCCATACTTGCATATCATTGCTTTGTGGAATCAACTGCGGATGTGCTGCTTCTGTTGTTGTTTTTAGTTCCAGTTGGTCAGGGATGAAAGGGTTAGGAGCAGGTAGTTTTAATGCTGGGTTGATTGGGGAGCTTGACCAGCGTGCTATTAGTTCAGGTGTGATCGGATTTATCGCATAATCCACATGGTAGTTTTTTTCTGTCTGATCGGTGCTGGCATCTTGACTAGTTAGGGAGATAAGCACGCGTTCTGGGGTTAATAGTTGCAATAAGGAGTGTGTCAGTTCTGGCTCGCTGTGCTCCATAAGGTAAGCTCCGCGCAGTACATCTTGTGGCGCGTAATACTGTAGATTACGAGCGAGATCAGTTACGGTATGGCTGGCATTGCGTTTTTCTTGGTAACGAAATTTTAATCGCGCTTGTTGCTGTTGCTCTTCATATAGCCATTGTTGCATCTCGGTCTGTTGCAAGAGACGAATATACTGGAAAATATTATCAGTAATATCATCAATATGCTTTAGTCCTGCATGGGTTAGATTAACGCCAATATATAGGCCTGATTCTTGGGCGTTATTGCTAAAACCAGCGGACGTGCTCAATTCATCGGCCCAGCCTTTCTCTTTTAATAGAGCAATAATACTGCCTTCACCTTCATGGCCTAGTAAGGATTGAAAATACGCGCTAGGTTTGGTGCGGTAGTGCGATTGCACTTCTGGCAGGGTAAACATAAAGCTTAATTCACGTTTTTCCTGTAAAGATTTAATGTTAATTTTTTGTGCCATTTGTTCTGTGTTGAGTAATGGCTCAGAAAAAATTTCTTTTGTACTGCGTTGATTAGGAATGGCAGAAAATTTATCTGCCACCCATTTTTTTAATACGGGCAGAGGTTCATTGGCTAAAACGACTAAGCGCATTAAATTCGCAGAGTAATGCTGTTTATAAAAGCGTAGTAAATCATCACGAACGGGTTGTTGCGGTCTGTCGGCTAAAGTTTCTAAATTACCGACGCTAAACTTGGCATAGGGGCTTTTGGGGTTAAAGGCTTGTTGCATAGCGGCATAAAAGCGGCGGTTTTCAGTTTTTATTTTGCCCAAATACTCTGAATGCACCGCGTTTTTCTCGCGCTCAACAAACTCAGGATTAAATAAAGGCGCAGTAAAGAACTGGCTGAAACGATCCAGCATCGGCTCTAAGGACGCATTTTCTATATCGAAAAAATAGTTGGTATGTTCTTTTGCAGTAAAGGCATTTCTGGAGCCGCCATGTTGAGCAATAAAGGTTTGATATTCGTCCGGGTCAGGATATTTCTCAGTCCCCAAAAATAACATGTGCTCTAAGAAATGAGCGAGCCCGGCACGGTCTTCTGGATCGCTAGCGCTGCCAATAAAAACATCTAAAGACGCGGCAGCTTTGTCGCTATCTGGGTCGGAAATAATAAGAACTTGCAGGTCGTTATCTAAGGTAAATGCTTGATATTGTCGGTTATCATTTTGGCTTTGAATGATTTCGTTAGATTCCATTAACTGTGTATTTTCCAGAGTAGGGGAGGTTAAGCTGCAAGCGCTACTGAGTAGAGCCGGCACAAGAATAAGAGGTTTTAACAAAGTATGCATGTTTATATAAAGTTAGTTAATTTAAGCTGACTAAAACCGCCGTTAGGGGTGCGTAAGTTGGTCACTTGGCCTTGATAAATACGGGCGCAAGCAGCGAGAATGGTATGACGATAAACAAATAGCCGAAAGTCGGTTTTAAACTCGATGCTATCAGTTGTAGTGGTTATGGACGGCTTAATACGCTCTTGTACCAAGGTTGTTTGTGGGTCGAAGCTATTAAATTTACCTTTGGTTAATTTGTCGCCAATATAGACACCGCGACTGGCATAACTGGTTGTCGGCTTAAAGACTAATTTTTTGCGTTCAGACCATAAAGTATTTTGCTCTAATGAATGCAATAGTTGTGTTTTAGGAATAGCCTGTAGTAGGCGTTGGGCTATTTTTGGCTTGAGTAAATCACTTAAAATGGGAGCTTGTGACCAGTCAGCCATGCGTTGTTTATCGGCTAGTAGGCCATAGACACGAGGGTTGGGACTTACGCAAAGGGACTGCTCTTGCCATGCTTGAGCAATAATCTGCATTTCTGGTGTATTTAAATAAAAATCGCAATGACGGTTGTAAATAAGGTCTATGTGTTGCTCTTTATAATAAAGCCCTGAGCTGTTTGCTTCAATTTCACTAGGGTCAGTAATGACGCAATCAATTCCTGCTTGCTTAAACAGGCGCGCAAAGGCCTGCATTTCTGAATACAGAAACTGTTGCTCAGGGGCTTGATCAACAATGGCAATGAGTTTAGGCTTGGCTTGTGAGTCGTGAGTAAAAAGCTGATATTCCTGAATAAATGTGGCGAGTAAGCGCTGGGCTAATTTATCGGGAAGTGCTTGGTTAAGCGGATTTTCAATGCCGCAAGCAAACCATAAGCCGCCAGCATTGGTGTTGACCTCAATTAATTTGGCCTCTTGAGCGTCTGTGACATGAAAGTCATAAGCCATTAATACCGAATAGTTCTGAGCTTGAATTTGCGCAGAGCAAGTCAGTTCGGGGAGTTTGTCTGGGTATTGAGGGTTTTCGCTGAGATTTTGTAAGTCATGTACGACGCGAATCATCTGTTTGAGAGCGTGGCGCGATAAGTTGACTGTATGTGGGCTGACGCCTTGTTGTGTATTATCCATATTGCTCGGTATTTTTACATGGAAGTGCCTTAAATAAAATATCTGATTAGCGTCCTAGGTTTTTCTTTTTAGAGGCACTGTAAATGCTATACAATAGACTGCATTTAATTTTAGCGCTTTATAACGATATTACTCATGACTAATCCGGATCAGAACAGTTCAAAAGTACGTAGTCGTGGCATTTACTTATTGCCTAATTTGTTTACTACAGCGGCCTTGTTTTCAGGTTTTTATGCGATTGCTTCTGCTATTAGTGGGCGCTATGAGACCGCCGCTATTTTAATTTTTGTTTCTTTGGTGCTTGATGGCTTGGATGGCCGAGTGGCAAGGATGACCAATACCCAAAGTGACTTTGGCGCTGAATACGATAGCATGGCAGATATGATTTCATTTGGGGCTGCACCTGCTATTGTCATGTATTTATGGTCCTTGTCCTCTTTAGGACAAGTAGGTTTAATTGGCGCATTTGTACATTTAGCCGGTGGTGCTTTGCGTTTGGCGCGCTTTAATACGCAACTTGCGACGCAAGATAAAAATTATTTTCAAGGGCTGCCTAGCCCAGCCGCTGCCGCCCTTTTGGCTGGCTTAGTATGGGTCAGTGAAAAATACGAATACGGCGTGGAAAATTTACCTTGGCTAGTGCTCATTTTAACGGTTACGACAGGCTTATTAATGGTCAGTAACTTTCGCTACCACAGCTTTAAAGATATTAACTTTAAAGGCAAAGTGCCTTTTGTTGTGATGATTTTTGTGATGTTAGGTTTTGCTATTACCTTGTCTAATCCAGCGACTATATTATGTTTGTTTTTCTTTGGTTATGCTTTGTCAGGGCCTGTCGTTACGGTCGTTTTGATGCGCCGTAAACGCCAGCAATCGCGCAGTAATCAGTCATAATAGTTTTGAGTTAACAGTGAATACTATAATGGATTTAAAACATAAAGTTATGACCAGCAACAGCTTTGTTTGTGTCTCAATAGCCACACGGATAAACAATCTGCCCTAGTGGGCATATTACTTTTTATATTTTCTGATTTTCGCACCCCCCTATTTTCTACCGTTGGCCTAATAAGGTTAGCGGCTTCCATGAATGGAACTTTTTATGAAAGATAAATTAATAATTTTTGATACTACTTTGCGTGATGGCGAGCAAAGCCCCGGTGCGTCAATGACGCGCGATGAAAAAGTAAGAATTGCTCGTGCTTTAGAGCGCTTGAAAGTAGATATTATTGAGGCAGGATTTCCTGCGGCTAGTGAAGGTGATTTTACTGCAGTACAAGCGGTTGCTGAGGCGGTAAAAAACAGTACGGTATGTGGCCTTTCGCGTGCTTTAGACCGAGATATTGACCGCGCGGGCGAGGCACTAAAAGGTGCGGAGCGTTCTCGTATTCATACCTTCATTGCGACTTCACCGATTCATATGCAGATGAAGTTAAAAATGTCGCCAGAGCAGGTTATTGAATATGCCGTGAAAGCGGTTAAGCGGGCACGTCAATATACCGATGATGTGGAATTTTCTGCGGAAGATGCAGGCCGCTCTGAAGAGGATTTTTTATGTCGTATTTTAGAAGCGGTGATTGATGCTGGGGCAACTACCTTAAACATTCCTGATACAGTGGGCTACAGTATTCCTTCTGAATTTGGTGCGACGATTGCGAATTTAATGCAGCGTATTCCTAATGCAGATAAAGCGATTTTTTCCGTGCATTGCCATAATGACTTAGGTATGGCGGTTGCGAACTCTTTGTCAGCGGTAATGAATGGTGCGCGTCAAGTCGAGTGTACGATTAACGGCTTGGGCGAACGAGCGGGTAATGCTTCTTTGGAGGAGGTCGTGATGGCGATTAAAACGCGTCATGATGCCTTTAACTGTGAAACTCGCTTGGATACCCGAGAAATTTTGGCTTGTTCAAAATTGGTGTCTAGCATCACTGGTTTTCCTGTGCAGCCGAATAAAGCAATCGTTGGTGCTAATGCTTTTGCCCATGAATCTGGCATACATCAAGATGGTGTATTAAAAAATCGTGAAACTTATGAAATTATGCGCGCTGAAGATGTAGGCTGGTCAGCCAATCGTATGGTTTTAGGTAAGCACTCGGGGCGTAATGCTTTTAAAAGTCGTATGACTGAATTAGGTTTTGAGTTTCATACTGAGTCAGAATTAAATGATGCATTTTATCGTTTTAAGCAATTAGCCGATAAAAAACATGAGATTTTTGATGAAGATTTACAAGCCTTAATTACTGAAGTGAGCGCCGATACCGCCGAGCATTTCAAGTTAATTGCATTAAAAGTATGTTCAGAAACGGGTGAAACCCCTAATTCAACAGTCACTGTTAATGTGGGTGATGATGAGTTAACCGGCAGTGCGAAAGGTAGTGGAGCCGTTGATGCGAGTTTGAAGGCGATTGATTCTATTGTTAATTCGGGAGCTACATTGGAGCTTTATTCGGTTAATAATATTACTAACGGTACGGATGCTCAAGGTGATGTTACGGTTAGATTGGCGAAAGGGGGGCGCGTTGTTAATGGTTTAGGTGCGGATACTGATATTGTTATTGCTTCTGCAAAAGCTTATATCAATGCTTTAAATAAACTAGAGCATAAGGGCGTTAAGAAGCATCCTCAGGTTTAAAGTAGCTAGCACAGATTTTGACTTAAATAGGTAGGGGGTGGACTTTAGCCCGCAGATGCCTCGATCCCAAACTCAGTTTGGGATCGCATGGGGAATAAGCCCCGCTTACCTAGAAATCGCAGCAGAGCTGTTGCTTCAGATGTTCCCAAGCTGGAGCTTGGGAACAAAAAAAATTAGGCGAATACTTTTAATAGTACCTACAAAACTTGTTAAACCTTATATGGATAATGCAACGCGATTACAGTATTTAGCTGCTATGGGTATTGATGTCTGGGTGCCTCGGTATGCTGAAGAAGGTGCTGAAACGCAGTCGCTAATAATCGATAGTCAAGAGGATAGCTGGGAAGTCTTGAATGCAGAAATGCGTGCTTGCCAGTTATGTGCTCTTAGTGCAACAAGGCAGCAAGTGATGGTTGGTTCGGGCAATCTTCAAGCTGATTGGCTTTTGGTGACGGAAGCTCCTAGCTTGGAGGATGAACAGCAGGGTATGCCTTTTGCGGGTGACGCTAGTGAGTTGTTTGATGAAATGCTCCGAGCGATGCAATTAAGCAGGGATGATGTTTTTATTACGCATATTGTAAAATGCCGGCCAGCAGAAGATCATGATCCAAAAGTCGCAGAATTAAATGCTTGCGCACCCTTTTTAGCAAGACAAATTAGCTTAATTCAACCTAAGATAATTATTGCTGTAGGGCGTATTGCTGCGCACCAGTTGTTGCAAAGTAAAACCAGCTTGGGTGAATTGCGTGAAACAAGTTATGAATTCTCAGGTGTTCCTTTAGTTGTGATGTATCATCCCGCTTATTTGCTGCGTAGTCTTACTAAGAAAAGTGAGGCATGGCAAGATATGCAACGGGCTTTAAGTCTTTTTTCCACACAATAATAAGAAAAATAATAATAATGATAAAGCGTGTATTTAACATATTAAAAGGCTTTGTAACTTATGATGCCGATCGAGAATTTTATGCCAAAGCATTTCCAGAATCATTAAATAGGGTAGATCTCATGCGTTTTCGTAAAATGTCTAAGGCTGATTTGCCTGAAGTGTTGAAAATAGAACATGCTGGATATAATTATCCGTGGGCAGAGGGGATATTTCATGACTGCTTAAAGGCAGCTCATTACGATTGTTGGGTGTGTGAAGATACAGAAAGTAAAATGGCTGCTTTTTGCATTGTTTCTACCGCTGTTGGTGAGGCAACGATACTTAATCTGTGTATTTCACCTGATGAGCGTAAACAGGGCTTAGGTAGTAAATTTATGCGTCATGTTATTGAAACTGCTCAAGAGAGAAAAGCTGAGAGTGTGTTTTTAGAGGTACGCCCATCAAATACTGGAGCTGTAGCTTTGTATGAAAGCTTAGGTTTTAATGAGGTTGGTATTCGTCCGGGTTACTATAAAGCTGAAAATGGTGAGCGTGAAGATGCGTTGATGATGGCTTATACACTTCTTCCGAACGAGTAATAAGAGTTGGATGCAAATGTGAGAGGGGCTTTTAGCCGCGACTTATATGAAGTTGCGGCTAAAAGCCCCCCACACTGGATTTTCTTAATGCTTTGTTGCTGAGCCTTTAACTGCCGTATTTTGGACGAAAATCCTTTCTACATCGACCTTATCAAAGCTATATTTTGTACTGCAAAACTCACAATCAGCGACAATCGTATCTTGTTCGGTTAATAGCTCATCAACTGCATCACGACCTAGAGACAAGAGAGTTGATTCGACTTTCTCTGGTGAACAATGGCATTTAAAGCTCACTGCTTCTGGTTCAAATAGACGCACTTGTTCTTCATGAAATAGGCGATGTAACATGTCTTCGCAAGATAGCGTTAATAATTCTTCTTCCGAAATCGTGTTGCTTAAAGCCTCAATACGCGTCCAGTCTTCTAAATCTTGCTCGCCTTTCTCAGAAGGGAGCTCTTGGATCAGGAAACCAGCCGCTTGATGCTCATTAGCGAATAGCCAGATGCGAGTTTTTAACTGTTCCGATTGAATGAAGTAGTTTTCAACGGCACCAGCAAGGCGCTCACCAGTTAATGGCACGATACCCTGGTAAGGTTCGCCTTCTTTAGGTTCAATGGTCAATGCCATATAGCCTTCTTTACCGAGTAAGTTTTGAAAATTGTCATTGGGCATAGCATCCGCACAGCGAATCCAGCCGCGAATTTCACGGTTATTAGTGCTTTGTGCGACCATGGATTTGATTGCTCCATCACCTTGAGCTTGTAAAATCAGCGTGCCATCAAATTTAATCGTAGCTGAAAGTAAGGTGGCGGCAGCGAGCGCTTCGCCTAATTTTTGCATGGCGGCTTCAGGGTATTGATGATGTTGTTTTGCTGCTTGCCAACTGGCGGTTAAATTTAGCCATTCACCGCGTACGGCTAAGTTGTCAAATAAAAAGCGGCGTAAAACGTCTGTTTCTTTCATAAGTTATATCGAGATCTATCTGAATAATGATCGGCATTATACGCTTAATTCATTCCCCCTACTAAGCCCATATCAGTATAATAAGGCGAATAGAGACAATTTATTATTTTGAGTTATATGACTAAAAAAGCAATTATTTTATTATCCGGAGGTTTGGATTCGGTGACTGTCTTAGCGATGGCTAAACAGCAAGGTTATTCTATTTACGCATTGAGTTTTGATTATGGTCAAAAACATAATGCTGAGCTAGCATCTGCACAGAGTATAGCTCAGCACTATCAAGTGTTGGAGCATAAAGTAATTACTTTAGGGTTAGGTTCAATTAGTGGTTCGGCCTTAACAGATGCGGCTTTGACTGTCCCTGTTACACCGCAAGAAGGCATTCCGGTGACTTATGTGCCGGCTAGAAATACAATTTTTCTTTCCTTTGCATTAGGCTGGGCGGAAGTCATTGATGCACACGATATTTTTATTGGCGTTAATGCTGTGGATTATTCGGGTTACCCCGATTGTCGGCCAAAATTTATCGAGGCGTTCCAAGCTTTAGCGAATTTAGCGACGAAAGCGGGTGTTGAAGGGCATGAAATTAAAGTACATGCGCCACTTATTAACATGAGTAAAGGCGATATTATTCAGCAAGGGACTCAACTCGGTGTTGATTATGCTAAAACAGTTTCTTGTTATGCATCCAGCCCTGAAGGCTTTGCCTGTGGTGAGTGTGATGCTTGTCGTTTAAGAAAAATAGGTTTTGAGCAAGCAGGTATTGCTGACCCAACGCCTTACCAAAATCAATAAAACTGCTTTACGCGGTGTTAATTAACAAATTAGTCTAGTGACTAGGATGCGTATATGAATGAAGAATTTGATGTTTTGATTGTCGGTGGCGGCATGGTGGGTGCGGCTGTTGCTTGCGCTTTGGGAGGAAGTGAGCTGAAAGTTGGTTTGGTTGAGCAGTCTATGCCTGAGGCATTTTCAGTTGAGCAACCTCATGATATGCGTGTTTCTGCTCTCAGCATTGCCTCTAAAACTATTTTGGAAACAGTGGGTGCATGGGATGCCATTATTGGTATGCGCAGTTGTCCTTTTAAACGTATGCGTGTTTGGGAAACGGCAGGTGATACCGAATTTAATAGTGATGCCGTTGATTATGACGCACTGGGTTATATCGTTGAAAACCGAGTAACGCAACTGGCGTTATTACACAGAGCAAAAGAATTTTCTAATGTGCAATTACTCTGCCCTGCGAGCATTAAAAAGGTTTATTACACTGAGGGGCGGGGCAATGTTGAATTAGAGGATGGCCGCAGCCTTTCAGCTAAATTGATGGTTGGAGCTGATGGCGGGCAATCTCGCGTTAGACAAACCGTTGGCTTAGGTGTGACCAGTTGGGATTATCGGCAACATGCGATGGTGATTAATGTTGCAACCGATTATGAGCAGCAAGATATTACTTGGCAGCGTTTTGTGCCTACGGGCCCGCAGGCTTTTTTACCTTTAACTGGGAGTTTTGGTTCTATCGTTTGGTATAACACGCCAGATGAAGTGAAGCGCCTGAAAGCTTTGCCCGAAGCAGATTTACTGGTTGAATTAACGGCAACTTTTCCTGAGTGCTTAGGAAAAATCAATGAAATTCTAGGCGTTGCTAGTTTTCCATTAAAGCGTCAACATGCGCAAGAGTATGTTAGGCAGGGTGTTGCTTTAGTTGGCGATGCTGCGCATATGATTAACCCTTTAGCGGGGCAAGGCGTGAATATTGGCTTGTTAGATGCAGCAATGCTGGCTGAAGTTTTGCTTGAGGCGAGCGATAAAGGCAAGAATATTGCCGATCTAGCCGTACTAAAACGCTATGAGCGCTTGCGCCGCAATGAAAACTTAAAAATGATGACGGTAATGGATCTATTTTATCGTGTCTTTAGTAATAAGGCGCTGCCAGTTAAATTTTTCAGAAACTTAGGGCTAGGTTTAGCTGAACGTATTACGCCATTAAAAAACAAAGTGATGCGTGGTGCGATGGGCTTGGAAGGGCGTTTGCCTAAATTAGCGAAAGGCGAAACGATTATTTCATGAACAATTCAGTTGCTTTAAGAACGCTTTTATTTAAAGAAATACGCCGCTTTGCACGAATTTGGCCACAAACTTTATTGCCACCCGCGATCACTACGTCCTTATATTTTTTGATTTTTGGTAAGTTAATAGGCGAGCGTATTGGTGCGGTTAATGGCGTAAGTTATATGGACTATATTGTGCCTGGTGTGATTTTAATGTCGGTAATTAGTCATTCGTACTCTAATGTCGTCTCATCTTTTTATTCGACAAAATTCCAGCGACATATTGAGGAGTTATTGGTTTCACCAGTTTCCAATTGGGTCATTCTGGCTGGCTATATTGGAGGCGGAATAGCTCGGGGTGTATTAGTCGGTTGTGTGGTAACGGCTATTTCTTTGTTATTTGCGGATATTACTGTCATCAATTGGTGGCTTGCCGTTAGTGTCTTTGTCTTAACCGCGACCTTGTTTTCTTTGGCTGGTTTTATTAATGCGATTTTTGCTGATAGTTTTGATGATATTTCTATTATTCCCAATTTTGTATTAACGCCACTGAGTTATTTAGGCGGGGTATTTTATTCGGTTTCGATGTTGCCTGATATTTGGCAAAAAATAGCGTTGGCTAATCCAATTCTGTATATGATTAATGCCTTTCGTTATAGTTTGATCGGTATATCCGATGTGGATGTTTATCTAGCAATGATTATGACGGTTAGTTTTATTGTGTTGCTTATTGTTTTTTGTTTGATTTTGCTACACAAAGGGGTAGGTATTAAAAATTGAGAGCTAAGAGTTGACTGAGTATGAGTGTTTGGCAATTTTATGGAATTCGGATAGAATCAAGGTTCTTTATACTGTATTTACCTTTAGTTTTTAAATTTTAATGGAGAATGAGAATATGTTCACAAAAAAAAGTACTGCAACACTGATTAAAGTGTCAGCTTTAAGTGTTGCTGTTTCAGTTTTAAGTGCGTGTGGTATTGCTGCTCCTAAAACCGAAATTGCTTATGCAGAGGCAGCGCTGCAATCAGCTCGAAATGCTGACTTAGAAGGCAGTGCTGGCGTTCAATTAAAGCGGTCAGCTAGCAAATTACAGAAAGCTAAAGAAGAAATGAAAGATGGTGACAATGCTGAAGCTTTACGTTTAGCAAATGAGGCTACCGCGGATGCTAATCTTGCTCAGGCAAAAGCGCAGGCGGGGATTGCTCGTAGCTCTGAGAGTGATATGCAAAAAAGCCTTGAAATGTTGAAAACACAGCTTAAATAAGCCGCTCTGACCTGAATTTATTACTTTGGACTGAATCTATGAAAAAATTAACCGTAAAAACACTGCTTATTCCAGCAACCTTGGTAACTTTAGCTTCTGGCTGTGCTGAGCTACAAAAACCACAATCATTAATAGATGCTGCGAAAGCTTATAGCAAAGCTGCAAGTAGCGCCAGTGTTCTAAAATATGCGACACCTGAGTTAAATACAGCAAATAAAACATTAATGAGTGCAACTGCATCAGAAAATAAAGAAGATATGGCTTCTTTAGCTTATATTGCCAATACGCAAGTTGAGACTGCTGTCTTTAAAGCGAAGGCGCAGCAAGCACATCAAAATACGAAAGACTTAATGGCGCAGAAAGAGCAGCTTATACTCTCTACCGTTGATGCTAAAAAGGCCAGTGCACAACAGCAGTTAGCTACTATGCAGCAGCGTGTTGTATCTATGGAAGAAAGTAAAGCAGAGCAGGAAATTTTATTGGCATTCGGTAAAATTGAATTTATTACTGGAACCGCTGATTTAGTACCTGGTGCAGTTTCTGGAATTGAGTTGTTAGCGGAATACATGACGACACATCCTACTAAAACGATCGCACTTTCTGGGCATACTGATAGTTCAGGTAGTGCAGAACGTAATATGGAATTATCGCAGCAACGTGCTGACTTTATTCGTGATGTTTTGGTTAGTAAAGGTGTTTCTGCAAAACGTATTTCTGCGATTGGATATGGTCAAAGCCAGCCAGCTGTATCTAATGCGACGCGTGCAGGACGCCAACAAAATCGTCGTATCGAAATTAAATTTGCTGATTAAGCTCAAAAATATTGATAGGGCTTGTCACGTACTTTGTGTGCCAGGCTCTAAAGGTATAGTTTTTTCATAATATTGAACGCTTTAAATACCTCAAGTGAATAAAAAATGCTCAGTCTGTGGTACAAAATTTAGTTGTGGTGCGACTCAAGAAGGCGAGTCATGCTGGTGCCTTGGCTTTCCGACTATTATGCCAGCGGAATATGATCAAGATTGCCGCTGTAAAGCCTGCCTCAGTAAAGCGATAGCGGAAAAAATTGAGCTGGCAATACAGGAAAATACACTTGAACATATGTTGCAGCTTGCTAGTCAATACGACAATAAAAAGGGACTGCTTGAGTACATTGATTACACCATAGAGTATGGGGAATTCGTTTATAGCAAATGGTACCACTTAAAGCGTGGCACCTGCTGTGGTAATAGTTGTCGGCATTGTCCTTATTGAGTTTAGGTTAGCGCCGTCCACCAAATAATGACCCCATAATTCCGCGAATAATCTGTCTGCCGATTTGGCTGCCTATGCTGCGTGCCGCACTTTTTAATAAGGCTTCGCCTGCTGATTGACGACCACTACTGCGCCGAGTTTCTGGCTTTTCTTGTGCTGCTTGCTCAGCCATATACTCTGCTTTTTGTTTGAGCATTTCATAAGCAGATTCTCTATCTACACTCTGGTCGTAGCGGTCTTTATACGGTGATCTCGCTATTGTTTCTGTACGTTCAGCTACAGTCAATGCGCCTATACGTGATTCAGGCGGGCGAATAAGCACTCGTTCAACGGGAGTAGGGCTGCCATCTGTATTCAAAACAGAGATTAAAGCTTCGCCTATTTTTAATTCTTTTATGACTGTTTCGGTATCGAGCTTTGGGTTGCTGCGAAAGGTTTCAGCGACTGCTTTAATTGTTTTACGGTCTTTAGGCGTATAGGCTCTTAAAGCATGTTGAATTTTTAGCCCTAGCTGACCTAGTATATCTTCTGGAATATCTAAGGGGCTTTGGCTAATAAAATAAACGCCCACGCCTTTGGAGCGTATCAGGCGCACAATTTGTTCAATTTTATCAATGAGTGCGCGAGGTGCGCGATCAAATAGCAAATGCGCTTCATCAAAAAACAGTACCAGTTTAGGGCGGTCGGCATCACCTACTTCAGGTAAGGTTTCAAATAAATCAGAGAGCAACCATAATAAAAAAGCTGCATATAAACGCGGAGATTTTGATGTTAAATCCGTTGCATCGAGAATGCTGATCACGCCATTTCCCGAAAAATCAGTTCGACAAAAATCATCAATTTTTATCGCGGGTTCACCAAAAAAGTGAGCAGCTCCTTGTTCTTCTAATACTAATAAGCGGCGTTGTATTGCACCAACACTGGCTGATGAAATATTACCATAATCAGATTTGATTTCTTTGGAGTTGTCTGCCATCCAGCTGAGCAAGGAGCGTAAATCCTTTAGGTCCAGTAAAATCATTCCTTGGTCATCTGCTATTTTAAAGCAGCTGTATAGAATGCCAGACTGGATATCGTTTAATTCCAGTAGGTGACTGAGCAATAAAGGCCCCATCTCTGAAATGGTAGTGCGTACTGGGTGACCGTTTTGAGCAAAAATATCCCAAAAAACAGTAGGATTGGCGCGAAATTGAAAATCAGAAATTTTAATTTTTTCTATACGCTCGGTAATTTTCTCATGAGATTTTCCTTGTTTGGCTATGCCGGATAAGTCACCTTTGATATCAGCCATAAAAACGGGAACACCTATGCGCGAGTAACCTTCCGCAAGGATTTGTAAGGTAACTGTTTTACCCGTTCCCGTAGCTCCTGAAATCATGCCGTGCCGGTTGCCCATGGCAGCATTCATTATGATTTGTGTTTCTTCGTTACCGCCAATCAATATTTCCTGCATCTGGGTTCCTTTGTGTCGGGTAATTTGAACTAACTATTTTATCGTGGGTACTAGATAACTTCTACAGGCTAATTCTGTTCAAGGATAGCGCGTTTTGTCGGTATATTGTGTGTTTTTTGGTTTTGGTTTTATTTATCTTTAAGCTTAATGACAGATTATGACTGTCAGCAACGCCTGCGTAAAAACAGGGCTGATTTAGTGCGTGTTATTGCTTAGGTTATGATACTTGGTTTTGCTGCTTTCTAAAGCGGTTAAATGCGTGGTTCTTTTTGAATTCAGATAGCTTATTGATTAGGTATAAAAACTTAAAAGCTCGCAGAGGAAGGCGAATTTCTGGGTTATTGTATGCATCGCCTGCTAATACTGAAATAACTGCTGACTTGAGTTTTTGCTTAACAGGGTGTTGAGCCGCTTCATCTGATGACATTAATAGTTTATGCAAAGCAGGGCTGTTAAAGCGATAAATAAACCAGCAAAATGCTTTAATTTCTTTTGCGACTGAGTTTTCGAATTGGGCAATCAAATGCTTGTGCGGCGTATTTGTTTCGAGTAATTGATCAACTAACTCAGCGCCTCGTGTAGCACTTTGCATAGCAAGGTAAACGCCGCTGGAAAACACAGGGTCAACAAAAGCGTAAGCATCACCGATCAATAAAAAACCATCGCCTGACATAATATTGGACTGATAAGAATAATTGCCCGTTGCCTGTGCTTCACCGTCTAATTGAGCGTGCTTCATACGTTCGCGTATTTCAGGAACAAGATCTAAAGTCTGTTGTAAAAACTCTGCTAAAGGTGTGTTACGTGTTTTTAAATAGTCAGGCCAACAAACGCAGCCGATACTGGTTATGCCATCTTTTAGCGGAATTAACCAAACCCAGCCATGCTGAAACCAATAAATACTGATATTACCTGCGTCTTTGCCGGTTCTGCGTTCAACATTGTTGAAGTGACCGTAAATAGCAGCCATTTTATGTTTTGGATTTTTTTGTTTGCTGTTGAGTTGTTGAGCCAGAACGGTATCACGCCCTGATGCGTCGATCAGATAACGAGCGCTAAACTCATGTAGTTCGCCTTGATCATCTTTTGCTTGAATCTTTTTTACTGAGCCTTTAAGTTCAGTGTCAGTTACGGTCATACCTTCGATGGCTGTTACGCCTTTTTGTTGGCAATTTTTAAACAAAATTTCATCAAATTCAGAACGTCTGACTTCGTAAGCAAAGGGATGATTTGGGTTAGCCGCTTTAGCAAAGTAGAAGGTATCTTGTGCCAATGATGTATCGGTGGAGTTGAATTCAGCAGCATACTTCTTAATGCCGATAGCATCGACTTGTTCGAGTACGCCAAGTTTTTCTAAAATCGGCAAGTTCATCGGCAATAAGGATTCACCGATATGAAAGCGTGGATGGTGCGCTTTTTCCAATAAACAAACGCTACGCCCTTTTTCGGCCAGTAAACCAGCAATCGTTGTTCCGGCTGGGCCACCGCCGATGACTAATATGTCGTAGTGTTTTTTTTGAGCGTTGTTCATTACTGTGTTTTTGCAGAGTCAATTAGCGTGGGGAGTGAGGAGGGGGGGTAGCCGCGATTTATATGAAATTGCGGCTAAAAGCTCCTCCTGTAGAATGTAAGGTTCGCGTATTATTTTAACTTTTATCCCTTAGATTGGTTGTTACTTCTAGGTCTACGAGTTCCAGAACGAGAGTTAGTTGTTTGTTTTTTCTGGCCATTTTGATCTCTACGCTGACGCTGATTTTGTCGGGGCTGAGCTTTGGGTTTATTGATGACATCGAGTGATACGGTTTCATAACCCGTGTCTTCAACGCGAGGTATTTTCTTAGCTAATAATTTTTCTACGGCTGCCAATAAATAAGCTTCTTCCGCTGCGACTAAAGAAATTGCTTCACCGCTTGTTCCGGCTCTACCAGTTCGACCTATGCGGTGTACATAGTCCTCTGCTTGTGCGGGTAGGTCAAAATTAATCACATGCGGTAATTGGTCTATATCTAAACCGCGTGCCGCAATATCCGTGGCAATCAACACGCCAACTTTACCTGATTTAAAGTTTTCCAGTGCTCGACTTCTTGCGCCTTGGCTTTTATCACCATGTAGTGCATCGCAACGCAGGCCGTCTTTTATCAGCTGTTTGGCTAAGCGATCTGCACCGTGCTTAGTTCGGACAAAAATTAACACTTGTTGCCAGTTGTTATGACCGATTAACCAAGAAACCAATTCACGTTTATTTTCTTTTTTAATCGCATAAACCGATTGTGTGACCGTATCTGCAGCCACATTTTCTCGGGCGATAGCCACTTCAACAGGATCATTTAATAATTGTGCTGCTAGAGTTTTTATTTCTTGGGAGTAGGTCGCGGAAAAAAGTAAGTTTTGACGTTCTCTAGGCAATACCTTCATCAGTTTACGTATGTCTAAAATAAAGCCCATATCCAGCATACGGTCAGCTTCATCTAAAACAAAAAATTGTACCTGAGATAAATCAACTTGCTTTTGATTGAGTAGGTCTAATAAACGACCCGGTGTAGCGACCAAGATATCCGCGCCTTGTTGTAGACGTTTAATTTGCGCGTGCGTACTAACGCCACCGAACACAACTTCAGAATATAAAGGTAAATGTTTGCCATATATTTTAAAGCTTTCATACACCTGCATCGCTAATTCACGTGTCGGCGTTAGAATTAATGTCCTGATGGGGCGTGGTTTTGTAGGGCGTTCTTGGTTATGTAAAAGTTGTAATATCGGCAATGCAAAACTCGCTGTTTTACCGGTACCAGTTTGCGCACCGGCAAGAATATCGCAGCCTTGCAAAATCACTGGAATTGACTGTTCTTGTACGGGAGTTGCCTGTTCGTAGCCTTGTTCAGCAATGGCTTGGAGCAAGGGCGCACATAAATCTAATTGCTTAAATGACATATTAATGTTTTTATGGGTTTTCGTTGGTGACATAGTAGCAGAATTAGAGAATGAATAAGCAATCGAAAGTATCAGGCGTAATTTTAGCTGGCGGTTTGGCGCGGCGCATGAATAGACAAGATAAAGGTTTGGTGGATTTTAATGATCAACCGATGATTAGTTATGCTGTGCAAGCGATGGCACCTGTTGTTAATGAACTATTGATTAATGCCAATCGTAATATTGAACAATATCAGGCTTTTTCTTATCCGGTTATTAGTGATGCAACGAGTGATTTCGACGGCCCGTTAGCGGGAATTTATGCGGCTTTAAATGCCTGTCAAAATGAGGTTTTATTGGTGATGCCGTGTGATTCGCCTTTTATAACGGCTGAAGGCTTAACGACTTTACTGAATGAACGTGCGAGCAGCGATGCGGATATTGCTGTGGCCTTTGATGGTGAGCGTTTGCATCCAGTTTTTCTAGCGCTTAAAACGTCATTAAAAGACAGTTTGCAAAATTATTTAGCGCAAGGAGAGCGTAAAATTGATCGCTGGATTGAGCTGCATAATTGGGTGAAAGTTGATTTTAGTGCTTCGCCTGAATTCTTTGAAAATATTAATACGCTGGAACAGTTACATGAATTATCTGCTAAGGGGGAGCTATGAAGCCACAAATGACCGATGCGGGATTAAGTGTTTCTACTGCGGTAATGGGCGTTGACGAAACAGGGCAAGAGCGTGAATTACAGTTAGTCGGTGAGCGAGCGATGACTATTTATGTCGATAAACAAGAAATTGTCACCTTAATGACCATAGGTTCACATCCTGAATTGTTGACCTTAGGCTATTTGAAAAATCAGGGTTTTTTTGAGCGTCTCGATGAAATTAAAATTGTTCAAGTTGATTGGCAAACCGAGTCGGTTGCTGTCGTGACCGCAGGCGAATCCAGTGACTTTTCTGAGCAAATGCAACGCCGTACAGTAACGACTGGTTGCGGGCAAGGCACCGTTTTTGGTCGTTTAATGGATAAATTGCAGGAAATTCGCGTACCGGAAAACCGTGTACGTCAATCGACTTTATATGCCCTGTTAGATTCTGTTAGAGCGCATAATGAAGTGTATAAAAAAGCAGGGGCGGTACATGGTTGTGCTTTATATAGTGGCGATCAGTTGGAGTTATTTGTCGAAGATGTCGGTCGGCATAATGCCGTCGATGCCATTGCGGGGCATATGTGGCTGAATGATATTCCTGGTGATAATAAGATTTTTTATACTACGGGGCGTTTAACCTCGGAAATGGTGATTAAAGTTTCGCAAATGGGTATTCCGGTTTTGCTATCGCGTTCAGGAGCCACTCAAATGGGGCTAGAAATGGCACAATTATCAGGCGTGACGTTGATTTCTCGCTCGCGAGGTAAACATTTCATGGTTTTGAATGGCGCGGGGAATGTAGGTTTTGATGTTGTTGATTGATGTGTGAGTGGCTCTAAACGTGGTTTTTCGTGCTTAAAATTGGCGATGGTTGTTTTTCAGTGGCGCGGTTAGATTTTGGTAAATAGTTGTATCGAAGGAATAGTAATGACTGAACATTTTATACAAGACATACATATTAAAGACTTTAAATGTTTTACTGACTTTAAAGCAAAAGGCTTTGCTCGGATAAATCTTATTGGTGGCAAGAATAATGTTGGTAAGACGGCATTTATGGAAGCTTGTTTTGTTAATGTGGGGGCGCAAGATATTAAGACTTTTGTTTATGGGCTTAAGAATATTAAGTTTATGCGTGAAAATTTGAATTTATTATTTGGGCTTGAAAATAATACACAGCAATTTATTGAGCAAAGTGATCAGTTATTTGTACAGTCAAATATCAGTCTATCTTCATTTAGTATAGAGGATAAAGAGGGTGTGAAAAAATATAATTTCACGTTTAAGTTTGCTGAGGTAATCGTGAATGTTAATGAATTTTCATTTGAATTTAGTTCCGCACCTTATATTACGTTTATTGATAATTTTGGTCTTCCAAATAATGAAATAATTAGTAACTATTCAGCAGTACAAAAAAAGGATAAAGAGGCTTCCCTTAATGCCATCTTAAATGAATTCGATTCCAGCATTGAAGCCTTTAAAGTCATCGATGAAAAGCCACAATGTAAGATGAATGGACAATATTTGGAGCTGACTGAGCTAGGTGATGGGGTTAGGCATTTGGTGTCTATCGTTATTTCATTGTATGCGGCAGAAAATGGCTATTTATTTATAGATGAAATAGACAATGGAATTCACTATAGCGTGCTAGATGAATTGTGGGAAATTATCTTTGTTTTATCCAAACAGCTTAATGTACAAGTTTTCGCTACTACCCACTCTAAAGAATGTATTGAATCATTTAACCGAGTACAGCTAGACTTAAAAGATGATCAAAGTTTCTATTTTGAAATGGCAAAAAATATAAAAACGAAGGAGATTTTTATGCGTGATTTAGATAACGATCAGCTCGCATATGAATTAACGCATCAAGGAAAATATCGTGGTGAGTAATCTTTTAATTGTTGAAAGTGAAAATGATCAATATTTTGTGGAAGCCTTGGTTGCTCGCCTCAACAATGTGAATATTAAAATAGATAGCCCTGTGTGTTTGATTGATGAGTATGAATGTTTAGGCGGCATTAGTAAGCTGGAAAATAAATTTCAGGCACTTAAAAGCCAAGTGTTAAAAGAAGGTATTGATAAAATAGGGGTTATTTTTGATGCAGATGAAGTGGGCATCAATGCAAGAAGCCGGCAAATTCAAGAGAAAATTGATTTAGTTTTTGGTGAAAGTCCCGATATAGAATTTTCTATTTTCATTTTAAACGTGGCGGGAAAAGGGGAGTTAGAAACATTACTAAAGTTCATAAAATCAGAAGCATCACCTATGGCAGATTGTTTGGAAGCTTGGCAAGACTGTTTTTCTTCAAAAGATAAAGCGCTTAAACAAAAAGAGTTTG